>Ga0306920_100000888_pt1 | contig 36448 bp, 34 predicted proteins | sample flu12Cox44000170_FD_204666 | JGI IMG/M metagenome (GOLD analysis project Ga0306920, IMG submission 204666) | Lab enrichment of tropical soil microbial communities from Luquillo Experimental Forest, Puerto Rico - flux4day.12C.oxic.44.000.170 (v2)... | ecosystem: Environmental > Terrestrial >... | reverse complement strand
TCTGTAAGCGCAATATAGAGATGACACCCCTCTGCAAGATAGAGGTGACACCCCCCGGGGTTCTGGGGTCCCGGGAGGTGCGCCGTGGCGGTGTTGTCGATGAGCAAGCAGGAGTTCAGTCGTCTTGACGTGCTATTGCGGGTTCAGTCGGGTCGTCTGCGTATCAGTGATGCCTGTGTGCTGATCGGCCTACAGCGACGTCAGGTGTTCCGTTTACTGCGCGGGCTCAAGCAGGACGGTTCCGCGAGCCTGCTTTCCAAGCACCGAGGCAAACCCAGCAACCATCGGCTCCCCGCTGAGGTTCGCACCCTGGCGCTGACGATCGTGCGCGACCGATACTCCGACTTCGGCCCGACCCTGGCGGCAGAGAAGCTGGCAGAACATCACGGCTGTTCGGTGTCGCGTGAGACCTTGCGCGGTTGGATGATCGCGGATGGGTTGTGGAAGGACCGTCGGCATCGTCTTCCCTCGCCACATCAGCCGCGCCGGCGGCGCGATTGCCTGGGCGAACTGGTGCAGATCGACGGCTCGGAGCACGGCTGGTTCGAGGACCGCGGTCCCCCCTGCACGCTGCTGGCTTTTGTGGATGATGCGACGAGCCGGTTGATGCAGCTGCGGTTCGTCACCTCGGAATCGGCGTTTGATTACTTCCGGACGACGCGCGCCTATCTGGAGGAGCACGGCAAGCCGGTCGCGTTCTATAGCGACAAGCACGGCATCTTCCGGGTGAACAGCAAGGAGGCTGCCGTCGAAGGGGCGGGCACCACGCCACGCTGCTGCCGCGGCTCTGACCTGATCGACCGCTGCCTCCCTTGTATTCCGTTACGTAACGGAATTGCCGCCTGCCAAGCCGGCCACCATCGCGCCGTGGGCTAGGGTAGGTTTTTGAGGGATCGGGAGATCTACCCCGATGCTCCAGGAGATAGTGGCTTGGCAATCGCCGAGTGGCGGGAGCCGGCCGTACCGATCGGCTCCCGGTTCATCGGAGTGAGTCTCCAACCGGCTATTCCTCGGCGGGTTGCTCCCCAGCAGAGCCCGCTTCCGCTTCACCGGTCACCGACAATAGTAGCTCAATCCCGATCCGGCGAGGCAACCAAATGCGCTGCTCAACCTCACTGCAAGGATGCAGTCAGGCCTCGGTTACATGCTTGAGTGAGCCAACGTACGGGTCAATTCCGGATGTCGCTCGCCCTCGCCCAGCGTTTGGTTGCGAGCCGTCGCGCTCATCGTCTCCCTACCAATGGGAGTGTCATCTCTACTTTGCGCGCCCGGTGACATTTCTATCTTGCGCCGACAGGGTTCAGTGCCGGTCATCCAGCACAACCCTCATATTCTGCATGTCGAGAGACGACTCAGCGGACATCGGGTCTAAAGTAGCCCGGTGGGTCCATTGAATTCCCGTCACGGCAACAGTTTGGAGTGCTAGATTATGCCAGGTGATCACGATTTAAAGACGACCCTGGTGCCTTCAGACGTCCACCGCTCTTGACTTTGGCGCGTCAAAAGCGACCTGCTCTTCAGGCAGGGCGTTTGGAACGCGGATTACAAACCGAGCGCAACTGCAACAATTGGCTCCACTCATGCCGACTATAGAAGGGAAACTCTCGGGGGCTGAGCATTCGTTCTTTACGATTTCGTCAATCGACCTGAGTTGTCCTGTGGATTACAGTGTCGATGGAAGAAACATGTTGCGGCGCGGCGATGCCATAATCTTCAATGCCGCAGAACACGGCGCGGTCACGACGGATGTGATTTTTTATGGACCTTATTCGACATTGGCACCCGGGGTGTATCTTTTCAAATTCAACGGGCAGCTCGACGGCGAGCTAAAAGTCGATTTTGCCTACCAGGAAGGCGCCGAGGTGCTGAAAGTACTAACCATCGATAATCTTCTCGACCCTGTTTGTCTGGCGGTTACCAAGACCCTGACCAAGTTCGAGGTGCGAGGGTTTAAGACGCCCTCGCTCAACTCGGTGAAACTCGATTCGATCTCCGTGGAGATCATCAGTTTCCCTTCCTCCTAAGCCAATCTTGATCAGCTTCTCGCGCAGGGTGGTCAGCGACCACGTCTCCGCCGCTTTGGGCATCGCCAGCGTGCGCATGAAGTTGCCGAGGTTATAGGCGAGCGCGTGCAACTGAAGGCGGACGGCATTGGCTGCGAAGGTGCGGCACGACAGCCGGGTCCATTTGATCGCGCCCTTGCCTTCTTTGATCCATTGCTCCGCCTTGCCGCGCTGATTGTAGAAGGCAACGATGCGCTCGGCCCGCCGTGCCAGGTTGGTGACGAGGAACCCGACCCGCGGATAAAGCTCGCCGGGGTGCCACTCGACATTGGCCACGACACGCCTCGGCTTTTTCCAGCTCTGCGCCTGATAGCTGAAGCTGGCGTAGTAGCGGCGCACCTCGTGCGCGGTCGCCCGACCGGGCACTTGAGCAGGTATCCGATCCTGTCCTGCAAGACCCGGTTGGCCGGCAGTCGGATCGTGTACCCGATGTCGTCGCCTTCAAGGAACTCGTACATCTCGGGGTTGGCAAAAGCCGCGTCGCCTCGAAAATAGAGACGCTTCACCCGCCCTCGGTAGCGGGCGACCACTGGCTCCAGCACGGTGCGCCAGCCATCGGCGCGATGCACGTTGCCGGGCCGCAACGCGCACCGTTCGACATCGCCGAGCTGGTTGAACACGAACAGCGGGTGATAGCAGGTGCCCCGAAATGACCGTTATAGGCGCTACCCTCCTGCTCCCCGTAGGTCGGGCTCTCGCTCGAATCCATGTCGAGCACGATGGTCTTCGGCGGTCGCCCGCCCGGCCGCCGACCACCCAGCGCATCGCCGGGTCACGGCTCAGCCTCTCCGCGTCATTCACTTCCTCGTAACCGGCAAGCCGCCCGAACACCGATTGGCGCAGCAAGCCGGCCAGCGATGGCGACCGTTCTTTCCGGTGCGCGCGTCAGCCAGCGTATCGGCACCCGTGTCGTCAGAACGACCGCATCATCCAACTCGCGGTAAGGCAGCAGCCCGGCATCGGAGGTGATTGCGGAGCCGCGGAATTGCAGCATCAGCCGGTGGTCGACATCGAGCCTTAGCACACCCCTATTCGCTTCACCCGTCGGGTCCGCCATCACCGCCCCGATCAATCTCCCACAAGATGCTGAATTTTACATCAGATGAATTTTACATCAGAATTGTGTCGCCCATGCTCAAAATCGCTGCCTCATCCGGAGAATGCGGGTTAAGATGACGGTCGTCGGCGACGAGACGGTCGATCGTGCTGTCGCTTCGCGCGCCGGCAGAAGAGATCTGACAAGAACCGGAGGCCGGGCATGATCCGGCAAAAGGTCAGCCAAGCCGAGGTCGACTTGTATTTCGACATGTTGTCCGGGCTTGACTGGCACCCGGTGTTCCTCGTGCTAGTGGTCGTCGATGACACGGATCGGGCGGTCGAGCGCGCTCGTGCGACGCTCCTCGCGATGGGCACCCAGGGCTATCCTGATTGGCACCTCGTGCTTATTGGTGACGACCCGGCTGTCGTACTTCGCGATCGTCTGGTCGACGGATGCGATGACGTACGAGCATTGCGCGATCGCCTGCTGAACCGCGCCGGTGATTGGGAGCAGTTGGCGGCCCGGGTGCTCGAGGGCTTGGACCATCTCCGCGGGCGTGTCGATGTGCTTCCCCTCAGAAGCAGGGACCGGCTCCACGATCTCGCCAGGTTTGCTCCGGCCGGAGCGCGACCAGTGTTTCTGGGCGTTCTCGCCGCGGGGGACGAGCCGAGTTGTGACGCCCTACTGGAGATGTCGGTGACCACCGGAATGCACCGCGGCTGCGATTTTTTCTACAGTGATGAGCAGTGTATAAACCCCGCCACCGGTGCGGTCGAAGAGTTCTTGAAGCCGCAATGGTCGCCTGATCTCTTGCTGTCGACGAACTATATTGGCCGGTTCTGGTGCGCCAGCCGGGAACTTCTCGAGCGCTCGGAAGCGACGTTGGCCGATCTCTTGAACCTCGGCGAATACGATATCGTGCTGCGCTGCACCGAACGGAGTCGTGGGGTTCAGCGCATCCCATCGGTTCTTTGCCGAAGCGCAGGAAGGCGGTTCGACAGCGAGGCGGGAAAGAAGCGCTCCCTCGCGCGAGCGATCGAACGGCGGGGGATTGATGGCGAGATCATTGCCGGCTGCCAACCGGGAAGCTACCGCCTAAAACGTCAGGTCATCGGAAAGGATCTAGTCTCGATCATCGTTCCGACTTGCGCGTCTAGACGGTTGATCAAGAACTGCCTGGATACCTTGCGCAAAACGACGGCATATCGAAATTACGAAATCATCTGTGTCGACAACATTCCCGCGGCGGATCACCAATCGAAAAGCTGGCTACGGGCCAATGCCGATAAAGTCGTCGCCATCGAGGGCCCGTTCAACTGGTCATTCTTCAACAACCGAGGCACCACGGCAGCCGACGGACAATTGTTGCTCTTTATGAATGACGATGTCGAGATCATCGACCCCGGGTGGCTCGACGCGCTGGTCGAGCACGCGCAGCGGCCGGAAGTCGGTGTGGTCGGCGCCCAGCTGCTCTATCCTGACGGGACTGTTCAGCACGGCGGAATGTTCTTGGCCGGGCTGGGCCATGCGCGGCATGCCTTCCGGCGTCGGCGGCGCGATGATCCCGGTTATTTCGGGCTGGCTCTGATGCAGCGCAATGTCACTGCGGTGACCGGGGCCTGCCTGATGACGCGGAGCGAGACCTTCCGCGATCTGGGCGGGTTCAATGAGGCGCACGACATCACCAATAACGACCTGGATTACTGCCTGAGAGCAAGAAGTCGCGGGCTGCTGTGTGTGTTTACGCCGCACGCCAAGCTGGTGCATCACGAACTGGGGAGCCGGGCGGACACGTCCGACCATTACGATGAAGCGGCGTTCGGCCGGCAGTGGTGGCCTATCTTTGGCGATGGTGATCCTTATCATCACCCCCGGCTCTCGAAGGAGGTCGACGATATCGTTCCTGAACCAGAGCCGGCTGAGGTGCTTTGCGCCGGCAGCCCTCTCTTCAGTCGCGAGACGGTGCGCAATATCCTCGTCGTCAAACTGGACCATATCGGCGATTGCATCGGCTCGGTTCCGGCGCTGCGCCGGCTTCGCCAGGTTTTCCCCCAGGCTCGCATCTATGTGCTCGGCGGAGCGTGGTCGAAGGCGATCTGGTCTTTGCTGTCCGAGGTCGACGAGTTCATCGCGTTCGATTCTTTTCAGGCGCAACCCCTGCCGACGCACATGCCCCTCGGCGACGACGATTTCCGAGAGTTGAAGAAACGCCTCGAGCCTTATCGATTTGACCTGGCAATCGACCTGCGCAGACACGGGGAAACTCGAGCGATTTTGCAATATGCCGGAGCTCGTTATCTCGCTGGTTTCAAGCGAGGCGCAGAGTTCCCGTGGCTCGACATCACCCTGGAGTGGGAGGGAGACCTTCGCGGCGTGATCAAGCGAAGACATTTCAGTCAGGATCTGGTGAACCTCGTCGATGCAATAGCCGCCGAATGTGAGCCGGGGTCGGATCTCGTTGCCGATTTGCGGTCGGCATGGCCGCGGTCGGCTTCCCTCGAGCTGCTCGACGAACTGGATCGGCCTCTCGTCTGCCTGTATCCGGCCGCGGGCGAGGAAATCCGGCGGTGGCCCGCGCCATATTTTGCGGAGCTGATCGACCTGCTCGTCGCGCGCGAACAGGTCCATGTCGCGCTCGTCGGCGTCGCCGGAGATCGGGAGATCGCGGCACGGGTTCTACAAACCCTGCGCCATCGCGGCCGAGTCTCCGACCTTACGGGAACCCTCGAATTTCCCGACCTTGTCGCACTGCTGTCGGCTTCCTCGCTGTTCGTCGGGAACAACAGCGGGCCGAAGCACCTCGCGGCGGGCTTGGGGGTCCCGACGGTGGGGATCCATTCCGCGAATGTCGATCCCCGCGAGTGGGGTCCCGCGGGGCGGCGGGCGGTCGCAGTTTGGCGCCATGTGCATTGTGCGCTGTGTCAGTTCTCAAAGCCCGAGCAGTGCGACCGGAGCCTCGCGTGCTTGACAGGACTTCGGCCGGTTGATGTCTATCCGGTATGTAAGAGGCTTTTGGCGATCCGGTCACGGTCGGGAACGTTTGGCGGAGAAGGTCTTGGACAGGACAAATAGGGAGGCGGGAGGGGTAAGCCCTCTGGGCCGTACGAGGTCTGCCGAAGGCGTGCGCGACGTCGATGACCGCCACGCAGTCGAGCTTGCCGCATCCGTTGCGTTCGCGGGCACACGCGAGCCGGCGCCGCCGAAGGTCGTGAACCAGGCCGTGGCGAGTGAGGATGCCGCTTGGCAGGCGAAGCTCGAGCGCGCAGAGGAGGCGGCCGACCAACTCTATCGGCTCGCCGAAGCGGCGCAAGCCGCTGTCGACGTGCTACGCCCGAAGCTCGCTCAGGCCGAGGCTGAGATTGATCGATCGGAGCGCGGTCTTACGGCCGTCGCCACAGAGCTCTATCGCCAGACTAATGCGCACGAGAAGATGCTGGTCTCGATGGGTTCGTCACAGATGGAGATCGCGCGGCTGCGGGTTGAGATAACCCGATTGCGTGAGCGCGGCGACCAACTAGAAAGCGATGCGCGTCAACGGGAGCGGGTTGAGTTTGCGCTTCGTGGCGAAATCGAAAAGTTGCGGCGTGCCATCAACCGGACCGAGCGGCAAAGGCGCGAGCGAGCGGAAGAGGCCGAGGCGTTTCGGGTCGAGCTCGCGCGGTTGCGGCTGGCGGTAGCACAGGCGCAACAAGAGGCTGTGGAACGCGGCGCCAGCCTGAGAGCCACCGAAGGTGAGGTGGCAGAGCTGCGAGCGCTGCTCGGCAAGCGGGATGCCGCAGTCACCGCGGCGCACGAGCGAAGCCGCGCCATCGAGGCAAGGCTCGCTGAAACGCTCGGGGAGATCGCGGAAACGCGCGCGCAACTTGCGGCCGCCACGAAGGAAAAAGCCGAGCGCGGTGCAGCAATGGAAACGCTAAAGGCAGAGCTTGCAGCGCTGCGTGGAGACCTTTCGGCAACGGGGCAAGTCGCGCGAGAGTTGATGACCGCATCGACGGCGGATCTTGTTGTGCCACAGAAACCAGACCAGGCCGGCGCCGCGCGATCCGGGATGCTGGGGTTTGGTCGCGCAATGCGAGCCCGTGCGATCAAGCGCGGGGACCGTGCGCGCGATGCCAAGCGATGGCAGGTCGCCGCGCGGCACTACCGCAAGGCGCTCGAATGGGACCCGCTAGACCCACCGACCTGGGTACAGTACGGTCATGCGATGAAGGAAACCCAGCACTTGCCGGAAGCCGAGGCGGCATACCGACGATCGCTTATCTGCGACCCAGGGGTGGCGGATACGCACCTGCAGCTTGGGCATGTCCTGAAACTTCAGGGGAGGGCGACGGCAGCGCAAGTGGCCTACCTGCGCGCGTTTGTGCTCGATCCCGCGATGCCCTTTCCGGCCCCGGAGTTGGCGGGGCTCGGCTGGTCGGCCACGCACATCGCCCGGCTCCGCGAGCTGTCCGAGACCCCTGACATTTTGCAGCTACAGTCGCTTCGTGCAGCAGCAGACGCCGCCCGCGATCAACGAGACTGGTCGAGCGCGACCAGACTTTACGGTGAGCTAGTCGCGGCAGACCCGACCGCATTCGACATCGTCGTTCAGCTCGGCCACGCCCACAAGGAAATGGGCAATCTCGAGCGTGCGCGGCACGCCTACTATTCGGTGCTTGAGGTAACTCCCTCGGACGATGACCTACATCTGCAGATTGGCCATCTGGAGAAATTGTGGGGAAATCTGACAGTGGCAGCGGCGCATTACAAGAAGGCGGCGGAACTCAACCCGGATAACGTGGACGCGCTGCGCGAATATGAGGTTCTGAGCTGCCATATTCGAGAGAAGCATCCCTCGGAGGAAGGCAGAACTGATCCTCGACAGGACCGAGCCGATGGAGGGCAGGCGAACCATGATAAGACCGACGACCTTCGCTTTCTCGACGCGCGCGCGGGAGACATTTACCGGCAACTCACAGCCGCATTGGCGTAGGCGCCCGTGGGGGTGGGGATGCGAATTCTTATCGACTTACAAGCTCTTCAGACCGGAAGCCGGTTCCGCGGTATAGGCCGCTCTGCGGCAGCGCTCGCCAAGGCAGTCATACGAAACCGGGGAAATCATAAAGTCTTCATCCTGCTGAGTAGCCTGCTCGAGGACACCATTGCTCCGATACGGGATGATTTTTCCCGGACGCTTCCCGCAGACTGCGTCGCGGTTTTCTCAGCTCCTTCGCCTGCCGAGGCGCTGACCTCCGAAAACGCATGGCGGATCGAAGCCGCAGAACTGATAAGGGAATGGATGATAAATGTCCTTGCACCAGACGTTCTTCTGATACCCAGCCTCTTTGAAGGCCCAATCGAGCCTGGCATCGTCTCGATTGGACGATTAGGGACTGAGACGAAAACGGCGGTCATCCTTCATGATTTGATCCCATACCTCCATCCTGAACGGTACCTAGCTGACCCAGCAGCGAACAGGTGGTACTACTCAAAGATCGACTCCCTCCGCCGGGCGGATCTGTTGCTGGCGGTTTCCGACTCCTCGCGACGCGAAGCGGTTGAGTCTCTCGGCTTCGAACCTAGCCGCGTTGTGACTATTAGCTCTGCAGCCGATGAACGCTTTACGAAAGCTAATATGTCGCTCGAAGACGCTAGAATATTTCTAGAAAGGTTGGGAATTCGACGCAAATTCGTCATGCATACGAGTATGATCGAGCCGAGAAAGAATTTTGAGGGCCTGGTTCGCGCCTTCGGTCTTCTCTCGAAGCCAGTGCGCGAGACCCACCAGCTTGTGCTTGTGGGAGAACACCGCCCCGAGCAGCAAGCTGCTCTTCGCCGTCTGGCCGGCGATGCAGGCCTAGCGCCTGATGATGTGGTATTTACAGGGCAGGTATCCGATAGCGAATTGATTGCTCTGTACTCGCTGTGCACTCTCTTCGTTTTTCCCTCCTTTCACGAAGGCTTCGGTCTGCCACCGCTTGAGGCGATGTGCTGCGGGGCGGCAGTGATCGGGTCGAACGCAACCAGCATTCCTGAAGTGATTGGCAGGGAGGACGCGCTGTTCGACCCGCATTCCGATCGGGGCATCGCAGAGCTCATCGAGCGGTCGCTTACCGACAATGAGTTCCAGGAATTGTTAAGGGCTCACGCCCTTAGCCGGTCGAAGCGGTTCAGCTGGGATAAGGCAGCGCTACTTGCCTTGAACGCGATCGAGGAGATCGCTCCCCGGCGGTCTCCCATCCGTGCAACGCAAGATGCCTCCACACTCTTGGAAAAAATTGTGGCCATTAAAGCCGGCGTCTCGCCGGAACGAAAGGATTTGGTAGCCGTCGCAGACTGCATCTCCAAGAACGAGAGGGCGCTCTCGCAGTGGGGGACTGTCACGAGCAGCGACAAGGACGACGTTCAAGCCGACATTGATCGCGAGCTGGAAGCAGCAGAGAATGGGGAGGGACGCTACGACGCGACCTTTGTCAGAAAGCTCTATCACATATTCCACAACCGGGAACCCGACCCGCGCGGGTTCGAGGATCATCTACGTGGGTTGCGCTCTGGGCGTGAGCTGCACGAGTTGGTGGAAGACTTCCTGAACTCGGAGGAGTTCTCCGTGCGCTGGGTGCGTCGCTCGAAAGCACCGGACGGCGAGGCGGACAGGCGGGGTGGCGGAGCCGGACCACCGTCCGACCCGGTGGTCGAGGTCATCCGCCACAGGGTATGGTTGCGGGACGATCGCCCCCGCATCCTGTTGCTCAAGCTTGACCATATCGGCGATTTCCTGCTCACCATCGATGCCTTCCGGCTCATTCGTGACACCTGGCCGAACGCCGATATCACCCTCGTCTGCGGCCCCTGGAATAAGTCCATTGCCGAGCAGCTGGGTCTGTTCAATACAGTCATTAGCTGCAATTTCTACCCTGACACGACGACTCAATACGATAAGGAGGCGGTGACCCGCCGCGGACTCGCGGAATATCGCGCGCTAGCTCTCGGCTGTTATGATATCGCGGTCGATCTCAGGTGTTACGACGACAACCGGCTTTGCCTATTCCATACCGACGCTACCTATCGCGCAGGCTACGCGGCCGATGGCGTTGAGCTCGACCTGGCGTTGCCGACGAGCTCCGAAAGCGAGATGAGGGCTCATATCGGGGCCCGTACTCTGGCGTTGGCCGCAGCCGTAGCGTGGACCTTTGGAACGCCCGTAGGCGATGCTCGGCATGGAATCTTGAATGGGCGAGCTCCGATCCGGCTGTTCAAGGACGGGGCCGTGGTTGGCATCTCCCCGGGCACAAGAAGTCTGTTGCGATCTTGGGGTCGGGAGCGTTTCAGGGAACTCGCGCGGATGCTCCAAAGCAGGGGGAACTACCGAATCGTGCTGATCGGGGGCGAAGGCGACCGGGCCGATACCCAATACATCGCCGAATTTCTGCCAGAGGGCGATGTCGTCGACCTTGCCGGGAGATTGCCACTCGCCGATGTCCCCCCCGTTTTCGCCGGTCTCGACCTCTTCATCGGCGGCGAGACGGGTACGACCCATATGGCGGCGCTGATGGGCGTTCCGACTGTATGCATCCATTCGGGGCAGACCAATGTCGAAAGCTGGCGACCGGTCGGGCCGAACGTCGTTACCTTGCGGGGGAGAGTTGCCTGTTCACCGTGCTTTCTGTCCACGATCGAGGAGTGTCGGTGGAATAAACGGTGCATGGATATTTCGCCCGCCCGCGTGGCGGTCGAGGCGATTGCTTTGTGCGAACAATCCATCCCCCTTGCACGACCCCGGGAGGTCATCGCCGGGAGACGCGCGCTCTACACTCGCTCACCCTTGCATCTCCGTTAGCCTGGAGAGGAGCAGCGAACGCCGAAGATATTTCGACGCTTTGTATGCAATGAACAGCGCCTGCTCATTGGAATAGGCATCTGCGAACAGATCGAATACATCGATTTCCCCGCGGACAGGCGCGATAGTAAGGTTGCGGTGGCCTTTTGGCATCGTGGGAATTGGAGATTTGATGGAAGCGATTTCCTCGCTAGCCGAACGAGTCGCCGAGTTCTATTGGTGGCATTCGATCGATCTCGGCCAAGGTATTGTCACTCCTGGCACGAAGACGCCAGCAATCATGTCGCTTGAGGAAGGTTTGGTGTTCGGCGACAGGGATCTCGCCCGCAAAACTCTCCTTGATGTCGGCGCTTGGAACGGTGGGTTTTCTGTGGCCGCGGCACGCCGCGGTGCTCGCGTAACGGCCCTCGACCATTTCGCCGGGACGGCAGCCAATTTTCGTGCGCGCGAAACACTCGATCTAGCTATAAGAGCAACCGGTCTTGCTATTGCTGTGGTTGACCGCGATATTGATGCGGTTGCGCTCGACGATCTTGGCTCCTTCGACTGGGTCCTGTTTTTGGGCGTCTTTTACCACCTGCCCGCGCCGGTCTCTGCCCTGCGGAAGGTCGCCAATTTAGCGAAAGAAACCCTCGTCGTAGAGACTTATGTAGATGAGGCGCTAGGCGAACAACCGGCAATGCGCTTTTATCCAGGGAACGAGCTAAACAACGACCCATCGAATTGGTGGGGGCCGAATACTGCGTGCATGACGGCGTTGCTTAAGATGGTCGGCTTCAGCCGCATCGAAGTCACTCCAGGTGGTGGCGACGACCGTAGGATCTTTCGCGCAACAAGATAAACGCTATGACTAGGCACGGAGATACGCGGTAATTGATCAATCGGAGACTAGAGCTGCTTCCGAGATTGGGAGGGTTACCTTACGCGAAGTCTTGTGTGTGCACCATATTTTATTCCGCAGCCGGACTATCATCCAACATGAAACGCGGACCCTACATCTGTTTGGCAAGACGTGCGCTCTTCGCTCGCGCACCCTCGCATCTTCGATAACGCCGGAGAGGATCAGCAAATGCCGAAAATGTTTCGTCGGTTTCTCGCCAACGATCCCCGCCTTTTCACGGGAATAGGCACACGCGAGCAGAACCGGATACGTGTCGACGGGTCGAGGACCGGCACGATATTGTATGGCCCTTACATGCTGTTGTTTCCAGGCCAGTACGAGGCGAAGGTTACGTTCGATCCCGCGATATTGCCACAGGGTTCTGCGACGCTGGATGTTAGTGTCGATGCGGGGCGGACGGTGCTGGCGACCCGGACACTAGATGCCGAGCGGCTCCAGGAAGAAGGCATGAGAGCCTCGCTCAAATTTTCTGGTGGCGATCTGATGCGGCGGACCGAGATCCGGCTCCTATGCGGTTCGGCGTTCATAGCGGCGGTTCATTCGGTTGAGGTTTGCGGCGAGTTTAGCCATTGCGAAGAGGGTGAGGGTATCACCATTGCTGATCTTCCGCCGGTGGACGTTCGCAATGAAGTTTTAAAAGGCCGAAATCCTTACGACGGTTATCAACGCAGCCTCGCTTTAGACAGGCCTGAAATCGCGGAAAGGCTGAAGAGGGACTTTGACTTCGAGGAAGCGCTGCAGCTCAGCCGCGGGCGTACCATTGTTGTCGAAAATAATTTAGCCAACATTTTTATGCTCATGAAGTTATTCGTTCCACGCTTGCCATTTGGCCATATCGTCGAGTTTGGGTCTTTCAGGGGCGGCTCGGCGATTTTTATGGCATTTCTTGCACAGAAGTTTCTGCCGAATGCGCAGGTCCTAGCCTTCGATACCTTCTCCGGAATGCCGGCAACCGACAAGTCCATTGACTTCCATAACGCCGGCGACTTTTGCGAAGTAGATTTGGCGGAATTGCGTCAATATGTGGAAGAAATCGGTTTGCGAAATCTGCACTTCGTGGAAGGCAAATTCGAAGATACCGCGTCGCCCGCGTTGAAGGAGTTCCAGCGGGTTGCGCTGTGTCACATCGACTGTGACATCCGCAGCGCCATCCAGTCCGCTTACGATACGACGCAACCTTATACAGTGCCCGGCGGATATTGGGTTTTTGATGATCCGCTTCAGCCGACTTGCCTCGGGGCAACCGAGGCGGTTGAAGACCTGCTGATCAAGCGGGATTCATTGAATGCAGAACAGGTGTGGCCGCATCTTGTTTTCCGGGAGCCTTTCGAGAAGAAATGGCTTAATCGAGAGGGAACGCAAGTTTGGCGGAATCCTACCCTTTGATCGTCGACACCTTGCTTTTCTTTGTATACGTGGAACGTAGGTTACTATCTTGTGAAGGGATCCGCTATGCAATGTCATTGCCCCTCAGGCTGTTTTAGATGAGCGACCACCAGGCTATCCGGTGGTTTCACTCGATCAACCTCGGCAACGGTGTCATAACTCAGGGCGTTAAATCGACCGAGATGTTAAAGGCTGAATTCGATGCGCTGGGGTTGACCGCCGAATTCCTCCAGGATCGCCGGCTTCTAGATATAGGCTGTGGCGATGGCTACTTTTCGCTCCAATGTGCTCGATTGGGTGCGGACGTTACCGCCATCGATGGCGTGTGCCGCGACTCCCTCAAATACGTCCGAGAGCACGCCGAGACGAAGTTCCAATTCTACTGTATAGATTTCCTCAGCCCGTCGTTTTTTGAGCTAGGTCGTTTCGATGTGATTCTGCATCTAGGAGTGCTTTATCACACGATGTATCCTTTCCAGCATCTTCTGCGTCTTGCAAGCGCGAGTAGGGCTGGAGCCACGGTGCTGATCGAAACCGAGTTTTATAACCTGGCGGGTTTCGAGGATGCCGCGACAGTGTTTTACGATTACACGCAGAAACTGTCGCCAGATGCGACGTCGCCCGTCATGCCATCCGCGTCGTGGATAAGGGCGACATTGGAACGTGTTGGATTTGATGAAATTACGCTCCTCTTACATCCCGCGCTTGGCCCGCCGGATGTCCAACCTGTTAGTCTTGATCGGGGACGGTTATTTGCGCGAGCGAAGTATGGTGAAAAGCCGCGTTCGCCCTTTCTGTACGCTTTTGAACAAATGGCATGATCCAAGCGGAAGCCCTTCGCCGGCGGCTTATCGGAGTGACTGTGCGGACACTCCAAGCGCCGCCGACCTGGTGCGCAGTTCTTGGAGCTGGGACGAACTGAACCTCATATTCAATTATGACGGAAAATTGAGCTCGGACTTAACCGCACCCGTCTTTCCCTCCACTCAGTGGATTGAGCGGGCCCCGACCCGCCCGAGCTTTCAAAACGTCACCGCGCTACACCGCACGGTTGGAGGATCTCGTGGGCGGGTCAGTGAGCTGGACCCCGAAAATGAGACAGTAGGCTAAGGTGGAGCGCTGCCCTTAGAAAGCGCCGATGGCGTGGGAGCAGGACATCAAGCGGATACGGAAGAAGCACAGTGCGGGGTTCAAGGCGAGGGTGGCGCTGGCGGCATCAAGGGCGACCAGACCGTCGCGGAGCCGGTGAGCGAGTTTGAGGTCCATCCAAATCAGATCTACAACTGGAGGCAGCAGCTGCTGGACGGTGCGGCGAGCGTTTTCGAGGGTGGCGCTGCGGCGGAGGGAGCCATCAATGAGGTGCAGGTCGATCTTCTGTACCGGCAGATCGGCCAGTTGAAGGTCGAAAATGATTTTTTGGCACGAAAGCTCGGCAACTGAGTCAGGCGGCACGACGTGCGATGGTCGAGCGGGTGAACCCGATACTGCCGATCTCCCAGCAATGCCGGTTGCTGGCAGTGTCACGCTCGTCGATCTATCGGAAACCTGCTGCGGCCAGTGCACAGGATCTTGCGATCATGGCTGATCGATCGGCAGTATTTGGCCCGGCCCTATTATGGCTCGCGCCGGATGGCGGCGTGGCTGACGACCCAAGGCCATCTCGTCAACCGCAAGCGGGTGCAACGCGTGATGCGGCTGCTGGGACTGGCGGCGATCTACCAGCGTCCGAACACGAGCAAGCCAGCCGCGGCGCACAAGATCTACCCGTATCTCCTCGGCGGGCTGGCGATCGGGCGGGTCAACCAGGTGTGGTGCTCCGACGTCACCTACATCCCGATGACCAAGGGCTTTCTGTATCTGGTGGTGATCATGGACTGGGTCAGCCGCACGGTGCTGGCGTGGCGGCTGTCCAACACGCTACACGCCGATTTCTGCGTCGAGGCACTCGAGGAAGCGCTTTCGCGCCATGGTCGGCCGGAACTTCGATACCAGGGCAGCCAGTCCGCCAGCGGCGACTTCACCGGCACCCTGAAGCGGCACGAGGTCATGATCAGCATGGACGGCAAGGGCCAGCAGTCTCAAATACGAGGAGGTCTACCTCCACGCTCATGCGACAGTGGCCGAAGCCAAGGCCGGCATTGGCGCCTGGCTAGACTTTGACAACACAGAGCGCCAGCACCAGAGCCTGGGCTGCCGCACGCCGCGGCAGATTTACCAGGAGAGCCTCTGGACATGTGGACGATCGGCGTTGCCGACCGGCTGCGCTTCCCCCGCTTCCCGAGCAAGCTCGGAAGGCGGGAATGCTCACCTTCGCCCATACCCCCACAGGCACCACCACCAAAATTGAATTTGATAATGATGAGGTGAAGAGCAGACCCGTCAAACCAGCCGTCGCGCCTCCTGCGATCGGAGCCGACGTCGAAACTGGCAAGGTTACATCTTGACAAACGTCTCCGGCTGTCCCGTGTTCGGGGTCCACCTCACACCGATAAGGATGGAGGAAAAATTGCAGAATAATCCCGGTTGCGCGACCCGCGGGGTCCACCATCGAAGCAGGTGTGCTCTTCTCTCGCGCATCCTTAAATCCTCGATAGCGCCAGGAGGAGCAAGCGGGATCGGCTCTAAGGTGCATCATCTTTTAAATCGAAGAGTTGAATGATGCCCGTCACTCACGACGATGTCCGAAATGCCTACCGCTTCATTCTCGGACGAGAGCCAGAGAGCGACGAAGTGGTGGAGCACCACCAACGCGAAGCTGATAGCATAGAAGGCTTACGGGCTACATTTTTATTCTCCCCAGAATTCCGCGCCACTTTTCCGGAGCTACCGCACTTGGTTCCTCTCGTGGCACCAACACAGGCGATCGAAACGACGGCAGATCCGGCGGCTCTACGGGCCATGATCGCTAAAATGGGAGTTGTCTGGAAGACCAATGGTGAAATTGAACCTCACTATTCTGTGCTCTCACTTGATGAGTATAGGCCCGACCGATTCGCCGAGAACGAAAGCCGTTTCTTTGAAAGCGGAAAGGACGACCTCGATCTGCTGCTTGCAGTTTTGCGTCGTATCGGGCGACCGGTGGAAAGTTTTAATCGCTGCCTCGAATTTGGTTGTGGTGTTGGTCGGGTAACAGCTTATCTAGCGGCAACTTTCTCCGAAGTAGTGGCTTTGGATATCTCCTGCCCACATCTGCAGCTTGCGAAGGCATATTTAAAGAAACTTCGTCGCCATAATGTTACCTTCCTGCAGGTGACGGCTGAGAATCTGCATCCTGCTTCTGGCTATGACCTTTGGTTCTCCCGCCTCGTGCTCCAACATAATCCCCCGCCAGTGACTCTGGCCATTCTGGACGGAATGTTCGCAGAGCTGGCGTCGCAGGGTGTGGCCCTCGTCCACGTGCCTACATATCATAAAGGTTATAGTTTCAGTATATCAGACTACTTGGCCGACAGGTTGCCCCCCGAACATATGCACATGCACGCAACGCCGCAAAAACCCATATTGGAGCTCGCTTGGCGTCATGGCTGTCGTCCGGTCGATATTCGCGAAGAAGTTATCCCTGACCGGGTAATAAACATCTTTGTTTTTCTGAAAGTCGAATAATTATTGCTTCTCGGCCGGTTGATGTGGTCTCCTAGCTAGCTAGTATGTTCGGAAGTTCCATTGGGGGAAGCGTCAACAGATACCTTCGAAGAATCGGATCATGTGAACTCGGGCGGAGATATGTCTCGCATTGCAGCTACATGGACCAATTGTCTGAGTCGCGGATCGCTAGATCACTGCCATCATGTTCGTCAGATACCTCAGTCACGGCAGCGACCCGGTGTATCGGGGCAAGCTATCAGGCGAAAAATCAAAGATGCCGCGTCGCCACCAAAGCCTGCAGAATTTTGATAGCTGCACTCCGGATGGCAAAGCGAGTGCCAGATTCCTCCTTTTCTATGTATTTGCGGTCGGCAGCGGCCCTGATGTGTTCGGCGTTCATAACTCTGTCGATATTCCTGATGAGTGTATCCTCGGCGGGCTCCCAGACCGCGCGGAACGAGCGCGTGGGTTCAGCCGCACCAGAGGCGGATCGAATTCCCACAATTCCGACGAACCGTGCGCTCGCGGGCTTGAAATCCTCGGATCATCGCGCCGTCGTGCGGGAGGGGGTGAGCGCGGCCGGTGATTTGCCCTCTTTGACTTTCAAAATCTCTTCAGACGCCTGCGCCGCCGCCGACGGTTATCTCGAAATTGTCCTCGCCGACGGCGGATGCGCAGAGGCGGTGATCCCTTCTTCCGGGCTCGACCCGAGAGAAGAGGGCGCCAAGTTCGACGGCGCGACGGATGACACCGCCGCCCTGCAACGCGCCTTCACCTATGTCGCCGAGCATTCCGCAAAGCTGAACATGCCGCCCGGCCGCTCGCTCTTTTCGTCGATGCTGTCGATCCCGTCCGGGCACCATGATTTTGCGATCACCGGGGCGGGCCACGGGTCGGTGCTGCAATATGTCGGTAGCGGCACGACAACCGATCTGATCGAGATTGGGACCCCGCGCGGCAGCGGCATCAATACCGGTGTGACCCTTACTGGGTTTCGCATTACCAGTACAACCCAGATGACGTCTGGCGCGGCACTGCATATGTGGCATGTTGTTACCTCGCGCATTGATCCCGTTATCGATGGCCAGCCCGGCAATGGAAAGTTTTACAACGGCATTTGGTTCGACGAATGCGACGTTATCGATGTGCCTTATGTTCAACTGGCGGGAGCCTCGAATGATGTCGTGCTGCTCAATGGTTCGCGGCAATCAGAACCCTGGTGGCCGAATTTTGTCGATGAGATCCGGTTTGGCCGCGGGAAAATTTCGGCGACGAATTCGCAGACGGGAGCTAATAGCTTACCGGTGAACGGGGTTCATGTCGCCGGCGGCGTTGGCGGCCTGTCATTCGACTCGGTCGACATTATCGGCAATCAGCACAATATCACGATCGACCAGGCGATGACCCACACCGGCAACCAAACGGTGATACTTGGCCCGGCCACCTACCTCGACATCTCGCAGCATGATGACATCGTCATCAACGACAATAGTCCGCCGACGCAATGGCAGGGCGGCAGCAAGCTGATAGACTTTGGCGGCTGGATCGCCAGCGGCGGACAATGGGGCGGCAAAGACCCCGCGGCCAACTGCTTGAATATCGCGTCGTTCACCGGCGGGAAAGTACTGTTACATGGCAGCACTGTCAGCGCCTGTATGAATAACGGTATTTTCGATCACGATCCCACCGCCACGGTCCAGGTATCATCGTCGGTGAATTTCTATAACAATGGCGGGTATGATATCGCGAGCTCGATTGAGAAGCCCCAGATCGCCGTTACCAACGCGCAGTTCGCGGGCAAGGCTTTTGACGCCAATGCGCTGACCTCGACATTGCCTATGTATACCGACAAAATCGCGATGACGACACCAGTTGCCCTAGCGGTGGACGGTTCGACGAGAGGCGTAACCTATTCTGTGCGACGGAGTTACTATCAGCTTATTGGTCAATTGGTGGTTGTCGATTTTGCGCTAAACCTTTCAAGTAAGGGGACAAACACCGGGGCACTTGCACTGGTCGATCTCCCAATCGGGGAAACGGCAAACACGGCGCTTGGTGGGGGAGGTGCCCTTCGGTATTACACCGGGTGGAGATCGCTTTACGGAAGCCTTCTCTTATCGATGGACAGCCGCGGAACACCAGCTGCCAATATCTATCAATTAACCTCAGTCGGCATAGCGCAAACATTTAGTACCAATCTCACTGATAGGTCCACGCTGTGGGGCGAGTTGCAGTATTTTCGTTGACGGGAAGGGGGGGGTCACGAAATCCGCTACTCGGTTCCGGGCGTATCGATCGCCCGAGACGTCGCGCCCATCCGGCAGTATCGTATTCCCGCAGTTGACCGTTCCAATTTCGGTTGTAACAGCCAGCGCTCAGACACGAAGCGGAGCCACGCGCCCGCGTCAGCGGCCGCCGCGTGCCGAGGTGCGGATCGTGTCCAGCAACCGTGAAGTCGAACGGCCTTCGACCAGTTCGGCGAGGACGACCCGGCCACCGGCTTGCTGCACGATATCGGCGCCGACCACACTCTCAATCGCGTAATCGGCGCCTTTGACCAGTGCGTTCGGTTGCAGCCGACGAATTAGGTCGAGCGGAGTGTCGTCGTCGAAACTGATCACGGCATCGACGGACCCCACCGCTGCGATCATCGCAAGACCGGTCCGCTAGAGCGTTGAGCGGACGCTCGGGGCCCTTGAGCCGGCGCACGCCGGCGTCGCTGTTAAGCGCCACGACGAGATGGTCGCACTCGGCCCGCGCGACTGCAAGTAGGGCGATGTGTCCCGCATGGACGATGTCGAAGTAGCCATTGGTGAAGCCGACAGTGAGCCCCCGCGCCTTCCAGCGCTTCACCAGCGCCTCGACTTCAGCGATGTTATAATGCTTGGCGCGGTGCCATTCGCGATCGCGCAAATCGCGACCCAGCTCTAGCATCAATTCGTCCGGCTCAACGGTGGCCGTGCCGAGCTTGCTGACAACGACCCCCGCTGCAACATTGGCGAGCTGCATCGCCTTCGGCAGCGAGTAGCCGCTGGCGCAGGCGAGAGCCAGTACCGCAAGCACTGTGTCGCCGGCGCCCGAGACGTCGTAGACCTCACGTGCCCGCGCCGGTTCGAGATGGATGCCGCCCGACCGACTAGTACCATGCCCTTGTCGGAGCGGGTAGCGAGGATGGCTTCGACCCCGGCCACATGCAGCAGCTTGGTCGATGAGGCCCGGCTGCGCCAGTCTGCCGTGGTCGAGGATTTCCGCGCTCACTGCGGCCTCGACCGCGCCCTGTTCCTCAAGCTCGCCACTTGCGAGTGGATCCGCGAGCATCATCATCTGGCGCTGGTCGGCCCAACCGGCATCGGCAAGTCGTGGTTGGCTTGCGCTCTCGGCCACAAGGCCTGCCGCGAGGGCTTCTCAGTGCTCTAAAAACGCGCCTCGCGTCTGTTCATCGATCTCGCCCAGGCGCGTGGCGAAGGCCGATTGCCTCGGTTGATGAGCGCGCTCGAACGAACCCGCCTATTGGTCATCGACGATTCGGGGCCGGAACCGCTCAACGCCGAGCGGCGCCGCGATCTGCTCGAGATCGTCGACGATCGCTACGACAGGGGATCCCTGCTGGTCGCAAGTCAGATCCCAGTCAATCGCTGGCATGAGGTGATTGGCGATCCTACCCTGGCTGACGCCATTCTCGACCGTATCATCCATCGCGCCCATCGCATCGATCTCAAAGGCCCATCGCTGCGCCGGCGTCTCGTCGCCAGTGAAAGCCCCGCTGCATGAACGCCTCTGCGCCGATCGCCCCCGGGAGCCCACAGCGCCTCCCCACGCGCGCCGCTCCGTCGCTCGTGAGGGCACTGCGCGACGCGCGCGGGTCCCCTCCATGGACGCCGTGGACGATCCTCTACCGCTTGACCGGCACCAGCCTTTTTATCCCGGATCCGTCATCACGAGCGCGATTCTCTTTGGTCATTGGGGCAGCGAATGGCGGGTGCATCGCACCAGCAACGGCTAACCAGGAAGGAAAACCTATAAGTCGGAAAATCCGGCTCGACTCGGCCTTCGCTCGCTGCTAAAGACCGCGCGCCGCATCGTCGGCTAATCTCACTTCAATTTATGCAACCTGTGTTCGTGTCGACGGCGCAGATCGCCGCGACCCTCACGCCCGCCTCCCGGGCCGCATGACGGTGTGATCACGATCACCGGAATCGGTGATTACCTTCGGCTGGAATGGCCCATCACAATCACCGGAATGCGCAGGTTCTGGCTAACAACAGCGGCATCCACGTCGAAAAAGACCCGCAAAACAGCGAAGATGGCCCTGCTGATGCTCACCGCGTGGATCCCGGCGATCGTTAGCCATCATGCAAGGCGCGTTGGACCAGATCTTCACACCAGAACAGTCGGTTAGGCAGTGCCGATCGTCGGTATCGGCGACTGGGTGCCGCAGTGCGCAATGCAGCCAGGCTTGCGCGTCGTCGACGTTCGCTCAGCCGCGCCGTGCACTCTGACAACGACCGGATTGTTCGGATAAGCGGCCTCGACACTGTGCTGCCTGAGGCTGACTGCGTCGTGCTTGCCGCGCCACTGACCCTGAGACGAGTGTCCGAATCTTAATCGTATAGGTTGTATTTCATCTTTATAGATTGCGTTGTGGTCAAGCCAATCTCCTAATGAGGAGCTGCACGGAGGCGATGTAAACCCAGGCTTTGGCGCTGGCGATCGAAGCCTCGAAATCTTTGGCCAGACGGCGGTTTCGATTGAGCCAAGCGATGATTCGTTCGACGACCCATCGCCGGGGGAGCAGTTGAAATCCGACCGCGTCAGCGGTGCCTTTGACGATCTCGATCGTCCAGTAACCGAATTTGGCAAGGGCCTCACGCAGATTGGGGCCGTTATAGACGCTGTCGGCGAAGAGATGGCGCAGCCAGGGAAATAACTGGTGAATGGCCTCGATGACGAGGCTGGCACCATCGCGATCTTGGATATCGGGAGGGTGCACCTCGGCACCGACCAGTAGACCGCAAGTATCGGTCACAATGTGACGCTTGCGACCTTTGACCTTCTTGGCCGCATCATACCCACGCGGCCCGCCGCTCTCGGTTTGTCTTGGCCGATTGACTGTCGATAACCCCGGCCGACGGGCTCGGCTCGCGTCCCGCCGCTTCGCGTGCTCGCAGCAGCAACGCAAAATTGATCTTCTCAAACAAGCCGTCGTCTCGCCAATCGTAGAAATAACCTTGCACGGTCGTGAACGGGGGAAAGTCCTTGAGCAGCATCCGCCACTGACAGCCGGTTCGCACAATATACAAAATCGCGTCGAGCACGGCTCGCAACTCGGTCTCACGCGGCCGGCCCAAAGGCTTGGCCGCCGGCATGTGCGGCTCGATCAGCGCCCATTCCGCATCCGTGACATCGCTTGCGTAGCGCTGTCCCTCTCGCTCAGAAGAGCCTGGTACAAGACAGCGGTGGTGACGGGAGCCTCGCCATCGTCTCTTATGACGAGAAACCAGGGATCCAGGCGATCGGGACGACCGCGCCGGATCGCCCGCCCCTGCCGGGCAAAAGCCCGACCGTGATGCGCGATCACGAATACAAGCGGCACGGCACTCTGACCCTGATGGCGGGGATCGATCTGTTTCACCGGTCACGTCCACGCCCTGGTCAAGGACCGCCACCGCAGCTGCGAATTCATCGAGTTCCTCAAGCTCCTCGATATAGCCTACCCGCCGATACCGCGATCGAGGTCATCCTCGACAACTATTCCGCCCATGTCTCGAGCGAGACCACAACCTGGCTCGCCGCGCAACCGATCGGGCGCTTCACGTTCACCTTCACACCGACCCATGGATCGTGGCTCAATCTCATCGAAGGCTTCTTTTCCAAGCTGGCGCGCTCGGTATTGCGCCACATCCGCGTCGGCTCCAAACACGAACTCAAGGAACGCCTGTTGGCCTTCATCGACGACATCAACCGCGAGCCGTTCGTCCACACCTGGCGTTACAAAATCGATCATGCAGCATGACGCCATAGGTCCGTTATTTCGGAAACGCAGTACTAGAATTAGCCGATTTAGCGAGGGAGGCTACAACGATGAGCGAAGCTTCGCGAGGATAGCTAGGCCGACCAAGAGCGAGGCGCCGGCGACGCCGGTCTACGCAGCGCCGATCGATCATCCCAGCGCCTGGAACGGCGGAAGGCTACGGGCGAGACGAAGACCGCCCGCTACGCCCGCGGCTTTGGTTTCGCCGGAAGCCGCGGCAGAACCGTCGACGGAACCGCTGCCAAAATCCTCGGAGAGGCGCACTCAGAGGAGGCCGCAGCTGGTGCATCAGCATCGATCCGGCGTTCGCGCAAAAGACCGCCAACATTGTTGCGCTCTACCCATAGCGCCGGAGAACGCCGCGGTGTTGTCGGTCGATGAAAAGCCGCACATCCAGGCTCTGAACGCGCCCAAGCCTGGCTGCGGATGCCGAACGGCAAGACGTTTACCGGCTTCAATCACGAGTACAAACGGCACGGCACGACGACCCTGTTTGCGGCTCTGGAGGTGGCCACCGGTCTGGTCAAGGCTGGTCATCACCGGCGCTGCCGGCGCGTCCAGTTCCTGCAACTTTATGAACCGCCTCCTTGCCGAATATCCCCGCCGAGAAATTCACATCATCTGGGACAACCTCAACGCTCACCAACCCGAACACGACCACTGGCTGGCACGCCACAACAACGTCCATTTTCACTTCACCCCGACCCACGCCTCCTGGCTCAACGAAGTGGAAGTCCGGTCCTCCATCCTCGCCAGCCGGGCCTTGGCGGGCGCCAGCTTCACTTCCCGCGTCAGGCGCGCGATTCAGATCGACGCCTTCATCGTCGTCTACAATTACCACGCCCATCCCTTCGATGGACCAAGCAGCAAATTCGTCGCCGCCGCCGTGCCCGGCTGCTTCCCATTCATAGCGGACAAACAGGCGCCTCGTGGCCAGATCGAAGACCAGATGCCAGCAATCCACATCAGTGGGCGTCGTCGTCTTCAGCAAAACACCCGCGATCTACGTACGCTAATTTAAGCAACTAGAGGTACTTGGCCTCGGCGAATCGCCAAACGGTCCACCACGCGCAAGACGTGGATCGCGCTGGCGCCTCGCCTCGCCTCGCCATCATCATGGACGCCATGCTGCGACACAGCAGCGGATTCAAGCCGGATTAGCCGAACAGCAACTTCGGATAAGAGGTCGGACGAGCGGTAACCGCGCGATAATTCGACCCAGCCTGGTAGCCGGAACAGCACGCTTTGCCAATTGTTATCTCGACTAGCGCATTAGCCGCAATTCATCGATCGCGACGATATCCGTTGTACCCGCCAGTGTAGCGATTTGCTCGTCAAGGTGAAACACGGAGGACAATTTGATTATCGTAGGACCCGAGCGGGTATTCGAAAGTAACGAAGGAATAGTCATAGTAGACTTTCCGGGTTTTGGCACGATGCATTGGGTTCTTCCAAAATCACCTCTCGCTTTAACAAGAACAGCATTCATTTGTGCTCGCAGAGCTAGAGAAAACGACAATGTTAATGTCGACACCAAGTTTGGTGATAATGCCCAGTTATATAGGACGATCTCTGCCTCCGGCGTCGATAGGAAGGGACCCCGCACGTCTCGAACTCCCCACCCGTAGCCGAGAAACAGCCATTCCTGACTCGGGGCTCGGTAATCTATGTAAAGCTCAAACATAGGGGTCGTCGTTCTCGTACGATTCGGTCTGCGGCGCCTTGCTGGCAACAGATATTTGGCAAAGTTGCGGGCTGGTGGTCAATCCTATGGGATCGATCGGGGGCGTCGGCGTCTCAGACTCTCGCCGGCGAGATCGATGCGGTGAGCGTTGTGAACGAGGCGGTCGAGGATGACATCGGCATAGGTGGGGTCGCCGATGAAGGCATGCCATTTGTCAACGGAGATCTGGCTGGTGAGGACCGTCGAGCGGCGACCGTAACGTTCCTCGAGGATTTCGTAGAGATCATGACGGGCTGAGCCATTCCCGGAAGCCCGAGTTGGCCCTACTGGTCAAGTGTCGGATTGGTCAGCAAGATGTCATCTCCTCACTGGTAGTAGCGAGGTCCACGGATGTTGGGATGGAGGAGCGGCACACCGTTGGCGGGCGGTGGTTGCGGCGTTTGGCGATCGAGCTTGTTGTCGAGGATAGAGCGCACCGAGCCGTAGGTCAGCGACCCGATCTCGATCGCTCGGGTGGCGGCGGCTTCGAGGCGCTTGATACCGAATGGCCGCGCCAGCCGGACGATGCCGAGGCAGGCGCGGAAGCCTTGCTCAGGGTGAGGCCGACGCTCGATGATGAGCTCGCACAGCGCAGCGGTGGCCGGACCGATCGCAGCGGGCCTCGCGGTGAATGCGCTCGATCACCAATCGGCGTAACGCCGATGGAATGATGGCATGTTTTTCGGGGTGGGTCTGTTACATGGACGCCGGCGCATATATAGCCGACCTGAACTTCAATCTCGCCGAATACCACAAAGACAAAGACGACATCGCGATCATTACCGCGCCGGGGGCAACAACGTCAAGTGGGGGAATGTGAACGCCGGCGTGATCTTGCTCAATCTGGCGCACTCCAAATCGCACGCTCTCGTCGAGCTGTGGAATGCCTATTTCGTCAAGATTACAGACGAGCGGTTGTTTGAGCGCGTCGACTGGTTCCCGCCCAACGGAGATCAGTCATTGCTGTGGGAAGCGCTGTAAAAACGTGCCCGATCTCAGGCGGCACATGATCTGGGTTAGCTCAGATTTAATCAGACAGTCGTAGTTGGTTTCCGAGGCAGGAGCCGGAGGCAGGACGCGGTTCTCACAAGAGCCAGGACCGCGGCCCGCCCTCCGGCATGAGGGAGATGACACAGGAGCAGAAGATTATCCGAGCGAAGGTCGGGTTGCTGGAATTGGCCAAGCAGCTCGGCAATGTCAGCCAAGCCTGCAAGATGATGGGGTACAGCCGGGATAACTTCCGCTTCAAGGAGCTGTACGACAAAGGTGGCGAGCTGGCGTTGCAAGAAATCAGCCGCCGCAAGCCAATCCTAAAGAACCGCACGCCGATCGAGATCGAACAGGCGGTGGTGGCGCTGGCGATCGAGCAGCCAGCCTGGGGCCAGGTGCGCATCTCGGAAGCGCTGAAGCACCGCGGCTTGTCGGTCTCGCCGGCTGGGGTGCGCTGCGTGTGGCAGCGCCACGACCTGACCTCGATGAAGCAGCGCCTCAAGGCGCTCGAAGCCAAGATGGCGTCGGATGGCATTCTCTTGACCGAGGCGCAGATCGCCGGGCTCGAGAAGGCCAACGCTGACAAGGAGGCGCATGGCGAGTTCGACAGCGAATGTCCCGGCTATTGCGGAGCCCAGGACACGTTTTATGTCGGCACCCTGAAGGGCGTCGGGCGGATCTATCAGCAAACCTTCATTGATACGTATGCCAAGGTTGCCTTCGCCAAGCTGTACGACCGCAAGACGCCGATACCGCGGCCGAGTGGACTTGCCGAGGTAAAATCCGAGCCGCAAAAGGCCGAAGCGGCCGTAGTGAAAGTCGAACCCTTAAGCTTGGCAGCAAATCGCTGCGACGGTGCTGCGGGCGTCCAACGGTTAGACGCACCTGGCTGTGATCGGGCGGATAACGGTGCCGCGGGTTCCGTCTTCGGCACCCTATAATTCAGGGTTGTAGGGTGATAAATCGCAATCTCTTGGCTCGGCTTGGATTTATGATTTATCTAGGCGCTGAATAAGCAAAGCTTGCCCAACCTGCCGGGCATTTCGCACGCTGTGGGCTGTGGGGACACACAGACGTTCTGTGTGGGCCCCAGCTGAAGAACGAGCGAGGACTAATTTCGGCTGCTTTTGATCACGCCTATCCAGCCGCCGAGGCCCCCAGCTTGAGTAAGTGCTCGGTCTGACTGCGTTGGCTTTGGGCTCGTCGAAGATCAAGTACGCCGACTGATGATCGCCTCGAAGCTACCTCGAAGCTCTATAAAGAGGGTCACAAAAAACTAGTTTTGTGGCCGGGTTAATCCCGTCGCCCGTGATTAAAAGATCAACGCGCTAGAGTGTTTTATTCCGGTAGGACTATATGTTGTCCTCTGTCTTACAGGCACCGATCCGACATCATCTCGATCGTCGAGCCGATGAGATTGCCCGAGCCGCTGCCGACAAAAATCCAGACGATCTGCTGACTACAGCGGCAACAGCCGATTGGTTGGGGATCAGCCCCCAATGGTTGGAAATCGGCAGGTCGAGGAATTGGGGTCCTCCATTCATCAGGCTTTCGACCCGACGCGTCCGCTATCGCCGAGCGGACGTCATAGCCTGGCTTGCTGAACGGACACACCGTTCGACGGCTGAATATGCGTCTCCCGCCGCGAGGTAATCGTGAACACCGTCAACCCCGGTGAGGCGACGGGCGCAACCAGGACCGACGGAGATGTTGCTTGGCAGCGACTCCCGTTAAATAAAGATTTCCGGGTGCGTGGTGCAAGCTTCAGACTTGTGCCGATTTCACTGCGCGCACTGTGACTGCAACCTGCAGCTGCATTCTGGTGGCGGAATGCGACGGCAAGCAGAAAAGCCGTCAGCTGCCTGCGTCCGAACGAAAGACCGATCCTAGCAAGCAGCGCATGCAGTTTTTCTATCATAAGCGCGTGCTGACCAAGACGACCAACGTCCAGGTCGGCAATCGGCCAAATCTGCCGCTCCCACCAGCAGCGCCCAGACTGCGCATCCGATGATCACCGGGAGGGATCGATGAGCGGCGACATCCTCACGGTCCTGCGTTCGGTCAACAAGCTGCACGCCGCCGAGCAGTTCACGCTGATCAGGGGCAAGAAGGGCTACCGCAACAAGATCAAAAACAAGAGTTACGGCAACGAGAAATATTTCCGGGTCGAGGAGATCGAGGTCGCCGACATCGACGAATTCTATGCCACACTCGATCGGCTGACGGGGGATCCGCTCGCCTTCATCCTCCGCGGCGAGCCTTTGCCGGACATCAATCCTAACTACACCCGGCGCCTGCTGCACAATAAGGGAGACGACCTGGCGACATTCAAATCGGTGAACCGGCGATGGGCGATGTTCGACCTCGACCATCTGTCGGTAACCACAGCGCTGACCGATCCGGCCTTCGATCCCGAGGATGCGATCGAGTACGCGCGGAGCCGAATGCCCCCCGAGTTCGCGGACGTCACCTGTTTCTGGCAATTCGGCTCGTCACAAGGACTCCCCGGCAGCGAGGGCTTCCTGTCGGTGCACCTCTGGTACTGGCTCGCCCGCCCCTACCCTGAGGACGAGCTGATCCGGTACGCCAATTTCATCAATCGCAACGGCCGGCTGATCGACCCCGCGCCGTTCCGCGCCGTCCAGCCGAACTACATCGCCGCGCCGCTGTTCTTCGGCTTCTCCGACCCGCTGCCGCGGCGCCACGGCATCTGGAAGGGGCTCGAACACGAGCTCGAGCTGATCATTCCGCCGCCCGACCGGAAAAACCCGACCGTCGTATCCACCCAAGGCTACGAGACCGGCATCGGCGTCCAGGCGTTTCTCGCCCAGATCGGCGGCCCCAACGGCTTCCGCCGGCCAATCTTCCGGGCGATTTCGTCCTACATCGCGATCCACGGCAGCCGCGCCGACCTGCAGCCGCTCTATGTCGAGATCCGCAAAGCGCTGGATCACGCCGAGCCCGGCTGGCGGGCCGATCCCAAGGGGCAGCGCTATGCTGACGATGACCACCTCGACAAGATGGCCGACTGGATACGCCAGCAGCACGGCGACCAGCCGCCGAAACCGCCGCCGCTTCCCGAGCCGCCGCCCGGTTGGCCCGAGCCGCCGTTTCCAGACCCTGACCCCAAGGAATTGCCGCCGGCACCCGATATGCGTCCGCGTGTCAGAACCAGTGGCGGCCGGCTGCACGCAGCGGTCGACGCGGCCGAGAAGGTTCTGATCGGCAACGATCCCGAGGTTTACGCCTTTGGCGACCAGATCGTGCGGCCCGCGCTGCGCCCGATCGCGATCGCCGACGACAAGACGACGATCGGTCTGCGCCTGGTGCCTGTCGGCCCCGAGCACATGGCCGACCGCTTCAGCCGCCTGATCAATTTCCTCAAATTCAATGCGAAGACTGAGGAATGGGTGCCGATCGACTGCCCGCGCGTCATCGCCACCACCTACCTCGCGCGCGTCGGGCTGTGGCGGGTGCCGCAACTGAAGGCGCTGGCCACCTGCCCGCTGTTGCTCGCCGACGGTCGTATCCTCGACCGACCGGGGTTCGACGAGGCGAGCGGCATCCTGTTCGACGCGCAACGGACTGAATTTCCGTCAGTCCCGGAGCGCCCGACCCGCGAGCACGCCGCAGAAGCGCTGGAGTTTCTAATGGCGCCCTTCGCCGAATACCCGTTTGTTGATGAACCCTCGAAGTCGGTGCTGCGCTCGCTGCTCCTGTCGAGCGTCTCGCGCTACGCCTACCCCTTCGTGCCCTGCCATGGTTTCGACGCGACCGGCGCCGGCACCGGCAAGTCAAAGCTGTTCGACTGTGCCTCGATCATACTCACTGGGCGCGAATGCGCGGTCGTCAGTCAGCCCGAGGATGCCACCGAGTTCGAAAAAAAGCTGTTCGCCGAGCTGCTGGCCGGCGATCCGCTGGTGTCGATCGACAACTGTGATCTGGCGCTCGACAACTCGTTCCTGTGCATGACGATCACCCAGCGTTTTGTCAAAAGCCGCCTCTTGGGCCTGTCGAAAAACCCCGAGATCCCCAACACCGTGATCATCGGCGCCAATGGCAACAATTTCTCCTTTGCCGGCGACATGCTGCGCCGTGGCCTGACCGGCCACCTCGACGCCGGCGTCGAAAAGCCGTGGGAGCGCGAATTCCAGACTGAAGATCCGGTCGCAGTGTTCAAGCGCGACCGCCCCTGCTACGTCGCGGCGGCGCTCACCGTGCTGCGCGCCTACGTCGCTGCTGGACGTCCGAAAATGACGGCGCCGCCGCTCGGCGGCTTCGAGGGCTGGTCCCGGCTAGTTCGCGACACGATCCTGTGGCTCGGCGCGGATGACCCGTGCCTGACGATCGAGTCGGCGCGCAAGGCCGACCCGGCGCGGCTCAAACTCGAAGCCGTCATCACGCAATGGCGCGACGTGATCAAAGATGACAGCGTCACGGCCCGCGAGGTGGTCGAGAGGGCGTGCCGGTTCGAACTCGACCCAACACCGCGCAATCCCAATCACATCGTCTATCACTATCCGGAATTTCGCAACGCGCTGCTCGATATCGCGGCCGATCATGGCCGCGTCGATCCCGGCCGCCTCGGCACGTGGCTCGGCCACAACAAAGGGAAAGTTGTGCGGGTAAAGGGACAGGGACAGACCCATGACTGCCGGCTCATTGCCGACACGGACGCCCACGGCATCGGGCGGTGGCGCCTGCAAGAGCGTCAGGCGGACGGATGGCGATGAAGGACCCAAGGGACCTGAAGGACCAACCCCCAACGATCCCGTACTGCAATCGCCTTCCTATGCGGCGTGGCGACTCATGCTCCGCAGCGCGACTTGCTTACGCTGCACGCGCGCGATCGCGCGCGCGATCGTTAGAGAGAGGTCCTTCAGGTCCCTCAGGTCCCTTCAGAGAGAAACGGAGAAAATGGCGGAAAGACGCCGCTCTTCGGAATAACCCGCCCAGAAGGGCCCACCAGTCCGCACTGGCCTGATCCGCCCGGAAGAGATGTCTGACGCCCGCAACCACACCGCGCCGAAGCTGCAGCGGGTAGCGTTCACGACCTCGCGGCTCGCCGAGTTCTGTGGCGCGAAGGAGTTGACGGCGCAGACCGGTCACGAGCCCGGCGAGTGGCCGCTCGTCCTCGTGAAGGAGGTGATCGACAACGCGCTGGACGCTTGCGAAGAGGCCGAGATCGCGCCCGAGATCAGCATTGAGGTATCCACCGGACCCGGCGAGATTGTGATTTCCGACAACGGTCCGGGTTTGCCGGTCAAGACGCTCGGCAATGTGCTCGACTACACCGTCCGCGTCTCCAGCCGCGAGGCCTATGTATCATCCTCCAGAGGACAACAGGGCAATGCCTTGAAGTGCATCATTGCGATGCCCTTTGCGCTCGACGGCACGCGCGGCGACACGGTCATCGAATCGCAGGGGCAAGCCCACCGGATAGTCTTCGAGATGGATCCGGTCCGCCGCGAGCCCAAGGTCATGCGCGAGATCGCGCCGTCGAATGTACAAACCGGCACCCGCATCACCATGCATTGGCCTGAGAAGGCATGCCATCTGCTCGCGGCCGCAGAACACCGATTTGTACAAACGGTCTGCAACTTCACCACGTTTAACCCGCACCTGACGATCCGAGCCCGTTGGAATGGGGAGGAATTCCTTGATCTCGCCGCCACCGATCGCCAGTGGCGCAAGTGGCGAACCTGCGACCCGACAAGCGCCCATTGGTACGGGGTCGAGCAATTCGAACGCTACATGGCGGCGCACATTGCCCGCGATCAGGATCAAGGCAGAAGCGGGCGCACGACCCGCGATTTCATCGCCGAGCTGCGCGGCTTGGCGCGCAGCGGCAAACAGAGGATCGTACTGGCCGAGACCGGCACATCGGGCGTCCCGCTCGCGACTTTCTTTGCGGCCGGACGCAGCGCCGTCGCTTCACTCCTGGCCTCCTGCCAACGCCACACAAAGCCGGTGAAGCCGGAGGATCTCGGACTGATCGGCACCGAGCATCTGCTGGCGGATTGTTCGGCGGCCGGTGCTGCGCCGGAGAGCTTCAGATGCCGCAGGCACCTCGGCACGAGGCAAGACGGCCTGCCCTACGCGATCGAGGCGGCGTTTGCGTACTGCCCGGATGGGCGGCGCGAATGGCAGCTGGTCACCGGTGTCAATTTTTCGGTCGGGATCGGCAGTCCGTTCGAGAGGCTCGGCCCTTTCTGGGGCTTGGCATCGATTTTAGGACGCCAACATGTCAGCCGCCATGATCCCGTGGTGCTCGTTGTGCACTATACCTGCCCGCGCGTTGACTTCGCTGATCGCGGCAAAGGAACACTGGCGCTACCCCATGAAGTCTCCGAAGAAATCGTCAGCCTCGTCGAGACCGTCACAAAAGACTGGACAAAGCAGCGCCGCGCCGAGTTCCGCTCCACCGCTGCAGAGGCAAGGCGCAGCGAGCGCCTGCTCAAGCAACAGCATCGCACCGAGAAGAAGGGTCCGCCTGAGCCGAGTGGCGTATTGGCGCAGAAGATTTGTCGCGCGGCGCGCGAGCTCAGCATCTCAATCGACGCTCTCCTCGTGCTTTCGCCCGCCAACGACCCCTACACGGCATGGCGGCGCCGCCATGAGGCCGAGTGGTTTGCGCGGTTGTTCGGTCAGCTGGTGCCGGCGGGGGCGACCAAGCACCTGCGTGGTTTCTTCTATCTGCTTGTGAGTTCGCCCGACGGCATCATGGGGCCCGACGGCAAACCACTCGTCAACGATTACAAGCACTGGCAAGCACTACAATCCGCGTCGAAGGCGGCGCGGTGGCTCGGGCTCGTTCGGTTCGAGCGCATCATCGACGAGCGCAATGCACCCCCGGAAATCTACGTACCAGGTGTCACCCCGATCTCGACCAGTGTCGATCCGGGAACCGGGTGCACCATCCCGCCTACCGCCGCGGCAGCCCTACCCCGACTGCACCTCGCGGGATTTCACGGCCGCCAGACGCATCGGATCATACTCTACGGCGAGAAATCCTCGTTATCGGTAGTTTTACGCCCGATCGCCGAGCAGATCGGAGCCGAGATGATCCTGGTGACCGGAGAGAGCTCGGATTCGCATATCGCGGCGATGGCCAGGCGGGCGAGTGAAGACGGTAGACAGGCCGTCGTCCTCTACTTCTCCGACTTCGACCCGAGCGGCCACCAGATGCCGGTCAGCGTCGCCCGGAAGCTGCAAGCATTGCGCGATCTCTACCACCCCAATCTCAGGATCAAGCTGTATCCGGTCGCGCTCACATTGGAGCAGATCCGCGCCTCGGGGCTTCCCAGCTCGCCGCTCAAAGAGACCGAGCGGAGGGCGAGCCGCTGGCGCGAGACACACGGGCACGACCAGACCGAAATCGACGCGATGGTCGAGTTGCATCCCGACGCGCTGCGGCAGGCGGTCTTCAATGCGATTCTGCCCTTCTACGACGGCGGCCTTGAGAACCGCGTCCGCGCCGCCGAGATGAAATGGCGGGAACAAGCGGGCGCGGCGCTGGAAGCCCATCCCGCCTTCGAGAAGGCCAGCCGACGAATCAGAGCAGCATGGAAACGCGCGAGCGCTGCCGCCAGCAATCTTCACAGCGAACAACGCCAGTTTGCCGGTCTCCTTCAGGGCGGCATCCCGCCGCCGCCGGCGCTTCCGGAGGCGAAGCCCGACGGCGTGGCGAAACCAGCGCTGTTTGACGCCGAGACCGAATTCGTCGCCGCGACGCGGCGGCTCATCCGCTGGAAGAAGCTGATCGGATCCGGAGAGGCATGAGCCGGGCGACCGTCACACCCCTGCCCGATGCGCCGTGAACTCGAAGCGCTCAGCCGTTGCCGTTGGGGTAGTGCGTGCGGAAAAACTCGTCGAGGTCGAGGATTTGCGCCGCCCTCGTCGCCGCATCGGGCTCGACATAGCCAGGCGCCATCTTCCGCCGCTCGTGCATCAGGTCGAGCTCGCGATACAGCCGCTCTCGCGCGTCACCGCCGGCCGCCTCGAGCTTTGCCGCCCTACGCCGCGCGATCTCGGTGTTGAGCATCTCGAGCCAGTGGCTCGCATGGTCAGAACCTTTCATTTCGTCAGCTCTTCTATCGCGATCTGATCCCCCAGACGATGTGATTTCACGTCATATTAAATCAGATGGACGAGGCGAGAGCGATCGATGCCGGCGGTGAGGGGTAAGGGCTGCGGTGGGCGGCGCGAAGGGGCGGGGCGCAAACCAGGCAGCAAGAACCGGCGCACCCGGGAGCTGGTCGAGCGCATCGATGCGGAGGCCGAAGAGGGCGAACTTGAGGACGTCGTCGTGCTGTTGGTGCGCTGGGCCAATGACCCGACACAAAACGTCGCCTTTCGCGCCGCGTGCGCCGGGAAGGCGGCCGAGTACCTGCATCCCAAGCCGTCGCGTCTGCCCGAGCAGCTGCCGCTGCCGCACGAAATTCCGCAAGCGATGCTCGAGGATTGGGCGCGGCGGCTGAAAGACGACGAGGAGAAAAACCCGTGGCGATACGGGCGGCCCGCGACTAAGCCAAAGCCGATGCGTGCGAATAGCAAGGACCGGGATGGCCCGGCGTAAGGGAGCTATAGGCCATGCATCACCGCCGCGACGTAGGCCGGCCGTGTTATGCCAAGGTCTCGGCGTGCGATCGCGCAGGCGGCACGCGGCTCAGAGACTGCCTCAAAAGTGGTAGCGTTGAGAAGGTTCAGCAAAATGCGATGAAGCAGATGGTCATGGTATGCGGGTGATTTCGCAGTCACCGGATCCTTTGGCGAGGATGCACACCATGACCGACAGGAAAGGTAAGTCTGGGACGATCGACGTGAAAGCCCTTCTGGCGGGGGACGAGGAGTTCCTGCGGGCGCTGGTGCGGACGGCGCTCCAGGAGGTGCTCGAAGTGGAGATGACGCAGACGCTGGGCGCCGAGAAGAGTGAGCGGACGGCGGGCCGGCTGGGCTACCGTTCGGGCTATTACAGCCGGACGCTGGTCACCCGGATCGGCAAGCTCGAGCTGCGGGTGCCGCAAGACCGCGACGGCCGGTTCTCGACAGAGCTATTCGAGCGCTACCAACGCTCGGAGCGAGCGCTGGTGGCGGCGCTGGCAGAGATGTACGTGCAAGGCGTTTCGACGCGCAAGGTTAAGGCGATTACCGAGGAGTTGTGCGGCCACAGCTTCTCGGCCTCCTCGATCAGTGCGATCAACCAGCGGCTGGATGAGAGCCTGGCGCAATTTGCCGGCCGTGCCTTGGCGGAAGCCTTCCCCTATCTGATCCTCGACGCGCGCTACGAGCGGGTGCGCGAAGCCGGCGTTATCGCGAGCCACGCGGTGCTGATCGCGATCGGCATCGACTGGGATGGCAGGCGCCAGGTGCTGGCGGTCGAGCTGGCCAACCGAGAGAGCCGCTCGAGCTGGCGGGATTTCCTGCTGGCGCTGAAGGCCCGCGGCCTCAACGGCGTCGAATTCGTGGTGGCCGACGGTTACGCGGGGCTCCGGGCCGCTCTGCACGAGGTTCTGGCGGAGGCGGCTTACCAGCGTTGCTATGTGCACTTCTTGCGCAACGCGCTCGACTACGTGCCACGCCGGGTCGATGACGACTGCCTACAGGAGTTGCGCTGGCTGTACGATCGGCGGGACCTTGCCGAGGCGCGCCGCGACCTGGCCGCCTGGCTGGCCAAATGGTCAGGCAAGTACGTCAAGCTCACCGGCTGGGTCGAAGAAAATATCGACGAGACGCTAAGCTTCTATCGGCTGCCGCGCCAGCATCATAAGCATCTCAAAAGCACCAACATGTTGGAGCGGTTGAACGAGGAGATCAAGCGCCGCACCCATGTGGTGCGGATCTTCCCCAATGGCGCGAGTTGCCTGCGGCTGGTGCGGGCGCTTGCCGTCGAGACCCACGAGAACTGGCTCGAACAGCATCGCTACCTCAACATGGACAATCTGCGCGAACACAAAAAGGAGGTGTTGCGCCATGCTGCCTAACCCCCTTCCCCTCCAGTCTGGCACCGTGCTCGCTCGGTCAAGGCCAAGCCGCGCCGGCTGGCGCAGTGGCCGCGAGCGGCCAGCCTTGACTCTCCCTGCGCGCGGTGCCCCGCGCCAGAGCCAGGTCGGGACGAAGAAACGGTGCTCCGATCGAACAAAGAAACGGGATCACAAGGCACAAGGTGACCGATGGTCAGAGCCCCCGGGAAACGGGACTGTCACGATTGACAATAGGAGGAGGAAAATGCCCAGACATCGCCTCGGCATCGCCCCAATGACCCCAGCCGAGCGCCAGGCGCGGCATCGCGCCGGACGGCGCCAGCACGGTCGCACAACCCCGCCATTGCCGGCGCCGCGCATCCCGCCACGGCCCATGCGGTGGGTGGCAGCGGTAGCGGCGCTCGTCAATCTGCAGGACGAATACCGCGCCTGGCTGGATAACCTCCCGTCCAATCTCGAGGGATCCAGGGTGGCGGAGAAGCTACTAGCGATTGCCGAGCTCGACCTCGCGGAGCTGCAGACGATCGACCCACCCCGCGGCTACGGCCGCGACTGAAACAGGAGGTCTCGACCGACACGACCCAATCACCATGGCCATATTGCTAAACTTGACGCACGCAACTTCAAAAGTCCCCCTCGTCAACCATCGACAGCCACGGACCGCTTTCGAGTCCGACACCGGCCGTTCGGCCCTGTCCGCGGGAACGCGTCCTCATGCCCCATTGCTGACCTTCACTGATTGTCGGAAAACCGGCTGAGTTGGGTGGAGGGGCGACGGTCGCTTCTGGTTTAGGCCGCCGAGACATCGGTGATTCGGCGTAGATAAAGCGACGGGTTAAACCACGATCCCCGCGGAAGTCCCCGGTCGGCTCAACCAAACGGCTTGAGGTCGCCTAGGATAGTCGGGAGCAGCTCGCTGACCGTCGGATGA
>Ga0306920_100000887_pt1 | contig 36454 bp, 23 predicted proteins | sample flu12Cox44000170_FD_204666 | JGI IMG/M metagenome (GOLD analysis project Ga0306920, IMG submission 204666) | Lab enrichment of tropical soil microbial communities from Luquillo Experimental Forest, Puerto Rico - flux4day.12C.oxic.44.000.170 (v2)... | ecosystem: Environmental > Terrestrial >... | reverse complement strand
TTGGCCGCGTCGCCTGGCTCGATCCAGACATCGGCCAGCCGCCATTCGCCCCAGGTGGAGGGCGACCAGTTGCGCACGCGCCCGTCCACCGCGGCAAAATCCGGCAAGGCCACCAACGGCAACAAGGTTCGTTCTTCCATCATCCGCTTTTCCCAAGCATAGCGCGCATCCGCTTCGGCCGGCACTGCCGGCTCCGCGCCTGGCCGGCCTACGGAACTGGCTAAGCTTTCCAACTCATCCCTGGCCGACAGCGACGTGTAGCGCCAGGCAACCAGCTGTGCTTCGCTATCAGTTCTTGTTGACGGCTCGCTAGCGGCGCGCGCCCCGGCTCTTACCGTCTGCAGCATCAACCCGGCGGCCCGCGTGTCCACAGCTACGCGCTCTGCAATGAGCTTCGACAATTCATCACCCGTGTCCACAGTCACCCGCAACGGCTCGGTTCGAACGGCACGATTCGGCGGCAACTTGCCCCGCAATTCCTTCGCGCGCTCCAGATCGCGTTCCGCGTCGAAGAGAAAAGCATATCCCGAGAGCCATTGCGGTAAAAAGGACGCTGCGGCCTGGGCTTGCTTCTGCAGCAACACGCGGGCCATCGCTTCGCGATCGACCGACAAGCTGACCGCTTCGCGAAGCCGTTGCTCCTGTTCAGGCTTTCCGTCGGCGGAAAACTTCAGGGCATACAGGGTCAGCGGCGCCGAGGTCCAGCACAGGAGGCTGGTCTGCTGCGCCCGCTTCACCGTATCCACCGAAAGCTCGCCCAGATCGGTCTTGCCAAGCTGCAGGTCCAGCAGCGCCCTTGCCGGCGCCACGCCGAGCGTCACCTCAATGGCGTCGACATACGGCCTCCCGCTCCAGCAGTTTTCGTTCGCTCGAAAACGCAGCCGTTCGATTGGCGAAGCCGCACCGTCCCCGCCTGACTTGTCCGGCTCTCGCGCGCCGGCCAGAACGCTTTCCAGCACAAACGGCCCGGTGCCCCGTGGCGGTCCGTGGCCACGGTCCTTGTAGATGAAGTACGGACCCGATGCCAGCAGTTCCAGCAGGTCGCCGGCCGGAGCGGCCGACTGTATCGAAATCCCTTCTGCCGTCGTACTCACTTGCATGCCCCGCGGAAGTTGCGTTTCGAGCGCAGCCGCGACGTCGGAAGCGGTCAGCGTCGTGCCATCGGAAAATTTCACGCCCTGACGCAGCGTGAACCGCCATCTCTTCGCCCCTGCGTCGTGACTCCACTCGGTCGCCAGCTGCGGCTGGTATCTGCCGTAGTTGTCAAGCGCCACCAGGCGGTCAAACAACAATTCTGCCAGCCGCTCGTTGCTTGCAAAGTCAGGCGAACCGGACTTCCACTTCGCGGGATTCAGATTCACCGCGGCCGCGCGAAGTTCGACTCGCAGCACGCCGCCATATTGCGGTCGCGCCGCCGCAAATAGCGCCGCGGGCATGGCGCATCCTACAAACGGTGCGAAGCACAACGCTCTAATCGCCGCAGGCCAGCGCAACGCGATAAACCTCGTAGTTCCCCGAACCCAAGTCCCTCACAACGACCGTGGCGCTTCCGGCGCTTTCGGCCGCGCTGATCGAAACGACCGGCCCGCCTACGCGCAATTCCGCAACCGCGGCGGCATCCTTTCCGGCACCCGCGTTGCGAAGCAACAGCCGATCTTCCGACGCCCAGTCCAACCCATCGCTTTTGAGCCACAGCGTCTGGGTTCCGCAACCAGGCAGCGCCATCAACCTTCCCGACGGCCATTCCGTCGCCAGGCTGGCGCAACTGACAGCCGATTCATCCGCTACACCCGCTTCGCATCGTTTCCCCGGCAGCAAAATCCCCACTCGTCCGTTCGGATCCTCGGCAACCATCAGCTGTCCGCGCGCGGAACGCGGCGCCTGCCGCGGTGCCGGCAGCGCCTTTGTGAACTCCAGATTCCATTTCTCGGGTCCGCGGCGGTACACCAGGATCGCCTCTTCTGTCAGCACCAGTAATTTTTTCTCGTCGGTTGCTCCACCCGCCACCATCGCGGCACTCAAAATTTTCGTCTCTTGCCGCCACAACAACTCTTTTTGCAGTCGAACGCCGTTCCTGGTGCCCTCTTCCATTCCCGCCGCCGCGCGCCGAACCTCCTCGATCACAATGCCGGTGCTGCCTTCTCCCGGCACCATGGCCGTAAACACGATCTGCGAGGGCGTCTGCTCAATCGCCACACGCAACGGCGGCGCGGTTTCGCCCTGCGCAATCCGCACTTGCGCCTCTTCTAGTTGCGCCGCAAACAAAGCGCGCAACCGCTCCGCGCGCTCCTCCGACAGCCCCGAATGGTTGGCCCAAAGCAGCGTCATTCGCCGTTCGTGCGGCAAGGCGGCAGCTTTCCTGGCCAGCCGCTCCACGCCCTCTTCGAGCGCGTCCGGCCGCGCGAGTACGCGCGGGCCTAGGAACAAATGGAAAAACAGGGCGGATAACGCGCAGAGAGCTACGAGCAGCGGAGGACGTCGGGCCAGTTTCCTGTTCACGGGAGTGAAGCGACATCTTAGCACGTCCTTCCGCAAGGACGCGGGGCGCCGCGCTTCAGCCCTGAACATGCCGCGGTGGCCCCGCACCCCTTTCCGCGCTGCGAATCCCTTGCTCTAGGATTCGCTCCGCCGGAACTTTTCTGAAGGCCTCTCAGTCGTGCAACTCGATTTCCGTCATGGTCGGGACCCAGACCACCGCAGCGGCATCTTTCGCAATCGGCAACAGCCAATCGAACCTTTCCACCGTCACTCGGTAGTTTGCGCGGCCATCTGGCGGCGTCCATTCGAACGCCAACTTTTTTGCGCCATGGCCGTCGCCGAGATCGGCCAGATTCAATTCCGCCGCCCCATCGGCAAAGTCGGCGGCGATCCGACGCAGGTCCTCTGCCGCCACCAGCCGCGGGTCTTTGCACCAGGCTTCATGCCCCGCCGCCACCCATCGCTGCAAATTCTCGATCTCGGCTCGATCGACCGCCTGGTAATTCACGAGGCGGTTCTCCTCGCCGGATTTGGCCGCAGCGCCTACAGGCGCCAGAGCCAGGGCTCCTAAAAGCAGCGCCGCCCATCGAACCGCTCCGCTTCTTCCGGTTGCTTTCTGAACCGCGTCGGCACCGGTTCCGTCGTCCATGGCTGCCTCCACCCGCTGCGAAATCCCTTGCTCATCGTTGAACCGACTTAGGGCCAGCCGGATGGCGCGTAGCACGAAGCTGGATCTCACGGTGACCTGGTCCGTCAGGCGGAGCGCGGCGGTGCTTGCCTTCTGGCCGTCTCTTCCTATCCTTCCAGCTCCGCGCTACGCGCCACCCGCAGGAGTTTTGGCTGGTCTACTAGCGCGGGTTTAGGCCCGAACTAATCTCGTCACCCGCGGTTTCCGCCCGTTCCGTATACGCCGGGATGCCACCCCTGGGGTCGTGCTCCCTGGATTTGGCTGACGCGCGCTCTGGCGATGCATCGCGCCCCACCATGCTCGCGGCGGCCAGTAGCGGCAGCAGCGCGATCAGCGCCAACTGCGCGACGTGTTGCCACCGCACCGGAGGCAAAGGGCGCGCCGGCAAGGAAGTTGTCGCGTCCGCTCTCCCTTCGCTCTTCCGTTTCAGCAACCGCCGCAGTTGCGACGTCACATAGACGTCGTAGACAACCAGCGCGCCTGCGCTTCCAAACAGCAGGAGTCCCAGAATCGCCAGCAACCACTTCAGTGCCGCCATCGCCGCCTCCTCTCCCGGTAGCGCAGACTTTCCACTGCGCATTCCGTCGACCTCGCCAGAGAACTCATCCGTGCTTCAACTTTTCTCAAAGGCCCTCGCCGTCGCCCGCGTGCCTTCGACCAATTCGAGCCGCGGCCTCGGCGTGTGCCCCGGTGCGCCCGCTCGAACGAGCGTCGGGCTTGCTCCAGCCGGCTGCATCAGCCGAAAGGCTCCCCGCAAGAAGGCCCAAGCCATTGCAAACGCCATTCCCGCGGCGAGCACCGTCGCAGCCGCCAGAATCGCCACTTGTGCCACCGCTTCCATCCGTGCCTCCCGCGTTCTACTGAGGCACACCAATGCACCGCCCGGACCGTCCTCATCGCATTGAAATAATTAGACTTACGGAAGCAGAACCTTGAGCGTGCGTGGCTCGCCGGACACTCTCTGTGTTAGGCCTGACGCAGGCCCACCAGACGTAAATCGACCGTCAAGAGACAGTGATCCGGCAGGCGGTCTTCGACCGACTCCGCTTTGCCTCGGCTGCGGTTGCGCGTCTCGAGCGGCTTCAAAAAAGAACCAGAGCAGGAGGCACACCGAGGAAGCAGGCAACTACAGGCGAAGCTGCCTTTTTCATGGCGTTCACGATTCTTACCCCGGTTTATTCCATGACGCTCCGCCCGCGCTGGGTCCGTAGGCTGAGCCCGCCTCGAATGCCTTCGCGGGTGCCAATCACACTCGCGACTCACTTCCCGTGCGGTCGGCCGATCTCCCAATGGTGCCCATACGGATCGACCACCCTTCCAAGACGCCACCCATAGTCATCTTTCATATCCACCACCACTTTCGCCCCCGCCTTCACCGCCCGCTCAAACGCCGCATCCGGATCGCTCACGACCAGTACCATCCGCACCGTCCCGCCACCCAGCGTCTCCGGGCTGTAATTCAAATGCTCGGGCGACTCGTCCGCCACCCAGAACTCCGCGCCTCCAACCGACAGCGTCGCCACCACGCCTCCGCCGTTCTCGATCTTGAACAACTCCTCCGCCCCGAACGCCGCTTTATAAAACTCAAGGGCTTTGGCTCCATTTCGTACCGACAACATCGGTGCAATCGAAGTGTTCATCGCTCGTCTCCGTTACGCAAATGCCGCGTACCGCGAACATCCCCGATAGATCCAATACAACGGACGCGGAGTTTCCTCAACTGAATTTCTTTAGCTGTGAAACGTGACGGCAAGAATCCTGATCCTGCCAATCGTATCGCTCTCTACCCTGCTACTTGCCGGGAGTCCTCCGCCAAGCGAAAAGGATGCGGCAACCAAAAAGCCGCATTCGCGCACCAGCGCCAAAGCAAAGATTACGGTAGAGAGTTCTGCGGCCTGGCCCTACGAACAAAGCGCGGGCCCGGCCTTGCTGGAGATCCATTGGAACGAAACGTTCCGCGGAGACATCGATGGCGAATCCCCGGTTCGCGCCTCCGTATCTGACCCAACGCGCGAACGAAAACCGGGCGACGACCGTCGCCTGGCAGGGTGAAACGCGGTTTACCGCGCTTCCAGCGTCACGCGAATCCCGCTCTTCGGCCGCATGGTAATCGACGCCATCGGCTTCACGTCCTGGCCCGGCATCAGTCGCAGCCGGAACCTCTGGCCGATGGTGGCCAGCACCACGCTCGCTTCCATCAGCGCGAACGTGTTCCCGATACACTGCCTCGGCCCGCCGCCAAACGGAAAATAAGCAAAGCGCGGCAACTGCTTGGCAAGCCCGTTTTCCCAGCGTTCCGGACGAAACTCGAGCGGCGCATCGAACCACCGCGCGTCGCGGTGCACCACCCACTGCGCCATCGCCACGCCGTACCCCGGCAGCACGCGGTAGCCTGCGATCTCATGCTCTTCTGCCGCCAGCCGCGCTATCCCCCATGCCGGAGGATAGAGCCGCAGCGATTCCGAAAGCACATGTCCCAGGTAGCTCAACTTAGGCAAATCGTCGATCGTCGGCTGGCGCCCGCCGAGCACGCCGTCGAGCTCTTCGTGAAATCTCTTCTCCGCGGCCGGATTCTGTGCCAGCAGCCACCAGGTCCAGGAAAGCGTGCTGGCCGTCGTCTCATGACCCGCCAGGAACAGCGTGATCGTTTCGTCGCGCAGCTGCCGGTCGTTCATTCGCGTGCCGTCTTCGTCCTGCACTTCTAGCAGTGTGGAAAGCAGGTCGCCGGTATTCCGACCGCTCGCCCGGCGCTCGGCAATAATACGGTAGATGATCCTCTCAATGCGGCGCACGCCCGCTTTCGCGCGCAGATTCCGCGGGGTCGGCACCCACAGCGGCACCAGCACCGTGCGGCCGAAGTTCGAGGCGATCTTCAGCAGCATGTCCAGCGTCGCGCCGACTTCTCGCGCGTCGCGCGTCACGTCCGCATCAAACAACGTCTTGCCGACGATGCGCAGCGCCAGATTCATCATCTCCTGGTGGATGTCGCGCTCTTCTCCGCTCCGCCAGGCCGCCAGCATCTGCCCGGTGTAGTCCGCCATGGTCGCGGCGTAAGCGGCAATCCGCTCGCGGTGGAACGCGGGCTGAGCCAGGCGCCGTTGCCGCAGCCAAAAATCCCCTTCGGCGGTCAGTAGTCCTTCGCCAAACAGATATTTGTTCGCCTGCAGGATGCGGCCCTTGTGATACAGCCGGGCCTTGTTCACCAGCACCTCTTCGATCAGGTCGGGACGATTGATGAACAGCGAACGGAAGCGTCCGATGCGCATTCCCCACACGTCGCCATACTGGCGAGTGAGTTCCGTGAAGTACTCGAGAGGATTCTGCTGCAAAGCGCCAAACAGCATGCCGAAGAGCCGGTTCGGCGGCCCGGGCGGAAACTGCGCCCGGTTACGCCGCACACGATTGGCAGGAGAAAGACTGCTCATCCTGAAATGCTAGAGAAGGCGCAGGACACGGTCAATGCCGCCATGCCAAGCCTCGGAAACTCTTCACGCTTCGCGTGCCCGCAGCGCGCACACCCGGAATGCCGACCGCTCGATATCCACGGCGATGCGCGAAAATCCCGCTACCGTCAGCCGGCCGAAAGCCGAAGCCGGCGCCACCGGCACAAACGTGCTCTTATAGTGGCCGACGCGGTGCAGCCAGCCGTCGCGAATCTCAAACGCAAAAAACATTCCGCCCGGCCGCAGCACGCGATGGAATTCCTGGAAAGCGCGGTCCTGCTGTTCGCGCGACCGCATGTGGTGCAGCACCAGCACCGCAACCACCGAGGAAAACGAATGGTCCGGAAACGGCAGCGCCGCCGCGTCGCCGCGCACCACGCTTACCTTCGAGCCTTGGTACTTTTCGGCGAGCTTGGCCACGTACGCCGGATCGTATTCGAGGCTGGTAACGCGGCCTGCACGCCGCAGCAACTCCTGGGTGGTCGCGCCGGGGCCCGCACCCACTTCGAGCACGTGATCGCCCAGCCGGTAGCCCGAAACCATCCACGGCAGCAGCTTGCGCTCGGTGACGAAACGCCAAATGGAGGATGCGCAAAACCAGTTTTCAAAGCGATTCATAAAGGAAACCAGTCTGGCGAGGTTACACCTACTTTAGACCCGGCCGGTCAGAAAAGGAAAGCCCAAATTCCGCATTCAGCATATTTGAATTTTGTGAATTTATCGTAACAAACCACCGACTCGCTTGAGCGCGGCGGCGAAGCGATCGGCGTCGTAGGCCGACGGATTTTCAAGCTGCGCGAATAGCCCGTTGATCGCGCTTCGTACCTCCGCGGAGTTCGGCGGGTTCACCTGCCTGCTGTAGGCGATATAGAGCGAGTCGAGCGCCATGGTAGCCTGCTCCGCCGCACGCTCGTCGCCGAGTGAAATGGCTTCCGCGTCAAGGGCGATACCCTGCATGACGTGCAGCGCCATCGCAGAATCGTAGTTCATGGTCGCAAGCCGCTCGGCAAACCGGCCGGCCACCGGAGCCGCGGCGGTCGCCGCCAAAACGACCGCCGAGCGATCCGGATTGAGCTTGCTCATCTCGTCGCTGACCGCCGCGAGTCGCCGGTCGAGTTCCTCCGCAGCGGCTCGATCGACTTGCCGGGCCATCACCCGGAATACGATGTAGCGCGAAGCGTTCCACGCGGGATCGCCCGGCCGCCGACCGCTGTAGCCATGCCCCTGCCGCCAGGACTCTTTTGCCGGCCCGAGGGCGTGATGGCACGCAAAGCAGGAGAGCTCGGAATACTCCGGCCAGATTTCTTTATGGTCGAAGCGCTCCGACTTGGCGCGCCAGACCAGCCGCTCCATGGCCGCGCGCAGCTGGACGGCCTGGCCCGCGCTCCAGTCGCGCACACCCGTCCAGTTGGCGTCGCCTTCGGGGCCAGAGGCTTGATTGCCGGGAGCCGATTCGCGCGGCTGTTTCCAGTGCCGCGGCATCACGGCGGAGAAAGAATCGAGCTCGAAGTAAAGATCGGGGTGCCCGGCGGCGATCATTTCGTGGTCGACAAATTTCTGCGCGGTGCCGAGGTGGCAGGACAGGCACTTCTCGGTGCGATGGATCACGTCGCGCGTGTCGGCCATTCCGAGGGCAAGGGAACGCGCATGCTTTTCCGGCGACTCGCGTCCGGTGTGCTGGCCGAGCCAGGCTTGCGCCGGGCCGTGGCAATTTTCGCAGCTGACACCTTCGCTCGTTTCAAATGGCCGGCCGCGCTCGTCGGGCGTGGTGTAGAGGGCGTGGCAAGCCAGGCACCTCGGGGATTCCTCGGCTTTCGCGGCGAGCTTCAGGATGCGGGCCATGCGAAGCCCGACGTCGCCGGTCAGCGCCTGATAGGCGCGCGCGTGTTTGTCCTTCAGAATCCAGGTGGAGTATTCATTCTGAAAAATGCGGCTTTCCGCCACCGGCTTCACGCTGCCGTGGCAGGCGGTGGCTGCGCAGGAGCCCGGCCCGATGTATTTGACCTGGCTTGGCGGAGGGGAGGATTGCGCCCGGGCATGGGCGGGGGACCAGGCCGACGCGCACAGAGCCAGCGCAGGCGGAAAAACGCGCCGAGCGCTGGATTGCATCGCGGAAAAGAGAGAAATTTTTCGCATGAACGCGTTACGGCGTGCTTCCCTTTTATCGTCGGAGCAACCGGGAAGTCAACGACGGTGAATCGCGATGTGCACAAATGAACGCAGGCGGAACACGCGGCGCTTTACAGTGCTGCGCACGCTGATTAGTATGCAGTGAGTTTCTCGGTAGAACTCCAGGGCGAGCGCGCATAGGCTTTGCGCTTGTTGCGAGACGCGATCACGTGATTTTTGACGACCTGCGGGCCATCCAGCTACGCCACGGCTTCCTGCCCAAAGCGGAGCTGGAGGCGCTGTCGGCGCGAACCCAGACTCCCCTGTATCAGATTCACAGCGTGGCCAGCTTTTATCCGCATTTTCATCTGGCGCCGCCGGCGCGCGCCGAACTGCGCGTGTGCGCCGACATGAGCTGCCACTTGAACGCGGCTACCGAGCTGCGCGCGGAGCTCGAACGGCGTTTAGGGAACACGCGGACGGGTGAAGTGGAGATTCGCGATGTTTCGTGTCTCGGTAGATGCGACCGGGCGCCGGCCATCGCAGTGAACGATCACATCTTCGCCGGGATAACGGCGGCCCAGGGCGAAGCGCTGGTGCGTGCGGCGCTGGCCGGCGACGAATTGCGCGACGATGGCCCGGAGCAAGGTCGCCTCGCTTGCGCTTCCGACCCGTATCCTGACGGGGAGGGGTACGGCGCGTTGCGCGCGCTTGTGGCCACCCGGGATTTTGACGCGGCGCTGGCGAGGCTGGCCGAAGCGGAGCTGCGCGGGATGGGCGGGGCGGGGTTTCCGACCGCCGTGAAGTGGGATCTGGTCAGAAAACAGCCGCCCGGCGAAAAATACATCGTCTGCAACGCCGATGAGAGCGAGCCCGGAACCATCAAGGACCGCTTCATCATGACCCACCTGCCGCATCTGCTGGTGGAAGGCATGATTTTGGCCGGCCTGGTCACCGGAGCAAAGCAAGGAATCCTGTACATTCGCCATGAATACCATCTGCAGGAGGAGATTCTTGGCGAAGAGATTCGGCGGGCGTACCGCGGCGGACTGCTTGGACGGAATATCCTGGGCAGCGGGCTCGAGTTCGAACTGCGTATTTTTGTCAGCCCGGGCGGATACATTTGCGGCGAAGAAAGCGCTCTGATTGAAGCGATTGAAGGGCATCGCGCGGAGCCGCGGAACAAGCCGCCGTTTCCGGGCGTGGCCGGGCTGTGGCAGAAGCCGACGGTGATCAACAACGTCGAGACGTTCATTCACGTGCCGCAGATCCTGGCCCGGGGCGTGGATTCCTACAAGGCTGCGGGGCGAAATGGTTCGCGCGGGTGGAAGTTCGTCGGAGTGAGCGGGCACTGCGCGAAGCCGGGCGTCTACGAAGTACCGATGGGAATCACCCTGCGCGAAGTGCTGGTCGACTACGCAGGAGGAGTGCGCGGGGGGCGCGCGCTCAAAGCGTTCGCTCCGTCCGGCCCCTCCTCGGGATACTTGCCGGCTGCGCTGGCCGACGTGCGCTTGGATTTCAAGGCCCTGGCGGAGGCGGGCTCGATGCTCGGTTCGGGCGCGATTGTAGTGTGCGACGACACGACCTGCATGCTGGATATGGCTTTAAACGCGGTGCGGTTCTATCGCAATGAGTCCTGCGGGAAGTGCGTGCCGTGCCGGGTGGGTTCGCAAAAGATGGTGGACTTGCTGGTGCGCTGGACCCAGGGCGGACTGCCAGGGGCGCAGTATCGCGCGGATTTGAGCTTGCTCGAGGAATTGTCGTTTGCCATGAGCCAGGCTTCGATATGCGGCCTGGGTCAGATCGCGCCGGCGCCGATTCAGTCGGTGCTGAAGCATTTTCGCGCCGAGGTGGACGCGCACGTTCTCGAGGCGAAGTGTCCGAGCGGGATCTGTTTTACTTCCGCGGCGAGGGCCGGCGAGGCGAATCGGGTGGGAATACGGCCGTGAACGCGCCGAGCGCACCTCCGGGCATGGTGGACATCACGATCGATGGGCAGGCGGTGCGCGTTCCCGAGGGAACCACGGTTTTCGATGCGGCGCGCCTGCAGGGGATCGCGATTCCGACGCTGTGCCATCTGGAGAACGAAACCCCGGTCGGCGTTTGCAGATTGTGCGTTGTGGATACCGGAGCGCGCGTGCTCGCGGCTTCGTGCGTGCGGCCGGTCGAACCGGGGCTCAAGGTCACCACGAATTCGGATAAGGTGCAGGCGGCGCGCAGGACGCTGCTCGAACTGCTCATGGCGGATCATCCCGCGCCCTGTGCGCGGCAGAAAAATTCGGGCGATTGCGAGCTGGAGATACAGGCGGCAGCAGCCGGGGTGAAAAGCCCGCGCTACGCGCGCCGCACGGTCTCGCGCGGCCAGGACGATTCTTCCCTTTCCATTGCGGTCGATCACGATGCCTGCATTTTGTGCGACCGGTGCATACGCGGCTGCGACGAAGTGCGCAGCAACTTCGTGCTGGGGCGGATGGGCAAGGGCTACGCAGCGGACATCGCCTTTGACCTGAATTCGCCGATGGGAGACTCGACGTGCATCTCCTGCGGCGAGTGCATGGTGTCGTGCCCGACCGGCGCCTTGACCAACAAGGGCGTGGTCGGCACGGCCATCGCAGCGGGGCCCGGTGCGCAAGGATTCGAAGCCGAAGACTTGCTGAAGATCCCGGTGTTTCAGGGAGTTTCCGGGACCTTTCTGGAGCTGAATCGCGGTGCCATCGTCAAACGGAGATTCCGCAGGGGCGAATTGATTTGCAAAGAGGGCGAATTCGGCTCGACCGCATTCTACATCCTGGAAGGAAAGGCGCAGGTTTCGATTTCGACACCGATCGCGCACGTAAAGACCCAGGGCGGAGCGCAGGGATTGTTCAAGCGGCTGACCAGCACGCTCGCGGCGCGCGACTCGGACCAGCGGGACGATGAAGCGCGCGACCGGACCATCCCGATCGATGCCGCGGTGGATTTGAACTACGAAAATCCTGTGGCGGAACTGGGTGCGGGCGATCTTTTCGGCGAAATGACCTGCATGAACTTTTACCCGCGGTCGGCGACAGTACGGGCGGAATCGGACGTGGTGGCCTACGAAATGCTGCGCAACGTGCTGGACATCATGCTGAAGAACAAGACATTCCGCGCGCAGGTGGACCACAACTACCGGCGGCGAGCGCTCGAAAATCACTTACGCGGCGTGCCCATGTTCGCGGATCTGTCGGCCGATTTCATCGAGCACCTGAAGAGCAGCGTGGAACTGCTGCGCTTCGCGCCGGGGCAGGTGATCGCGGGCCAGGGCGATGCCGCGGACAGTTTTTATCTGGTGCGCATCGGCTTCGTGAAGATTTCCGAAAGCTATCCGGGCGGCGAGCTGGTGCTGGCGTATGTGTCGCGCGGCGACTATTTCGGCGAAATCGGTCTACTCGGTGGAGGAGCGAGGACGGCGACTTGCACGGCTCTCGACCATGTCGAGCTGGTGCGCATCTCGGGCCAAGACTTCCGTCAGATGGTCGAGCGGTTCCCGAACGTGCGGCGCGGACTCGAAGCCGTGGCGGAGGAACGGCGCCGGGCCAACGCCATGCGGATGCAAATGACGCACAACGTGCCCATCGATCAGTTCTTGTCGCAGGGGCTGATGGAGGCGCAGAGCCTGCTGGTGCTGGACCTCGAGAAATGCACACGCTGCGACGCCTGCGTGAATGCTTGCGCGGACGCGCACGACGGCGTGACGCGGCTGGTGCGCGACGGCTTGCGGTTCGATCACTACCTGGTGGCGACCAGCTGCCGGCAATGCCGCGATCCGCTCTGCATGGTCGGCTGCCCGGTGGGCTCGATCCGGCGGCGAAATTCTCTGGAAGTGATCATCGAGGACTGGTGCATCGGGTGCGGGCTATGCGCAAGGAATTGTCCCTACGGGAACATCAACCTGCATCCGTTTGAGGTGCTGGCGGAAGATTCCGAGCATCCGGGGCGGAAGAAGGCGGTGATCAAGCAGAAGGCGACTTCGTGCGATTTGTGCACGCATTTGAAAGAGCCTAGCTGCGTGTACGCTTGTCCGCACGATGCGGCGCATCGCGTGGATCCGCGGAAGTTCTTCGCGGAGATTGCCGAGAGGCGATGAACGAGATTCCGGCCTGTCCGGGCCGCGCACAGCCAAGCGGACGCTCGCGCGCGCGGATTCCTAACGCTTCTGCCGCCGGAATGGAGGGCCAAGGGCTTCGATGCTGATCGATCGGTCACAACGCGGGTGGGCCATGGCGTCGCTTGCGATCCTGGCGGCGGGCTTCGCTGTCTATCTGCCCTATGCGTCGATTTCGCCGGCCGGGCCGCGCGGCGGAAGCGCAATCGGGCTGCTTTTTGGCGTGGCGGGATTTGCGTTCATGCTGTACGCGGCGGCGCTCGGCGCGCGCAAGCGCGTTGCGACCTGGAGGCTCGGGCGGGCCAAGGCCTGGATGCAGGGGCATTTGTGGCTGGGGCTGCTGGCGCTGCCGATGATCCTGTTTCACGGCGGGTTTCATTTTGGCGGGACGCTGACACGGGCGTTGATGTGGCTGCTGATCGTCACCGTGGCCAGCGGCATCTATGGCGCGCTGCTGCAGAATCTGATCCCGAAGAAGATGACTACGGACGTGCCGCTTGAAACGGTGTACGACGAGATCGGCCATGTGCGGGCGCTGCTGGCGGCGGAAGCGGATCGTACCGTCGAAGCATGCTGCGGGAACTTTTTGTCCGAAGACCGCGCCCTGCCGAGTGGAACCGACCCTACGGCACAGCGAGCCGGCGGATTCACGGCTTTGCGGCCGATTGCGGCAAGCTCTGCGCCACTCAGGACTTCAGCTGCAGTGAGCGCCGGAGCCAGCGCCGCCGTGGCTCCCGCCGCGGAAGTCGTTTTACTAAGCGAGAGCCAGAGCGAACCGTTGCGATCCTTCTACGTGCTGGAGGTTCGTCCGTTCCTCGAGCGGCCGAAGGAGCGCGGACTGCGATTGTCGGATGATGCGCGGGCGGCAGGCGCGTTCACTGCGCTGCGAACCCTGCTGCCATCCGCTGCGCACGGTGCGCTCGACGATCTAGCGGACATTTGCAGCGAGGCCCGCCAGCTGCGGCGGCAGGAGCGTCTGCACCGGTGGCTGCACGGGTGGCTGCTGGTGCATATTCCGCTTTCGCTCGCGCTGATTGTGCTGGGAGCAGCGCATGCCGTGATGGCGCTACGCTGGTGAAGGCCGGGAATTTCGAAAAGACGCGGCAAAACCACGGATTCTCACTCGCAACGCTCGGTTCGACCGGCGAGTGAAGCACGAAGCGGGATTTCATGGCCAGGACCAGGACAACCAAGGCGGTTGCACAGCGGATCGACCTGAACTATTTCAAGAAGGCGACTCCGTTCAAGAGCGCGAAGCTATGGCTGGCCGTGCTGGCGCCGGCGCTGGCCGTGCTGTGGATCGGTTGGCATTTTCTGGCGGGTGACCATCGGGTTTATTCGAGTGGAGGGCTGAGTGCGGCGCACGCGGTACTCGAGAAACAGTGCGAGGCCTGCCACCTAAAGGAGGCGGGAGGGTTTTCGGCGGCGGCGCGAGATTCGGCTTGTCTCGCCTGTCATGACGGACCGGCGCATCACCCGGAAATGACGGCGAGCAGCGCGCCCAAGGCAAAATGTTCTGAATGTCATGGCGAACACCGCGGACCGATCCCCCTCGCTTCACTGACTGCGAAAAACTGCGCCAGGTGTCACGCCGATCTGGGCACAGCGGGAACCGGCTCGCAGTTTGCGAAAAACATTGCGAGCTTTTCCAACCGGCATCCGGAGTTTCTGGCGCTGCGACCGCAAAACGGTGGTCCGCCGCGTGATCCGGGGACCATCAAACTGAATCATGCCCTGCACATGAAAGCGATCCGGCGCGGGCCAAGCGGTCCCTCGGTCGAGCTAGGGTGCGGCGATTGTCACCGGCCGTCGCGCTCTGGCGATACCCATTGGGAATACGGCGACAAAAACTATGCCGCCGCAACGGTTCGCTACACCGCAGCGGACTCTTTCGAACCGGCCGGCTCGCGCGGCTTGCCCGCCAAGCGGCCCGGGAACGACGGAAAACTGATGGCGCCGGTAAAGTTTGCCAATGCCTGCGCAGGATGCCATTCGCTGGCCTTTGACAAGCGATTTGAAGAAGGCGCGCCGCACGATCGTCCGGACGTCGTGCATGCGTTTCTGGTGCGGGCCTTTTCGGACTATGTCGCGGCTCATCCAGCCGAGGTGCGCGAAGCCCAGGATCCCGGACGAAACCTGGCGGGGCGTGCGGCTAGTTGGCCGGGACAAACGGTTTCCCCGGCGCAGTGGGTTTCAGAACGCGTGGCGGTCGCGGAAGAACTGCTGTGGCACAAGACCTGCGCGCAGTGCCATGCGATTTCGGGAACACGGCTAGAAGACGTGAAGATTGCGCGTTGGGACGCGGCCGGCGGCCGGACGGCCAACCGAGTCTCGGGCCGCAGTCTGGCGCCCCTACTGCAAGCGGCACTACCGGATATTGCGGCGGCGCACACCAGACTCGATTGGCTGCCGCATGCGCGGTTTGACCATGATGCCCACACGGGATTTTCCTGTACCGGTTGCCATCCGAATGCGCTGAAGAGCGCGGAGTCATCCGATGTGCTGATACCGGGGATTGCGGTTTGCCGGACTTGCCACGCTCCGGGGCCCGGGCATGCGAGCGCGGAATGCTCGGAATGTCACACCTACCACGACTGGTCGAGGCGGAGAGAGCAAGAGCCGGTATTTACGCTGCCTGCTTTGCGCGGCGGCGGATCGTAGGAGCATAAGCGAACCGCGGCAACGCCCCCAGCCAGAAAACAACTCGCGGCAAGTTGCGGAAATTTTTGCCGTCGCAGTTCAGGCGCGCTGGACCAGAGCCATCATTTCGGGAGTGTAGCGTTCACCGACGATTTCAAATTCGGCGAGCCTGGTGGAGATCTTTTTCAACTCGTCGCCGGTTAGCCTGACGTCTAGCGCGCCCATGTTGTCTTCAAGATAGCGGACACGCTTGGTGCCCGGAATGGGAACCACGTCTTGGCCCTGCGCGAGCACCCACGCCAGGGCGAGCTGAGCGGGGCTGACGCCCTTCTCCGCGGCGAGTGCTTTGATGGCCTCCGCAAGTTTGAGGTTGGATTCTAGGGCATTTCCCGAAAACCGCGGGTAGTTGCTGCGGCGCCAGTCGCTGGCGTCGAGGTCCTCGATTTTTTGGATGGCGCCGGTGAGGAAGCCGCGGCCGAGAGGGCTGTAGGGGACAAACGTGATGCCCAGTTCGCGGCAGGTGGCGAGCACGCCGTTGCTTTCAACGTCGCGCGTCCACAGGGAATATTCGCTTTGCAGTGCGGCGATGGGATGAACTTTGCTTGCGCGGCGAAGCGTTTCCGGGCCGGCTTCAGACAGTCCCAGCGTGCGGACCTTTCCGGTCTTGACCAGTTCGGCTAGGGCGCCGACGGTTTCCTCGACGGGAACGTTGGGGTCGACGCGGTGCTGGTAGTAGAGATCGATGGTTTCGACGCTAAGACGCTTGAGACTGCCTTCAACGGCGCGGCGGACGTTAGCGGGAGAGCTGTCCGCGCCGCGCCGGGTGCCGTCAGAATCGATTCTAAAACCGAACTTGGTGGCGACGACGACACGGTCGCGGGAAACCTCGCCGAGGAATCGACCGACGAGTTCCTCGTTCGTCCACGGGCCGTAGATTTCGGCGGTGTCGAGGAAATTGCCGCCCAGTTCGAGGTAGCGATGAAGAACGCGAAGGGATTCGTTGTCGTCGGTAGGACCATAAGCCCAGGACATGCCCATGCAGCCGAGGCCGAGGGCGGAGACGGCGGGACCGTTCTTGCCGAGTTGTCTGATTTGCATCGAGGGCTCCAAAAGGATGGATTCACCAGTGAGATGCGCGGCGTGTAGCACCCGCTACAAAGCTAAGGCAGATTTTCGACGCGGCGCGGGAACTGGGATAATTAATGCACTCTGCGCGAAATGGCAACGACTACTCCAAAGGTCCCGCCCGCCCCGAGCAGATCGGGGCCAGCTAGAGAGGGCGGCCGGGCATACGACGACAACGCCGGACGGTTGCGGCCGCTGCAGGCGCTGTGGCAAATCGTTACCCATGTGGATCGAGGCAAAATCAATTTCGCGCAGGCGCTGCGGAATACCTTGGGGGTGGTGGCGCCGCTGGTCGTGGGCTACTGGATGGGCATGCCGCGCGGCGGGCTGGCGATGGCCAGCGGCGCGCTGAACGTCTCCTATTCGGACGGGAGCGATCCTTACGAGCGACGTGCGAAGAGGATGCTGGCCTCGACGGCGTGGTGTTCTGCCGCGGTCTTGCTGGGAGGGCTGACGGCGCACAGCAATCCGGCAGCGGTGCTGACAGCGGCGGCGTGGGCGTTTATTGCGGGAATGCTGGTAGCGTTGGGCGGCACGGCGGCGGACGTCGGAGTGATCAGCACCGTCGTGCTCGTCGTGTACGCCGCGCAACCGCTGACGCCGCGTCAAGCGGTGCAGGCTGCGGGCCTGGCGCTCTGCGGCGGACTGCTGCAAACCCTGCTTTCGGTCGCTTTGTGGCCGGTGCAGAGATACGATCCGGAGCGGCGCGCCTTGGGCGCGCTTTTCTCGGAGTTGGCCAGGATCGCGACGCATCCAGCCGACGCGACTTCGGCTCCGCTGGGGACGCGAGAAATCGCGCTGGCGCACGACGCAGTCGTGAATTTGGCGACGAACATGTCGCTGGCCGCGCTGCGCTACAGGTCGCTGCTGTCGCAGGCGGAGCGAATCCGGCTGAGTTTGCTGACGCTGGCACGGCTGCGGCACCGCTTGACGCGGGAAGATGCTTTTCATCCGGCGATTGCTGCGCTCGATCAGTTTCGCCAGAACGCGGGACACCTGCTGGAAGCGGTTGCGCAAAGCTTGTTCAGCGGAAAAGAGCCGGGCCTGGCTGCGGACCGGCTGGCGCTCGGCATGGCTCTGGCGCAAAAGCTGACCGTCGACGATGCGAGCGCGACGCTGACATTTTCCACTGCGGTCTGGCGCGACATGAAATTTCAGGCCGACGCGCTCGGCGGGCAATTGCGGGCGGCACTGGAGTTGGCGCAAAACGCGACACCGCGAGGCGAAGAAGCGTTTGAGAAGCGCGAAGCAGCGAACCCGTTGTGGCTGCGGTTTGCCGGGCGCCTGGCGACGCTGCGCGCGAATTTGACCATGGACTCGGTTGTATTCCGGCACGCGTTGCGGTTGATGGCGTGCGTCGCGGCGGGCGACGGGTTCGGGAGGGTGCTGCATCCCTACCGCGCCTATTGGGTGCCGATGACGGTGGTGCTGGTGCTGAAGCCGGAGTTTGCCGTGACCTTCAGCCGCGGCGTGCTGCGCATTGCAGGCACTTTGATCGGACTGCTGCTGGCCACGGCGCTCTTTCACTTCCTGCCGATCCATACGGCGACCGAGATTGCGCTGATTGGGTTGTTTACCTTCCTGGCGCGCTGGGTGGGCCCGGCGAACTACGGAATTTTCGCTGTGACCATCAGCGCGCTGGTGGTGGCGCTGATTTCCATCACCGGCATTGCCCCGAAAGAAGTGATCCACGCCCGCGCCGTGAATACGGTGCTGGGCGGGGTATTTGCACTGGCGGCCTACGCGGCGTGGCCCTCCTGGGAGCGCCATCGCTTGCCGGAGATGTTCGCGACGTTGCTCGAAGCGTACCGCCAATCGTTCGCGGCCATTACATCGGGGCTGTTCCATCCGGGACCCAATTCGGCACGGGAGCGCGAGCGAACGCGGCAAGCTGCACGAACTGCGCGAACCAACCTGGAGACTTCACTCGAGCGACTGGCCGTGGAGCCCGGCGTGACGCAAGAACAGATCGCACAGGCCAATGCCATGCTGGCGTCTTCGCACCGTTTTGCGCACGCAATGATGGCGCTGGAGGCGGGCATTCCGGCGTCCTCCGCGCGCGCGCAACTGCAAGCGCCGGCGCGGCCCGAATTCCGCGACTTTGCGGCGGCGGCGGACCAGACCCTGGAGTTGTTGGGCGCGAGAATTCGCGGCGAGAAGGTCGCGGAGCGGGACTTTCCGGACCTGCGGGAAAGCTATTTGCGGCTGGCAAGTTCGGGCGACCCGAAGCTGGAGCGCTACGCGCTCACCAATGTGGAAGCCGACCGCATGACCAATAGCCTGAACACGCTGCGAGAGCAGGTGTTTCTCTGGAAGCGGTTTGCCCGTTGACAGGGACGACAAGTTATAGGAAAACGGGCCTAACCGGCAGCCAGTCGTTCGGAGGAGGCGGCCATGAGTGAAACCCCGTTCGTTCCCCCCAGGCGTGATTTTCTCAAATACCTCGGAGTGGCAAGTTCGCTCGCTTTCAGCGGAAGCCTGCTGGCGTCGCAACAACGGCACAAGTTCCCGTCTCCGCCGGCCCCCGCGGATCCCAATCGCAATCCTTCGCTGAGCGATCCGCAAATGCTGCAGCGGGCGCAGCTGAAACTGAACGAAAAGGAGTTTCGCGAGTCGCTCGCCAGTCTCTATGAGCGGGTCAGCGAACTGAAGCAAGACATGGAGACAACGCACACCGCGGACGTTTTCTCGGTGAAGGTGTACAAGCAAACCGGCGAAATCGAACACCTGGCAAAGAAGCTGCGGAGTCTGGCGAAAATCTAGCCGGCGGGAGCAAGGGCGTCAGTCGACGATTTTGGTGCCGAGCGCCTTCAGGAGATTCCCCAGAAAGGAATGCAGGGCCGGCCAGGCCGGACCGGTCAGCAGGTTCCCGTCCATCAGCGACTCATTCATGGGCAACTCGACGTAGGTTCCGCCGGCCAAGGTGACATCGGGCGCACAGGCTGGATAGGCGTTGCATTTTTTGCCCTTGAGCACGCCAGCCGCAGCCAGAACCTGGGGTCCGTGACAAATGGCCGCCAGCGGCTTGCCGGATGCGGCGAAATAGCGAACCACGTCGAGCACACGCGGATTCATGCGGATGTATTCGGGCGCGCGGCCGCCGGGAATATAGAGCGCGTCGTAATCCTCGGCTTTTACCTCGTCAAACGTGGCGGTCAGCGCGAAGTTGTGACCCTTCTTTTCGGTGTAAGTCTGATCGCCTTCGAAGTCGTGGATGGAAGTGGGGATGAATTCTCCGGTCTTTTTTCCCGGACAGACCGTGTGCACGGTATGGCCGACCATCATCAAAGCTTCGGTCGCCACCATGAGTTCGTAATCTTCGACGTAGTCGCCCGCCAGAATAAGGATTTTCTTGCCCATCTCCGCCTCCATCCGCACCGGGCAGTAGTGTAGCGCCTCCGCCACGCGAAAAGAAAACGGGCGCAATTCTTGAAAAGAATCGCGCCCGAAAGTCTGGTGATTGTCAGACGGTTATGGCGGGAGTTGAGCCGGCTGCGTCTGACGGTGACGGCGACAGCAGCGGCGACTCCTTGATGGTGAGCAAATCGGTGCGCGTCTTGCCCCATTCCTTAAGCATAAGGCCTTGGGTCGCAAAGAAACGGCGGATCCTTGAAGAATCCCAACGGAGGACTTCCTCGAGCACCGGAATCAGAGCGCTCATGGCATTGTCGCTCAGCACCGTGCGGCGCGCGATGCGGGTGATGTATTCCCCATCGCTGACCGCGATGGTCAAGCCGTCGTACTGATTGACATGCATCATGACCGGCAAGTCCGAACTGCCGTCACCCATATAGATGATGTGGTCGTGGCTCGTGCCGAGCTGCGCCCGGATTTCTTCAAGTACCGTGACCTTGCCCCAGCCGGCCGAGGCCCGCACGATAGCTTTCACTTCGCCATTGCCCGGGTCGTAGTAAAAATTCGTGCCGTGAATATTTTCCGGCCGCACAATGCCTTCGAGCGCCGACTGGATGATCTCCTGCGGCGCGGCCGAAATGACGTGGAAGTTGAATTGGAAGCCTTCGGCTAGCGTTTCGAGCGTTTTCGCAAACAGCGCAACGTCATGCTTCAGGCGGATTTGCTTACCTGCTTCGACCAGGTGGTGGCTACGCACGCGGCGAAACTCCGGATCGTGCAGGATGAGGTAGGAGAGCTCGGCGCCCTGCTGTACCAGGTTGATTTGCGCCAATCCCCGGACCTTGTCATGGAAGCCGGGTACGCCGATCAGTTCGGCAAGCACGACTCCCGAATCATTAAAACTGAGCGTCTGGTCAAAGTCGCTGGCCAGAAGATACTGCTGCACCATTAGGTTGACTACCCCTTTCTTGTTCGCCCCTTCCTGGAGCTGGGCCGCCGGTCAGCGCCAGGCTAAACCCTGCTTGCACCTTACCCATCTTCACGGCCCGGCGGTCAGGAATTATTTTGATCGGTGCTATGCAAAGAAAACGTAAACAGAATTGTCAATTCATTAGATGCATCGTAACGGTAAAAGGTTGAAGGGACGAAGGTTAGTCGAGTTAACGCTGAAGGACGGGAAACCGGGTTGCGGCCCCTGTACCAAGGTACGGCACGAAGATAAAGCAAAAACCTTCAGCGCCGAGGCAAATGTCTTCGGCCAGGCGGCGCCGGGTTCCGCGGGCCAAGCCCGGATATAGGACCGCCAAGGTCCTCATTCTCAGAGGGTTGTGGCAGGTCGTTCCCGTCCTCAACGGTGTAGAGCTGGCCGCCGCGGAGGTAGAGCGATTGCGCTTCGTCACGGCTAAGCGGCCGGGCTCCGCGGCGGCCAAAAACGGAAATCTGATTGCCGGACTCGTCCACGGCGCGGTCCCGGTCGATTCCCTTTGAAATTGCAAGAGCGGGACCCCTGGTCTTGGCGGTGGCGATCAATTTCGGCGTCGGGCGCGGGCTGAAACCGGAAAAGTGCGCGGGATCATCCCAGGGAGAAACGATTTGCAGGATGCGTAAGCCGTTGACGCCGTCGGCCACGAACGCGAACGCGCTGGCCGCGACCATTCCGATCTTTACGTCGTTCACATCGTTCATTGCATGGTTCGCGTGGAATATCTGGTCGAGACGCGGAGCCTCCGGATTCTCCACATCAACAATGGCCAGGCCGTTCTTGCCCCCGGCGACGTAGGCATAGGTGCGAGCTAGGTAAACATTTCGCGCATCGTCGAGCGCCACTCTGGCCTTTTCGTTCGGCTTCGGATGGGCCAGGTCTGTAACGTCGAGAACCTTCAGACCGAAGCGGTCCACGACAAACGCATAGCGGAATTGAATCGCGATTCCGCGAGGATCATCGAGCGCAGGCGGGCCCAGGGTGGCCGTCACCCTGGGCGCCAGCGGATTTTCAAGATCGACCACCACCAGGCTTCGCGATGTGAGGATATAGGCATAGTTGCCCGCAATGGTGATGCGTCGAGCGCCGGTGAGGATGCCGTCCGGATTGAACACCAGCGCGCGCCGCAGAAAATTGTTGGCCGGATTTCCGTCGAGCAACGTGCCGACGCCGGGGCTTTTGCCTTTGCCATCCGGATTTCCGATCACCACCAGCCCTTCTTCGCTGTCCGCGACGTAAAGAAATCCGTAGAGCAGGGCGATCGGCTGCTCCTCGTTTTCCGGAAGCTGTACGCGCAAGGGGTCGACGCCAAGCGTAGTGGGCGAAGCGACCGCTACCGCGTTTTTCGTAGGAACGAAGAACTTTTGACCGAGCGGCGAGACCGGAGCCGTGGTTATGCGTTCCGAAAAGCCCTTGTTATCGATGTTGGCGATGTCGAAGACGCGAAAGCCGCCTTTTCCCTGCGCCGCATAGGCATACTCACCGCGCGCCTGCACGTCGAGAACCGTGCCCGGGTGCTCGTAGCTGGTGCGCAGTTCCCTGCCGCGCGCGACAAAGCTCCGGTAGTTGTCGGGATACGCGATGCGCTCGAGGTCGCTGCCGTAGATGGCGTTGGGTTCGTCGTGCTCGGCAACGGCGACGGCTTCAAGACCGTGGCGGCCGGTGGCCACATAGACAAAGCGCCCCATGAAGTTCATGAAATTGGTGCCTTGCAGGAGCAGCTGCGCCATCCAGGCGTTGTTATCGTTGGCGGAGGAAACGTGGCAGTCGGTGCACTGCTTGGTCTCTTTGGCGCGAACCGTGTGCGGCACAAAGGTACTGAAAGCCTGACCCGAAAAGCCTGGCGAGGAGATGGTCTGCTGCTGGTAGTAAAGCCATTCGCGGTTGGAGTTCTGCGAACTGACAAGAATGGCGCACGAAGAACGCGCTGGCGCGATGCGATGGCCGGTCACCGTGCCGTCCACACCGAGCATATAGATGTCGTCGCGCAAAACCTGAAAGTTGTAGCTGGTGTAGTTGCGCGTCGTGGTGCCTTCGTTGTGCAGCATGGGGCGCTTTACGTTGGCGGTCATCTGCAGGTGGCAACCGAAGCAGGTGGGCGTCCAGGAGGTGTGACAGCTGTAGCAGGTCATCGAACTGTTGGCGTGCGCGAGTTGCGAAGGGTCGGCGGGGACGGCGGAGAGCAGGGAACCGGATTTGCCCATGAGCTTGGCGCGCTGCGAGTTCCGAGAAAAGTCGGCATGGCCGGGAGTGATGGTGTCGCGCGTCTGGACAATCCTCCATTCCTTGCCCGAATCGCTCATGGAGCGTTGGATGAGCGACTCTCCGCGCCATTCGAAGCGGCGTTGTCCCCACGGAGTGCGGAGCGCTTCGAGACGCCGCCCGCCCGGCGGCGCAGCGGGCCCGGACGTGACGAGCGAAGCCGGTGCGCCGATTGTGCCGTGGCAATCGGTGCAATCGATTTCGACGGCGGCTCGCGGTTCGCCATAGATCCGTCCGTTACCGTGATTGTCCTGTGCGAAGTGGCAATCGTTGCATTGCATGCCTTTTTCGAGGTGAATGTCGGCCAGGTGGACCGCTTTGCCCCAGCGGCCGGGGTCGTCGAAATCGATCTTCGCGCCGTCTTTGTCGAGCCAGTTGCCTTTGCGGTCGTGCGCGTAAACCCCGCGATAGACCCAGCCGTGGCCGTGAAAGTCGGCGAACTTCGTAGTCTTGAGCTGTTTGTTGAATTCCGGGCTGCCGGTCTGCTGGAGGAATTTCTGATCGCCCCACAAGCCGCGCGCGGCTGCTCCTTCCGGGTTGCGCAAGCCGGACTGATAACGTTCCTCTTCGCTCGGATTTTTCTGCTTGGCCGGGTACATCCGTTCGCCGTCCATTTCGTTGTCCCACCAAGTCAGGCCGAAGTAGGTGGTGAGCATGTTAGTGCCGGGATGCATGTGGCAGACCATGCATTGGCTTGAGGGGATGGAGCGTGTGAAGGCGTGCTTGATCGGATGGCCGGGCTGCGATTTGTCGATGGTCGGATCGACGGTGGCGCTGGTGCCGGAATGGCCGAAGGACGCGAACCGCCCGGAGTGCGCGGGATCGCGATCGTTAGAGTAAATCACGTGACAAGACGAGCAGCCGCTCGCCCGGTAATCGCCCGGATGATCGTTGGTTCCCGGCAAAGACATCACCGGATCGACCAGTCGCGTTTTCTGCAAACCGAGAAACACCGGATCGGTGCGAAGCTCCGTGCCAAAGCCGCGATCGCTCAGCTTGTCGTCGGGCTTGCCAGGCTCGTCCGAGCGCGTGGGATTTCCGACTTCGGCCTTTTTCTCTCCGCCGCGTTCGAAAACGCGCAAGACGTTGCCGGGCTCGGAAGTTTCCCAGCGATTGAGCGGGGTGAGCTCTCGGATTACACCTTTGCTTCGCGTTTCTTCGGAACTGGGGGGCGGAACCGTTGCTATCGCCTGTGGCTTTCCGTCGCGGCCGTAGCTTTCGCCGAAGCGCGTGTTTTTTGTCGGGATGCCGCCATTGTTGTAGAGCGCGGCGTTCCACAGCATTCCGGTGTGCGTCATCATGCTGGTGGAAACGGCGCGCGTTTCGCCGGCATGGCAGCCGACGGCACCGCAGGTTTCCGCGGCAACCCGCAAATCGCCGGGGTTCACGAATTTCACGAACTCGGCGGACTCTTCTAACCACTTGGTGAAAGACCGTTCCGGAAGCGCGCCGCGGTTTCTGAATGCCGGATCGCGCGGCTGGACGTGAGCCTTTTCCTTTGCCGCGAGGTATTCGATCGAGTTTCGCGCCGCGCCGGGCGCAATACCTGCGGACGGATTGCCGCCGTGGCAATCCGTGCAGCCGAGCTGGACCGTCCCGGTCGGGTGCATCGTGGGTTCGTCCATTGGCGAGTGGCAGGTGACACAGCCAGCGGATTTAACGTTCGCTTCCTCGCGAGCTGGATTCGGCCCGGATTCGCCGGGCTCAGGATGCCTTGCCGTTGCTCCGCGCATCCCGCTGGCCAAGAATACCGCCGCGACACAGGTGAACGCGGTGACCAGCAGGCCGCTGCGGGCGGCGGCGTTTGTGAGCCGACGTGGAATGTCACTGCGCATCATCAAAAGACCAGCTTTGCTGAAGCAAACAGCGAAAAAAGCGTCTTGCCGCCGTAGATGTCGCGGAAGCCGTCGCCCGGAGTCAGCATGGCGGTGCCGCCCGTGAGGACGATGTTTTCTGAAAGCGGCGGGCGATACATGACGCCGGCGCCATAGTCCACGCCTATCGTGTGGCGGATGGGCGCTTGAAAGAGAACCAACCCCAGCGGCTCGGTGCGATTGAAACGCAGAAAATTCACGTTGGCGAATCCCCTGAGCTTCGGCGTGATGTCCAGGTCTACGCCGGCGTTGGCAAGAAAAATCCCCGGGTTGACAAAGTTGGCCTGCCCTTCGTCCTTGCTGGCACGCATCGACGGAATCAGGCTGCCGGGTGTGGTGAGCAGCACTCCGGAGCCGGTGAGGCGAAATCCTTCGCGGTTCCAGAAGCTGAACGTGCCCCCCGCGAACGAATCGAGATCGAGGATCGCATCAAAACCCCGAGCCCGGCCGTCACGCGGACGGGCATCGCCGCTGGTGTAGAACGCGGAAACTCGATAGCGCAGCCAATCGCGATCGTAGGAAACCTCGGCGGCAGCGAGCTGGGCATTCACCGTGACTGGGCGGCCGGCGATCGGATTGAATGAGTCTTCGCCGACGGCTTGGTAAAACGCATGCGTGAGGTTGACGCGATGGATATGCCCGCTGCCGAGCCAGCCGACGTAGCCGACGCGCAGGCCGTGTGCGATCGGGCCCGCACCGGGATTTTGGTCGATGACGTTCCCGATGGGCGCCGGCCGGACCAGAAAACCGTTGTCGTCATAATGGACGGTGGCATCGTCCTTGTTCCAGGCAGCGACGAATTCCGCGGTGTAACCGGGAAAGAAGAAATCCTGCAGGTAGACGTTGCCGAGCACCACTTGCTGGTGACGGCGTTCGAAACTGTTTAGGCCGCTGTTGGTGTTCTTTTCAAGAAACTGGAAGTAGGCCGCGTTGTACTCGACTTTGTTGGAATGCAAGTCGCCGAAGATGCGCACGGCGGGCTGCTCATCGACCAACAGAAACCCGCGAAAGTCCGCGTTGAATTGCTGGATGCCGGCGCGCAGGCTGACGAAATCATAGTTCGGTCCGAGATCGTAGAGCTTGACCTCCGCGAAAGCCTCCTGCAAACCGACGTGGGTGTCGAAGCGATTGGTGCCGCTGCGCACGTCGGGGCCGACGATGCCCAGTTCGCGCACGTTCAGGTCGTTGATGCTGATTTCGGGCGTGATGCGAACACGCCAGTCTACCGGCTTGAATGAGGTGTCTCCGTGAAACAGGTCGAAGCTGAAGCGCAATGTCTGGTCCACGAACTCTTGTTCGCCGCGGCCGAAAAATTCCTCGCTTCCGGGACGGGCCGCGCTGACGTTGCTCGGCGAGGGCACGCGGCGCGCGTCGAACACGGTGTCCGCCGTGGCCGTGATGTTCAGAAAAACCTGCTGGCCGAAAAACGAAGGCCAAATCGGCTCATCGCCTTTAAAGCGATTGCGGTTGAACGGGTCGTACCAGCGCGGCTTGGTGTAGAGGTATTCGCCTGGGGCGGGATAGCGGCGATATTCGGGCTGCGGCAGTGCCCAGCGATCGGGGACCGTCGCGAAAACATCGCTCGCCGGCGGCAAACTCTCGGGCGCAGGATTCAAGGCGTAGCCCGCGTCCGAATCCAGCCGATGGCGGAATTCGCGATAACTGCCGGAGGGGAATTCTCCGCTCGCGGCAGGCGCCGGGCCGAGTTCCGGCAAGCGCGGGAGCCGCGAAGGAAGTTCCGCCGGCTCGAGCGGCACCAGCGTGATTTCCAGCGTAAGCACTTCATTGCCGTGCAGCGTCAGGCTGCCCGCCGCGAAATCGGAGAACCCGTCGGCATGAACGTCCAGCAGGTAGTCGCCCGGCGTCAGAGGAAATGCGCGGAACACCCCTTCTCCGCTCGCGCTGATTTGCGTTACCGCGCCGGATCTAACGTTGCGAAGCGTCAACACCGCGCCGCTCGCGGGCGATCCGGCGGCCGCAACAGGCCCCGACTTCACAACGCCCTCAAGCGCGGCGAAGTTTTGCGCTTGTTGACGAGGAAGGCGCACCGGCGCACCCGGCTCGCGCGTTTGCCGCGCTTCCTGGCAACAGCATCCGCGCGCCGGCAGGAGGAAAGAAACAACCAAGCCGCCAAAAAGCAGGAACAACCGCTGCAAGCGGAGATCGTGGCGCGCCGGGCGCGAAAAAAATGTCTGCATTCCGTTAGTCTGAGAGCGTCGCCAGAAGGACAAGCACGTCTAGCTAACAACACGCTCTGCGCCCGAGCAACGTTTTTCCGGACGGAATGAAGACAGACGATAACGGGATTTGCTAGCGCCAGAAGTTCACTGATTGGCTGCACTCCGCCTTGTCAGCGTTGAGCGCAGGTTTCCACTGTGTTACCAACAGAACTGCCGTTTCCATGAAAAACGTCGGAAAACTTCGGCGGCCGTTGCGCTCAGAGCGCTTGCTGGCCAAACGGAAGCGCGTCCTGGCATTCGGCGCGATGCTGGCTCTGGGCGCCGCGGGCGCCCTGGCCTTGCTTTTCGCGGGTTGCGGGGGAGGTGGGAGTGCTTTAACGCCGCCCCCCGCCCCGGCTCCGGCCGTCGCGCCACTCGAAATCGCCGACGTCGAGAAAATCATCAGGGCTGCGGTGAACTCGACGAACCTAGACATGGTGGTTGCGGTCGTAGACCGCGCCGGGTTCGTGCTCGGCGTCTACCGCACGCAAAATGCGCCGGCTTCTGCAATCGGAAATTTCGGGGCTACGGTCGACGCCAACGACCTGGCGGTAGCTCTCGCTCGTACCGGAGCATTCTTCAGCAACGATGAGGCGCCGCTCAGTTCGCGGACGGTTCGCTTCATCAGCGGCATTCACTTTCCCGCGGGAGTGGAAAACCAGCCTCCCGCGGACCTCTACGGAATTGAAAATAGCAATCGCGGATGCACGCTCGTCGACGACCCGGCGTTTGCTAGCCGCATACCCCGATCCTCATCGCTCGGCGGCGGCTTCGGCCTCGGAGTCATCACCGGCAAGAAGGACGTGATGGACTCCCTTCCGAGCATCGTAAATCCGGGCGGAGTGCCGATCTTCTATCAAAACGTGGTCCTCGGCGGAATCGGTGTCGTGACCACGGCGACCAATCTGAATGTCGCGGAGTACGCCGCGTTTGCGGGCGCTTCGACCGAGCGCGGCGCCGCCGGCGACAACTTTGGACCAACGCCGGCGGCGCCGGGCGTGGTGTTTCTGGGGGGCGTGGCGCTGCCCTTTGTGGAGCAGGCCACTCGACCTGCAGGATTCTCGCCCGGCCCGATTGCCGGCAGCGGCTCTTTTCTGGTGGCTCCGGCGAGCAGCCAGGGACAACCGCCGGATGGCGACCTGATCACACCCGGCGCCGGCGCGCTGGGCGGACTAAGCGCTAGCGAGGTGAAAGGAATCCTCGACAACGCCGAAGCCGAAGCAAAACTCACACGCGCTGCCATCCGCCTGCCTTTGGACTCTCGCACGCGCATGGTCATCGCCGTCGCGGACCTTGACGGCACCATCATCGGACTGCGCCGAATGCCGGATTCCACCGTCTTCAGCATCGACGTCGCGGCAACCAAAGCCCGCAACATGGTCTATTTCAACGGATCCGCGCGTCTTGCCTCCGACCTAAATCAGATTCCCATGGGAACCGCCATTACCAACCGCACCATCGGATTCGCCGCGGAACCCCTTTTTCCGCCCGGCATCGACGGCAGCAGCCCAGGCCCGCTGTTCAGCCTGTACACCATGGACGTCGCCAACCCTTGCACGCAAGGCTTCCAGGGCGGCGCACCCAATGACAAAAAAAGCGGCATCGTCTTTTTCCCGGGTAGTGCCGGACTTTATCGCAATGGCGCTCTGGTCGGGGGCCTTGGCGTAAGCGGCGACGGCGTCGACCAGGATGATTTCGTTACCAACGCCGGCACCAAGGGCTTCGAAGCTCCGGCTGCGATTCGCGCGGATCAAGTCCTGATCGACGGCGTTCGCCTGCCCTATTTCAAATTTCCCCGTAATCCGACCGACTAGACGACGCTCTCCGGTGCTATGTCCGCCTATCTTTCTGTAGTTACTTATTCATGACTCGGCCCATTGGAAGATTTCCATTACTCGCACAAAACGACAAAACAGCTATCGGGAAGCACGTATCCATTTTCTATCTACCCGATGACGTTGCGATTGGAAAACCAACCACGGAGCTGACGACGGCCATAAGAGCGGGGCGTTTCAAGGATGATGGCTGGCGAGTTCGCAAAGACGGTTCACAGTAACCCGTTGAATTCGACAAATTCATCGAAGCCGTTCGCCAGCTTGGACTGTACTGGCTGATCCTGAACGAAGCAGCGCCTGCACCCCGGAGAACCTAGTGGCGGCCATTTCACTTCGCGTGTTGTTCGTCGAGGACTTGGAAGACGATGCCGTCGTGCAGGTGCAGCTGCTGCGCCAGGCCGGTTACGAGGTGGCCTACGCGCGCGTACAGTCCGCCGAGGAATTGGCGGACGCGCTCGAAAGGCCCTGGGACATCGTGATTTCCGACTACTCGATGCTCCATTTCAGCGGCACGGAGGCGTTGAAAGTCGTCCGGAAAAAGGGCGTGCACGTTCCCTTCATCTTCGTTTCCGGAACCATAGGCGAGGATGCGGCGGTAGCGGCGCTGAAAGTCGGTGCGCAAGACTACCTGATGAAGACCAACCTCGGCCGCCTGATTCCGTCGGTAGAACGGGAGTTGCGCGAATCGGAAGAACGCAGACAACGCCAACGCCTGCAGGAGCAAGTACATCAGTTGCAGCGCTTTGAAGCCATTGGCCGGCTGGCCGGCGGCGTGGCCCACGATTTCAACAACGTCATCGGGGCCATCATGGGCTGGGCGGAGATCGGCGCCAATGCCGCCTACCCCGGCGGCGACTTGCAGGACAAATTTCTCAAGATTCGCGCGCAGGCGGATCGTGCCTCCGGCCTGACCCGCCAGCTGCTGGCCTTTGCCCGCCGCCAGACGCTGCAGCCGTCTAACACCAACCTGAATGAACTGGCCAAGGAAACCACCAGCCTGCTGCGCAACGTCATCGGCGAGCGCATCGAGATTCATCTGCTGCTCGCGGAGGACCTGCAGGTGATCTGGGCGGACCCGGGACAGGTGGAACAGGTTTTGATGAACTTAAGCCTGAATGCCCGCGACGCCATGCCCGCCGGCGGGCGCCTGTTGGTGGAAACGAAAAATGTCATCGTCGGCGACGACTATCAGAGACTTCACCCCTACGCTGTCCCCGGAAATTACGTTCTTTTGCGGGTCGCCGACAACGGCATGGGCATGGATACCGAGACGCTGACGCACATTTTCGAGCCGTTCTTTACGACAAAAGAGACCGGCCGCGGCACCGGTTTGGGCCTGGCCACCGTCTACGGCATCGTTAAGCAGCACAAGGGCTTCGTTGACGTGGACAGCACGCCGGGCCTGGGAACGGCCTTCCGCGTTTATTTGCCTCTTGGAAACGGTCCGGCCGAAGTAGCTGAAAAACAGACCGTATTCGCCATGCGCGGGGGCTCGGAATGCATACTCATCGCGGAAGACAACGACGACCTGCGGGACGCAGCCCAGGAGATACTGCAAAGTCTCGGATACCGCGTGCTGACGGCCAAGGATGGAGAAGAGGCGGTCCACGTCTTCGAACGACACTCGGACTCCATTGATCTGGTCTTTCTGGATGTTGTCCTGCCGAAACTGAATGGAAGCGAAGCCTACCTGCGAATGATCAACCGCAGGCCGGGCCTTCCCGCGCTCTTCACGACGGGCTACGCCTCTGAACTGAGCCTGGTGTCGCTTGCTGCTCGCGAAAAAGCCACCGTCCTAGAGAAGCCCTACGGATCGCAATACCTCGCGCAAAAGCTGCGTGAAAAACTGGATAAAAAGAAGGTCCGCTGAGCCGTTCAAGAGAGCCGGCGAATCGCTCTTCGGCAACCGGTCCTCGCGGTGTTATCCTCTGGCCACCTCTTGGTCCGCAGTCAAACCTCAGGAGGTTCGATGTCTGGTTTTATGGCCCGGGCGCAATGGGACGCAGAACTCTATGACGCGAAGCACGCTTTTGTTTGGGAGAAAGCTCGCGGCCTCCTCGACTGGCTAGCGCCGGGCAACGGAGAGCGCATTCTCGACCTCGGCTGTGGGACCGGGCAGCTTGCCGCGGAGATTGCCGCGCGCGGAGCGCACGTTACTGGCGTCGACCGGTCCCCGGAAATGGTGGCTGAGGCCAGGAAGAAATTCCCGGCGCTGCGCTTTGTCGTCGGCGATGCCCGCGCTCTGCCGTTCGGCGAGGCATTTGACGCCGTCTTTTCCAATGCCGCGTTGCATTGGATCCCGGAGGCCTTGCCGGTGGTCCAAGGAATTTCGCGCGCATTAAAGCCCGGCGGCCGATTCGTAGCGGAATTTGGCGGCAAGGGGAATGTCGAGAGCGTCGTCGCCGCCATGGAATACGGGCTTGAAGCGCTCGACCTGCCGCGCCACGGCGCAAATCCCTGGTACAACCCGAGCATCGCCGAATATTCCGCTCTTCTTGAGAAGCACGGACTCGAAGTCCGCCAGGCGAGCCTGTTTCACCGCCCGACCCGACTGGAAGACGGCAAGAACGGCCTGGCCACGTGGGTCAGGATGTTCGGCGATTCTTTCCTCAAACGAGTACCGCAAGCCCGACGCCCGGACTACCTGCGCGCGGTGGAAGCCGCCGGCAAGCCCACTCTATGGAAATCCGACGCCTGGGAGCTCGACTATCGCCGCCTCCGGTTGGCCGCCTGGAAGACGGTTTCGCCGGGTCCCGTAGTGGCCGTGAAAATCCCGCCACAATCTGTTGGGTAGCCCTTTACACCCTGGCACCCCCGTGCTAGATTGTTGACCCGTACCGCCATCCAAAAATGCCACCTGAAAAGGTGGCAGCGCCAGGCGGCTGGGCCTCTGACTGAGAACCTGCCAAACGTGTGTCTGTTCAATGACTTACCGGTCTTGACAGACAGCTTTCACTGCACGCGCGGTGCGAGCCTCGCGAGAAGAAACCCTCCATCGGGCAACGCTGAGTCGTCTCTCTTCGCGCTGGTGTGTTTGGCCCCTTGCCGTCCCTCATGCAAGGCGCGATTGTTTTGAGCGACCAAAGGGGACAACTTGCTTAAACTCCGCAAAGTCGAAATCACCGGTTTTAAGTCGTTCTGTGAACGCACCGTCGTGACTTTCAGCGGCACCGGTACGACCTGCATCGTAGGCCCAAATGGCTGCGGCAAATCCAATGTGGTAGACGCTATCAGCTGGGTCCTCGGCGAACAAAGCCACAAGTCTCTCCGCGCCGGCCGCATGAGCGATTGCATTTTTAACGGTACGGTAAAGCGTCCGCCGATGGGCTTGGCGGAGGTCACGATTACTCTGGAAGACCCGGAGCTGGCCGAAGCGGCTCGTTTCGTCATGGAATCGGGCGCGGCCGAGGGACAAGCCGCCCCGCTCGCAGAAGCGACCTGGCCCGAACAAAACGAGACTTTGGCAGACGTCCCCGCTGAACCGCAGACCGAAACCGTCCCGGAGGGAGTCCCCTCCGCCGCTCCTTCTTCGGAGGAATCTGAATCCGTCGCTTCCGGCGGCGAGGGCCAGCCTGAATTTTTGAAGGGCAAACGCAAGAAAAAGTCGGAAAAGCCGGTGCTGGTCACCAAGCCGGGCGAGGTGGTGGTCAGCCGCCGCCTCTACCGCAGCGGGCAAAGCGAATACTTGATCAACGGCCGCGTGGCCCGTCTACGCGACATTCAGGACATGTTTATGGGCGTCGGCTTGGGCCCCGACTCCTACGCCATTATCGAGCAGGGCCGTATCGGGCAGATCCTCTCGACCAAGCCGATGGAACGCCGTGCCATCATCGAAGAAGCCGCCGGCGTCACCAAGTTCAAGACCAAAAAGCGGCTGGCCGAAGCCAAGCTCGAGTCGTCCAAGGTCAACCTCTCGCGCGTCAACGACATCGTGGTCGAAGTCGAAAAGCAGCTGGGCTCGCTGAAGCGCCAGGCAGCCAAGGCGCGCCGCTACTCGGAGATTCGCGAGGAGATGCGCGGCATCGTCCGCCAGATGCTGGCGGGCAAGGCACGCGAACTCGAATCCGAAGCCGAACGCATCGCAAGACAGCTCGAGGAATCCGGCGCTGTCGAAGCGCTACGCGCTAAAGCCATCCAGCAAGGCGAAGGCGAGCAGGATCGCCTCAGCCAGCGCAATTACGAACTCGACACCGAGATTCGCCAGAATCAGAACCAATTGAATCTCACCGCCCTCGAGGCGGACCGCGCGGAAAACAAGATCGCATTCAACACCCAGCGCTCGGCCGAGCTCGAAGGACGCAGCGCGCAACTTTCTTCCGACCTCAGCGCCGTTGCCGCCCAGACCGCGGATTGGGAGACTCGCGACGCCTCACAAAAACAAACGGTGACCATGCTGCGCGAAGAGGCCACGGGCCTGGCTTCGCGCGTCATTGAACTTCAGCTGCAGGCGCAAACGCGCATGGCCGAGATTTCGGACTGCGAAACCCGCATCGAAGCGCTGCGCAAAGCCGCTTCCCAGGCCGGTGAAAGCTTGCTGCGCCTGCACGGCGAACAAAAACAGGCCGAAGAATCCCTGCTGCACCAGAGCGAAGCGCTGCGCAAAGCCGAAGCCAGCGAACACGAACTGCTCGAGCTTTCCATTCGCTTGCGCGGCGATGCCGAAGATGCGGCGCATGTCCTGGAATCGGCCAACGGCCAGCTCAACTCCCTCAAGCAGCAGGGCATCGAATTCCAATCGAAGCTCCATGCCTTGCGCGCGGAACGCGCCGAGCGCGCCAAGGAAACGGAAACCTTGCGCGATTCGCTGGCCGGCGTTCGCGCCCGTCACGCCACGCTCACGCAGATTCTGAACGACCGCTCCTACACCGCCGACGCCGTGCAAAAGCTCTTTGCGGCCAACGAGCGCGGCGGCGGACACGATTTCCGCGCGGTCGGCGTCCTGGCCGATTACGCTGAAGTTCCCGAACAACACGAAGGAGCCATTGAGCAGTATCTTCGCGACGAACTCGAATACGTGGTGGTGGAAACGTTCGACCACGCCCGTGCCGGTGTCTCCCTTCTGCGCGACGAAGTCGGCGGCCGCGCCACTTTCTTTGTCGACTCCACCAAAAACCTCCGCGTGGACGAATACGAACCCATCATCCCCTTCCGCATGGAGGAAGGTGTTTTCGCCCGCATGGACAAGCTCGTCGAATTCCGCGATCCGCTGGGCGCCGCGGCAAAGCAGTTCCTCCCGCGCCTTCGCGCCGCTTATTTGACCGACAGCGCCTCCGCGGCAGAGAAGCTCGCGCGCGAAAATCCGCAATACGCTTTCGTCACCCCCGACGGTACCTGCTATCAGGGCCGCATGGTCACCGGCGGCCGCCCCGACGAAGCCGGCCCTCTGGGCATGAAGCGCGAACTGCGCGCCCTCGACGCCGAGGTCGCGGCACTCGAACTCCGCATGGGCGAAATGCAGTCCGAAATGGAACGCATCGCCGGCGAACTCGCAGAAACCGAATCGGCTTTGGAAATCATTGTCGCCCGCCAGCGCGATGCCGAGCGTGAAGTGATCAACGCAACGCACAAGCACCAGCAAACGCAAAGCGAACTCGCGCGGCTCGGCCTGGAGCTCACCGTCTGCCAGAACGAAGTGCAGCAACTGCGCCGCAATGTCGCCGACGTCCGCGGGCGCGCCGAGCGCGCAAAGGCGGAGCATGAAACCGCCACTTTGAGCCGGGCTGAAGCTGAGGCCGAAAGCGCGCGGCAGGGCGAATCGCTGGCGGCCCTGCGCAATTCCGTTCAGTCCGAGCAGGACGAGCTCGCCGCCGGCCGCGCCGAAATGGCCGCGCGCCAGGAGCGTCTGGCCGCCGCCGAACAAGTCGCAGCGCATCTCGAACAGGAGCGAGCCGAGCTTTACCGCCGCGAGGCCGCGCTAGGCCAGCAGCGCTCGGCCATCAAGGAAGAAGCCAATCTGCTGCTGGTGCAAACCGAAGAGCTCGGCCGCCAGCTGGAAGCGCTGCGTGCCGAAAAATCGCGCCTGAGCACCCGCCAGGCCGAGCTCGAGCAGGAATGGGAAGAAGGCCGCACGCGCCTTACGCAGATGGAAGACCACCTGCGCAGCGATCGCCAATCGCTGCAGCAGCTTCGCGAACAACGCGGCCAGGCCGAAATCGAGCGCGCCAGAAACGACAGCGATCGCCAACACCTGCGGGAAACCTGCATGAGCGAGGTCAATGCGCAACCGGAGGATCTGATCGCCAGCGAAGTCGTCTTCATGTCGGGCGAAGAGCTGGCCGCGGCGGAAGCCAGCTACCGCGAGATGAAACAGCGCATCGAGAACATGGGCGCGGTCAACATGATGGCGCTCGAAGAGTTCAACGAGTGCGAGCAGCGCTTTACCTTCCTCACTCGCGAACGCGACGACTTGCTGCAATCTATCGCCGACACCCAGCAGGCGATTGCGGAACTCGATCAAATCTCGAAAGACAAGTTCGAACAGGCGTTCAACGCGATCAACGCCAACTTCAGCACCGCTTTCCATGCCATCTTCGGCGGCGGCATGGCCGAGATGCGCCTTACCGAGGCCGACAGCTCGGGCGACGCCGGAATCGACGTTGTGGCTTCGCCTCCGGGCAAGCGACTGCAGAACGTTCTCCTGCTCTCGGGCGGAGAAAAGGCCATGACCGCGCTGGCCTTGCTGATCGCCATCTTCCGCTATCAGCCGAGCCCGTTCTGCATCCTGGACGAAGTCGACGCGCCTCTCGACGAAGCCAACGTCGGCCGTTTCACCCGCATGATCGGCGAAATGAGCGCGCAGACTCAATTCATCGTGGTCACCCACAATCGCAAGACCATGGAGACCGGCAGCGTCCTCTACGGCGTCACCATGCAGGAACCCGGCGTCTCGAAAATCGTCAGCGTGCGCTGGGAAGACGAAGAATCCACGGCTCCTTCACAGCGCAAGTCCGCCGCAGCTGCCACCGCCGCTTGACGAGGCCCGGGCGGATTTTCTAGCTCCCGCCGAGGAAGCTGACATCCGCGGGGGCCATAATCGCCGCCGCGTCGCGTCGTTCTCCGCCCTCGACTTTTGCAGCGAGGAGAATGCAAAAGCGATCGGCCAAAAACACTGCCTCGGATGTCCCTGCTCCTGGTTGGCAAAGTCCGCGACGATTGGCGGCCCTTGCCGCAAACGGCCCGCGACCAGGTCGGGTTCGCGAATCTGTGCGCAAGCGGAGGACTCCTGACGGCAGACGCATGCGAGCTGCAGCGGAAGAAATCTCAGGAGAGCTGCGTTTATTGGCATCTCCCATTCATTCCGTCGAAAGACAATACCGTGA
>Ga0306920_100000886_pt1 | contig 36458 bp, 31 predicted proteins | sample flu12Cox44000170_FD_204666 | JGI IMG/M metagenome (GOLD analysis project Ga0306920, IMG submission 204666) | Lab enrichment of tropical soil microbial communities from Luquillo Experimental Forest, Puerto Rico - flux4day.12C.oxic.44.000.170 (v2)... | ecosystem: Environmental > Terrestrial >... | reverse complement strand
GTTGCCGCCCCAGCCAGGATTCGCGCATCGTCGTGCCGTACGAAGCCTCGGACGCGGAGACGATCAGGGTCTGGTTGGTGGCCGGGCGGTAAGGGCCGGCGCTGGTGGCGCCGTAGGGCTGCTGCACCGCCGGGCCCCCCGGCATGCCGGGGATCATGTCCAGGTCGTTGCCGTTCTGCGGCGGATCCGGCCAGCCCGCGGCGGGCGTCTGCGGCCACCCGCCGGACGGAGTCCCGGAATATGTTGCGCCGGGCGGCTGGGCGGGCCAGTCGGTGGGCGGCGGGGCCGGCCACAGCGGCGCGACCACCGCCTGCGGCGGGGCGGCCGCCCGTGGCGGTGCGGTGTCCGCGATCGAGGCGTCGGGCCCGGGAGCGCCGGCCATGCCGCCGAGCGCGGCAACGGTGGGAGCGCCGGGCAGGCCGGGGCCAGCGCCGGGTACGCCAGTGCCCGTGGCGGGTACGCCGGTGCCCGTGGCGGCCGGCCCGGCGGCGCCTGCGCCCGCACCGTAGGGCGCGGGCGGGACGTCGAGCGGCAGGCCGTGCCGGGTGCCGGTGACGGCCCGCAGGAACTGGCCGGCGTCGGCCGGGCGCAGGTCCGGATCCCTGCTCGTGGCCAGGGCCACCAGGGAATCCAGCGCGGGCGGCAGCCCGGGGACCAGGCTGGAGGGCGCCGGGACAACCTCGTTGACGTGCCGGTACGCCACCGTGAGCGGGGTGTCGCCGGTGAACGGCTGACGGCCGGTGAGCAGCTCGAACAGCATGATCCCGGTCGCGTAGACGTCGGTACGGAAGTCCGAACGCCCGCCGGCCACCTGCTCCGGGGCGAGATAGGCGGCGGTGCCGATGAGCAGCCCGCTCTTGGTGTGGGATGCGTCGGACAGCAGCCTGGCCAGGCCGAAGTCCGCGACCTTGAGCGACTGGGCCGGTCCGAGCAGCACGTTTTCCGGCTTGACGTCACGGTGCGCGATACCGGCCGCATGCGCGGCGGCCAGCCCTGACAGGACGCCCTCGATGATGTCGAGCGCCTCGCGCGGGCGCAGCATGGTGCGCTCGTGCAGCAGGTCCCGCAGGGTCCGGCCGGGCACGTACTCCATGGCCAGGTACAGGGTGCGCCCGTCGGCGCCCTGGTCGAAGACGGTGACCACGTTCGGGTGGGAAAGCTTGGCAACCGACCTGGCCTCGGTGACGAACCGCCGGACGAAATCCTCGTCGTTGGCAAGCTCCGCATGCATGATCTTCAGCGCGACCGTGCGGTCGAGCCGAGTATCGGTGCCCAGGTAGACGGTCGCCATCCCGCCGTGCGCGAGATGGGACTCCACCCGGTACCGGCCATCAAGGAGCTGGCCGATGGGCACGCGGGCCAGGGTCGTATCCATTGGCGTCGATTCTAAAGCTGGCGCCGCATTTCAGCCCGGGAACAGCACGAAGGCGACGAGATGGCCACAGTCGGTGACGATTCTCCGGGCACGCCATGGCTCCGGCGACCCTGTGTGGCCGACGGGGCTGGCCGGGTGCCAGAGCCCGCCGCCCGGGCTGGCCCGCGCGCACCTACCCTTGGGGCCTATGCGCATCGGGTACGTGGTGATAGCCGGGGCCGGGCTGGCCGGGCTGCGAACGGCGGAGGAACTGCGGACCCGTGGATACCAGGGCGCCCTCACCATGATCGGTGCCGAGCCCCGGCCGCCCTACGACCGCCCGCCGCTCACCAAGAAGTTCATGACCGGTGAGATCGACGACACCTCGCTGCGTGCCGACCTGGACGCGCTCGGCACCGACCTGCGGCTGGGGGAGGCGGCGACCGGCCTGGGTGAGGGCGTGCTCCGCACCGGCAAGGCGGAGTTCGGCTTCGATGCCCTGGTGATCGCCACCGGGGCCACGCCGGTACGGCTGCCCGGCCCCGGCCCGCAGCGGGTGCTGCGCACCTTCGACCAGGCCGCCGCGCTGCGCTCGGCGCTGCGGCCAGGGCTCAAGCTGGCCGTGGTCGGCGCCGGCTGGATCGGCGCCGAGCTTGCCACCAGCGCGGCGAAGCATGGCTGCCGGGTGACCGTGGTGGAAGCGGCGTCCGCGCCGCTCGCCGGGGCGCTCGGCGCCGAGGCTGGCGCACGGACCGTGCCGTGGTACGCGGCCGCCGGGGTCGAGTTGCGGCTCGGCCAGCCGGTGGAATCGGTGGAGCCGGGCGGGCTCGCCCTGCCCGGCGGCGGCTGGCTGGCCGCCGATGAGGTGGTCACCGCGATCGGCGTCCGGCCGGAGGTGGGCTGGCTGGCGGGCTCCGGGGTGCTGCTGGAGAACGGGGTGGCGGTGGACGAGGGGCTGCGGGGGTCGGTCCCCGGCATCTTCGCCGCGGGGGATTGCGCCGCGTTCGTCTCGCGCCGCTTCGGGCGCAGGCTGCGGGTCGAGCACTGGGACTCGGCCATCCACGCCCCGGAGGTGGTGGCCGCGAACATACTGGGCGGCGACGAGCGCTACGACCCGGTGCCCTACTTCTGGTCCGAGCAGTTCGGGCGGATGGTCCAGTACTGCGGCCAGCACTCCGCCGGCGACAAGCTGCTCTGGCGCGGCGATACGGGCGGCCGTGACTGGACGGCATGCTGGCTGGCCGGGGACCGGGGTACCGAGGGGCAACTTGCGGGGGAGCGGTTGACCGCGGTGCTGGCCGTGTCGCGGCCACGGGACCTGCTCCAGGGGCGGCGGCTGATCGCTGCGGGCACGGCGGTGGACCCGGTGCGCCTCGCCGATCCGGCCGTTCCCCTGCGCGATGCCACGCTCGGCTGAGGGGAACGGGCCGGGGCCGAATAGGCAACAGGCCGGAGCCAGCCGGGGAACAGGCCGGTGAAGCCGGGGGGAACGTCTGCGCCAATCTTCCAGGTTTGGCCGGGTGCGCAGGTGGCAACATCGGGGGTGTGGCACAGAACGACCCCCTGCCGGACTCACTTGTCGGCAACTGTCTCAGCCTGCCCGAGTGCGCTGACCGCCTCGGCATCCCACGCGGCCGGATCAAGCAACTGCTCCGCGACCGCAAACTGGTAGCGGTCCGGCAACCGGACGGCACGCTGGGCGTGCCAGCCGCGTTCCTGGACGGCCATCACATCATCAAGGGACTGCACGGCACGCTCACCTTGCTCTTCGACTGCGGCTTCGATGAGCCGGAGGCGGTTCGCTGGCTGTTCACGGCCGACGACACGCTGCCCGGTACCCCCATCCAGGCCATCGCCGAGCATCGTGGCACCGAGGTGAACAGGCGGGCACAGGCGCTGGCGTTCTGACGCCGGGGGCGGCGGCCGGGTGACCGGCGGGCCTGGTGGCCCGCTGTGGCATCCTGGCGTGTGTGATGCGCGCTCTGTACCAGGTTGATGTGTTCACTACCGAGCCGTACCGGGGGAACCCGGTCGCCGTGGTGCTCGACGGACCGGGGCTCTCCACCGAGGAGATGCAGCGGTTCGCCCACTGGATGAACCTGTCGGAGACCACGTTCGTGCTCCCGCCTTCCGAGGCGGGCGCGGACTACCAGGTGCGGATCTTCACGCCGGCCGCCGAGCTGCCCTTCGCCGGCCACCCCACCCTGGGGACGTGCCATGCCTGGCTGGAGGCTGGCGGGGCACCCCGCCAGGCCGGGACCGTGGTGCAGCAGTGCCGGGCGGGGCTGGTGACCCTGCGCCAGTCCGGCAACGGGCTCGCCTTCGCCGCCCCGCCGCTGCTGCGCGACGGCCCGGTCGCCGAGGAGCTGCTCGGCCGGATCGCCTCGATCCTGGGGATCGACAGGGCCGGCATCGTCGACGCTTCCTGGGCGGACAACGGCCCCGGCTGGGTGGCGGTGCTGCTCGCCAGCGCGGAGGCGGTGCTGGCGGTCAAGCCCGCGGCCTCGGACCTTGATCTCGGCCTGGTCGGCCCGTATCCCCCGGGATCGCCGCAGGCGTTCGAGGTCCGGGCGTTCTTCCCCAAGGACGGCGTCACCACCGAGGACCCGGTGACCGGCAGCCTGAACGCTGCCCTGGCGCCCTGGCTGCTGGGTACCGGCCGGGCCCGGGCCCCCTACGTGGTAAGCCAGGGCACGGCGCTGGGCCGCGCGGGCCGGGTGCACGTCTCCCGTGATGACGACGGCACGATCTGGGTGGCGGGCGGCACGGTCACCTGCGTCCGCGGCCAGGCCGAACTCTGACCCGGCCCCCCGGTCAGCGCCGGCGGGCTTACACCGGCCAGTCCAGCTGCGGCTCCGGTATGGCGAGCACCTAGCCTGCCCGCGAGCGCGCCTGGCCTGCCCGCGAGCGCGCCAAGCCTGCCTGCGAGCGCGCCAAGCCTGCCCGCGAGCGCACCTGAGGCCGGCAACCGCGGAGCGCCACGGGTCAAGCCGGGTAGGGATCTGGCTCAGCCCAGTATCTGCGCCCGTGCGGCGTTGACCAGACAAAGACGCCCGGGCTGGGCTGCGACAACTGCCACCCGCTGGCTTGCTTGGCACGGTGATGGCGTCGGCAGCAGGGGCCGCCGTTGCACTCGCACGATCGGCCGCCCTGGTGGTAGGGGACCGTGTGCTCGAAATCGCAGGATGCGGCGGGGTGGCGGCACCCGGGAGCGGTGCAGGTGACCTGCCGCACCTGGATCAGGTGGGCCAGATTCCGGGAGGGCCGGTACCCCGGCGACTCGCGGCAATGGCTGCACTCACCTGTCTCCAGCCAGGCCAGGCTGACGCCGGCGAGCCACGCGCGCATCGAAGGGGGAAACGGTGGGCCAGGACCCTCACGTGGTCCGGGGTCCTCGCCGGGATCCGGGCTCTCACGTGGGCCGGGGCCCTCGCCCGGACCTGGGCCCGCGCGGGGTCCGGGGCCCTCGCCCGGATCTGGGCCCTCGCCCGGATCTGGGCCCTCGCCCGGATTTGGGCCCGCGCGGGGACCTAGGCCCGTACGGCGGCCTGCGGGTTCGGCCGGCGGCTGCCCGGGTGCAGCCTTGGCGCACCCATGGGCGACCGCCCGCCCGTCGACCCCGGTCACGGTCACGCACCACTTCGCCGCCGGATCGCGGGCCAAGGCAGCGGCCAGTGCCCGTGAGTCTGCGGCATCCAGGGGCCCGAACCCGGCAACCTCACCCGGCGAAGGGGACCAGCCCAGCCATGTCGAAAGCGGCAACACCAGGTTCACCGACCCGCGTAACGGCTCCCTGGCCGGACCGGGTGCCCGGTCCGGCCCGAGGGCCCGCGGCCGGCCTGACGCCGGGGCCGCCGGCTTACCGGCAGCGGGTGAAGGCGCGGCCGCCCCCTCGCCGCCACCGGTCTTGATCCCCGACCGCGCGGATGTGGGCAGGTTCCCGGAGGTACCTATCCCCGCGTGTTCAGCCTCGGCCGGAGCTTCGGTGACGTCAGCGGAGAGCAGGATGGCGGGGGATTGACCGTTCAGCAGCGCCAGGTACGCCTGCGCGCGCAACTGGTCGAGGTTCCCGCCCAGGCCCGCAGCCTTAAGCCGCTTGGCCCAGGCGGTCAGGTGCGCGTCGGCGGCCAGCACCCCTGCGGGCGGCAGGTCCCGCCCGGCTAGGGCGGCGGTGCCGGCATCCTCGGCCCAGCGCTCGACCCGCGCCTGTTTCTCCGCCTGCTCCTTGCGCCTGCGCGCGGCGGCCGGGTCAGCGGCGATCACCTGGCGGCGGACCGCCTGTCGCAACTCTCCGGTGGTCCATCCCGCCGCACGGCCGATCACCGCCGCTTCCACCCGTGACGCGTGTACGCCGTCCAGGCCACTCAGCTCGCCGAGGATCACCAGGGCCTTCGGCACGTCGATCTCGCCGGCCGCTAATGCCGCCATCGTCTTGGGAAGCCGTGCCAGCCCCTGCGCCCGGTCCGCCAGCCTGCCAGCCGCCCACGAGGTGAGCGTGAGCGCCATCGCCACCTCATCACTGACGTGCTCGGCCACGTGTGGGTCCGCCCCCGCCGCGACCTGCGCATCCCGCCGTCGGCACAGCTCCGCAACTGCGGCCAGCTCTCCGGCAGTGGCCCAGGACGCGACCCGGCGCCAGGCGATCATCAGTCCGGCGAGTTCGTCATCGCTGGCCCGGCTCAGCCCAGAGGCCCACTTACTGTCGGCCAGCCCGGCCAGGACCGGCCCCGGCGGAACCCGATCCGCCACGCCCCCCGCGTCGAAGCCCCCGCCGGTGCCCAGATGACGCGGCGTCAGCCCGGGCAGCACCTCCACCGGCTCGGCATCTGGCGGCGCGCACCGCTCACCGCACGGCAGCTGCGGCCCGGCCGGCCAAGGAGCCAGAGCCGTCGGAGCAGCATCGCGCAGGCCGTCATCCCAGTCAGAGGCCCGGTCACCCGCGCGGTCCAGGGCGGCGAGGGCGGCGATTTCACGTGCGGTCAGCGACCCGGCCAGGTCCCAGTCATCGTCCTCCGAGTAACCGCCGTCGTCTAAGTACTCCCGGCCCGAGCAAGGGTCAGCGGCCGCCGGGGCCATGGCATACGCGGCGCCGCTGGGCGTCGCCTGCGCGCCCCCCGGGCCCATGGCAGCGGCCGGGCCGCCGGGTGAAGCGCCCAGCCGCTGGCCGGGAACGGCAAGACTGGGCACTCAACGTCTCCTATCGAACTGGTGTTCGTCTATCATCTATGACGTTAGCACTCGCCACGGACAAAACCGCCGCGATGCCGAGTGCGTGGCCCCGGCGGGTTCCCGGTGCTCAGCCGTTACGGGCCGTTGCGGCGACGGCCAGTTCGGTCAGTGCGTCCCGCGCCTCGCCGGTGATGGGGGCGCTTGCCAGCGCGGCGATCGCCTCGCTGACATGTCCGCCGATCATCCGCTCACACTCCGCCAGGGCCCCGGTGGCCGTGATCGCGGCGCGGAACTCCGCCGTCCCGGCCTCGTCGAGCATCGGGTCACCCAGATACCTGTCGATGATCTCGGCCTGGCCCGGCGTGGCCCGCTTCCTGGCGATCGCCAGCAGTACGGTGCGCTTGCCTTCTCTGACGTCGTCGCCCGCGGGCTTGCCCGTCTGGGCCGGGTCGCCGAACACGCCGAGGATGTCGTCGCGGAGCTGGAAGGCAAGGCCAAGCGGCAGCCCGTAGGCGGTGTAGGCGGCGGCCAGGCCGGGCGCCTCATCCGCGCCGGGTGGGCCGTCCTGCCCCGCGGCGCCATTGCCGGGCGCCTGGCCCGCGCACCCGCCCGCCAGGGCGGCACCGAGGTGCAGCGGCCGCTCGATGGTGTATTTGGTCGTTTTGAACTCCACCACGCGCAGCGCGCTCTCCAGCGTCTCGTCGCCGGTGACCTGCCCGAGCAGGTCAAGGTATTGCCCGGCGAACACCTCGGTGCGCATCCGGTCCAGCACCGGCCGCCCACGACGCAGTGCTTCGGCTGGCAGGCCGCTGGCGTGGAACATCTCATCGGTCCAGCAGAGCAGCAGGTCGCCCAGGAGGATGGCGGCGCCCATGCCGAAAGCCGCGGGGGAGCCGTGCCAGTGGCTGCGGGCATGCCGCGCCTCGAACTGCCGGTGCAGCGAGGGCTGGCCCCGCCTGGTGTCGCTGGCGTCCATGAGGTCGTCGTGGACCAGCGCGCCGGCGTGCAGCAGTTCCACGGCCGCCGCCGCGTTGATGATCTCCGCGCAGTCCGGCCCGCCCGCGCCGCGCCAGCCCCAGTAGCAGAACGCCGGCCGCAGCCGCTTGCCCCCGGCCAGCAGGCCGGAGATCGACTCGGCGCCGGGCAGCAGGTCTTGCCCGGCGGCGAGCAGCACGTCGTGCTGCTGGCCGAGGAACGCCTGCAGCGCGCGGTCCACCCGGTCACGGACGTGACCCAGCACCGCGGAGCCCGATGTCATGCTCGCGAGACTAGATGATCGGCCGAGCTCAGAGACCAGCGAGCGCAACCGGTAACGTGGGCCGCATGCCGCCACATCCTGATCACCAAGCGCCGGCCATCCGTGACCTGCTGGCCGGGAACCAGCGGTCGTTCTCGTTCGAGTTCATGCCGCCCAAGACCGAAATGGGCGAGCGCCAGCTCTGGCGGGCGATCCGGCGGCTGGAGCCGCTGCGGCCGACGTTCGTCTCGGTGACCTACGGCGCGGGCGGTTCGACCAGGGAGCGCACGGTGCGGGTCACCGGGCGGATCGCCGCGGAAACCACGCTGACCCCGGCCGGGCACATCACCGCGGTCAACCACTCGGTGGCCGAGCTGCGGCACCTGGTCGGCTCGTACGCCGCGGTCGGGGTGCGGAACATGGTGGCCCTGCGCGGCGACCCGCCGGGCGACCCGAACGGCGAGTGGCACGCCCATCCCGAGGGCGTGGCGCACGCGGAAGAACTGGTCCGCCTGATCAAAGCCTCGGGCGACTTCAGCGTCGGGGTGGCGGCGTTTCCCGAAGGTCACCCCCGGTCCCCGGATCCCAACTCCGACCTGGACCATTTCGTCAGGAAATGCCGCGCGGGGGCGGACTTCGCGATCACCCAGATGTTCTTCTACGCCGAGGATTACCTGCGGCTGCGGGACCGGGTGGCGGCGGCCGGGTGTGATGTGCCGATCATTCCGGGAGTCATGCCGGTCACCAGCATGGCCACGCTGGAGAAGATCGTGCTGCTGTCCGGCGCCAAGGTCCCGCCCGATCTCGTGGAAGACCTGAACGCGGCGGCAGACGACAAGGCCGCCGTCCGCGAGATCGGGGTGGACTACGCCGCTGGCCTGTGTGAGCGGCTGCTCGCGGAGCAGGCTCCCGGCCTGCATTTCTGCACCCTGAACGGCTCTCGCGCAACGCTGGACATCTATCAGCGGCTTGGCCTGTCCGGCTCCGGGCGCGCCGGGGCCCCGGGCAGCGGCAGCGGTGCCCCCATGATCGCGTAGGGCAGCTCCGTGCCAGGGAAGGTGAAGCCGGTCAGCAGGTCGGTGAAGCCGAGCCCCCGGTAGAGCCGCCGCGCGCGCGTGTTGGCGTCCATGGTGGACAGGACCGCCGCTCGTTCCGGCCGCCCGGCGGTCAGCCGCAGCATCATGGCCAGGCCGGTGCCCCGGCCCTGGTAGCTGGGGAGCACGTGTACCTCGGCGATCTCCAGCGAGTCCCCGAACCAGTCCCGGGCGGCGCGGCTGCCCAAAATGCTGGCGGTCGTGCGGCTGACCACGTCATGCCACCATTGCCCGCCCCCGCCGTGGAAGCCATAGGCGAACCCGACCAGCTCGCCGTCCGCGGGTGCGCCGTCCGCGGGTGCGCCGCCCGCGGGGGGGACGATGGCCGCGATGGCACGGAACGCTGCGTAACCCGAATGCCGCTCCATGATCGTGTGCCGTCCGGGCATCTGCTCCTCTGGCGGGTTCATCGCCGCCGCGTAGACCCCCGCGCACGCCTCCAGGTTCGCCAGGAACTGGTTCCCGTCGAGTTCGGCCAGGATGAGTCCGGGCTGCACGCGCGTAGCGTACTCGACCGGGCTGAGCGATCCGGCGGCGAGCCAGGTTTTGTCAGACCCAGCGGGTAGCTTCGAACTCAGATCTGATAGCGATGGACAGCTAGCCGAACTTATGTTCGAATAGGTGTCAGTGAGGCCGCCCGGCAGTTCGCCCCTGCTGCTGGGTCCGGGTCGGGCGGAGCGGGGGAAGTGCCCCGCCCGGCCCCGGCTTTGCGGAAGGAGGAGCAGCCATGGACACGCTCAGCCAGGTGCGGCCAGGCCGGACACGGTGCCGCGTCGCCCCTGCCGCGCTTGCGCTCCTGCAATCGGCCAGGCAGGGACTGGCGGAGGCAGGCGAGGAAGGCAGCGCTGGCTCGCGGTACGTGGCCGCCCACCTCGCGGCGCTGCGCGCCGCTGCTGCGGTCGTGGCTGCCCGTCCCGAGGCCGGAACGGGACCGCGCCGGAAGGCGCCGAAGAGCGTGTGGGAACTGCTGCCGCGCGTGGAGCCCGCCCTCGCCGAGTGGGCGGCCTTCTTCGCGGCCGGTGCGCGCAAGCGGGCCGCCGCCGAGGCGGGCCTGTCCCGGGCCGTGTCCGGTGCCGAAGCAGATGACCTGCTCAGGGACGCGGAGACGTTCCTGTCGCTGGTAGAGGAGGCGCTGGGGGTGGCCGTTCAGCAGGTGCTGCCGCTCAGAAGCGTCGGTTAGCGCGGCCTGGCTCCGGCCGATGATTTTCGCCCTGCCGAGCCGTCCATACCTCGGAACAACATTGATGGACGATGCTCAAGGGAGTGCAGGCCATGATGCCGTACGACACGTATCGGCTTCACCAGATCGAGCGCGCGCCCAGCCCGGCCGAGGTCCGTTACGCCGATGAGCAAGCGGCCCACATGGCATCTGCTCTGTCTCCGCTTCTTCGGGGTATTACCCGGCTGGTACGGAGGACGCGAAGGCCATCCGCCGCGCCGGCGCACGGCATGCCCCGTCCAGCAGCCGGATAACCCCGCTGGCGCGATGCCGATGAGGGCACCTCATGCCCGTGCCGCAAGTGAGCTCGTGCGGGCAAGCGCAAAAGGCCGTGGCGCCGTGCGGGGCCGCTTGGTGCCGGGGAGCCGTCAGCCCCGTCCACGGCGCTTCTGCCTGGGAAGGCCTCTGCTAGAACGCCTCGACCGCGCTGCGGGCCTCGGAGTCGAGCACGCCCCAGCCGATCAGTTCCTCGGTGAGGTCGGCCGGTGACTTGTCATAGATGACGGCCAGCGAGCGAAGGTCTTCCTGCCGGATGGACAGCACCCTGCCGTTGTAGTCGCCGCGCTGGCTCTGGATGGTCGCCACGTAACGGGCAAGCGGACCGGCCTTCTCGCGCGGCAGCTGGGACATGCGCTCCAGGTCGATGACGAGTTTCGGCGATGGGGCCATCGCCGTGGGCGCCGCATCGCCGGGCAGGAGTTCCGAAACCGGCACCCCGTAGAAGTCGGCAAGCTCGGCAAGTTTCTGCACGGTGACGGAACGGTCGCCGCGCTCATAGGAGCCCACGACTACCGCCTTCCAGCGGCCGCGGGACTTCTCCTCAACGCCGTGGAGGGACAAACCCTGCTGGGTACGGATGGCGCGCAAGCGCGCACCGAGCGTCTTGGCGTACTCGGATGGCATGATCTCGGCTCCCTGGCCAGTCGTCGCTTTGAGTAATGGTTACGGACAGTGACGGTAGGCCGCAAACTACGACGAGGTCAAGCCGAATGGCAAAAAGTGCGTGAACTTACGCGCGTTGCGCGGGCAGGCGGACCGCCGGGTTACCGTGAGGTAGGTCACATAGGGTAACCCAGGCATCCGGCATCACAGGGGCGCGGCGGTCCCCGGTGGTGCGCCGGCCGGCTGGTACCGTATGTCCGAACTGGCGTCCTTTAAAGGCCCGTCCCGTGAGGCGGGAAAGGAGGTCCTCGTGGCGCATGCTGCGCACCCGGCCGGCGGGAAGCCCGGCACTCCCGGTGACCGTGTCACCGCTCAAAGCCAGGCACGCGGTGCCCCCGCACCCGGCCCGCAGGCACATCCCAAAACCGTCCTGGAAGCGGCGGAGATCAACCGCGCGCTGACCAGGATCGCCCACGAGATCATCGAGCGGACCAGGGGAGCCGAGCAGGTCGTGCTCCTGGGCATCCCCACCCGCGGTGTCCCGCTGGCCGAGCGCCTGGCCGCGCGGATCACCGGTGTGGAGGGCAGGCCGGTGCCGCACGGCTCACTCGACATCACGATGTACCGCGACGACCTGCGGCTGCGCCCGGCCCGGCGGCTCGGCCCCACCGAGGTACCCGCCGAGGGCATCGACGGCAAGACCGTGGTCCTGGTGGACGACGTCCTCTACTCCGGGCGGACCGTGCGCGCGGCCCTGGACGCCCTCAACGACCTGGGCCGCCCGCTTGCCGTGCAACTGGCCGTGCTGGTCGACCGCGGGCACCGCGAACTGCCGATCCGGGCCGATTACGTGGGGAAGAACCTGCCGACCTCGCAGCAGGAGGTGGTCCGGGTCCTGCTCACCGAGACCGACAGCGAGGACGCGGTGCTGCTCGAACCGGTCGGCGCCGAGCCACGGGCCCACCGCGGCGGAGTCACGGGGAGGAGACGATGAACCGGCACCTCATCTCGGCCGCCGACCTGAGCAAGCAGGACGCGCTGCTGATACTGGATACCGCCGAGGAGCTGGCCCTGGTGGCGGACCGGCCCATCAAGAAGCTGCCCACGCTGCGCGGGCGCACCGTGGTGAACCTGTTCTTCGAGGACTCCACCAGGACCCGCATCTCGTTCGAGGCGGCGGCCAAGCGGCTGTCCGCCGACGTGATCAACTTCGCCGTCAAGGGCTCGAGCGTGGCCAAGGGGGAGAGCCTCAAGGACACCGCGCTCACCCTGGAGGCCATGGGCGCCGACGCCGTGGTGGTCAGGCACAGCGCTTCTGGCGCGCCGCACCGGCTGTCGAACTGGCTGCGGGGCAGCGTGATCAACGCCGGGGACGGTGCCCACGAGCACCCGACCCAGGCGCTGCTTGACGCGTTCACGATCCGGCGCAGGTTCGGCCGGGGCAGCGGCGAGGCACTGGACGGGCTGCGGGTCACGATCGTGGGCGACGTGCTGCACAGCCGGGTCGCCCGGTCGAACATCTGGCTGCTGCACCTGCTCGGGGCCGAGGTCGCGCTCGTCGCACCGCCCACCCTGCTGCCGGTGGCGATCGGCGACTGGCCGTGCTCGGTGAGCTACGACCTCGACGCGGCGCTGCCCAAGAGCGACGTGGTGATGATGCTGCGCATCCAGCAGGAGCGGATGAACGCCGCCTACTTCCCCAGCGTGCGCGAGTACAGCCGCCGCTATGGGCTGGATACCGCCCGGCTGCGGCAGCTTCCCGAGGACGCCATCGTGATGCACCCCGGCCCGATGAACCGGGGGGTGGAGATCGCGGCGGAGGTCGCCGACTCGCCAAGGTCCACGATCGTCGAACAGGTCGCCAACGGTGTCAGCGTCCGGATGGCCGTGCTGTACCTGCTGCTCGGCGGGCTGGAGGTGGCCGAATGACCGCGGATGGCACGACCTGGGTCATCAGGGGAGCGCGGCCGCTGGGCGGCGAGCCCGCCGACATCACCGTCGCCGACGGAGCGATCACCGGGATCGGGCCCGGCGCCGCGGCGCCGTCCGGCGCCCAGGTGCTCGACGCGTCCGGGCTGATCGCGCTGCCCGGGCTCGTGGATCTGCACTCCCACCTGCGCGAGCCGGGCCGGGAGGACGCCGAGACCATCGAGACCGGCACCCTGGCCGCCGCGCTTGGCGGGTTCACCGCGGTGCACGCGATGGCCAACACCGACCCGGTGGCCGACACCGCCGGCGTCACCGAGCAGATTTGGCGGCTCGGCCGGGCGGCCGGCCGCTGCGACGTGCAGCCGGTCGGTGCCGTCACGGCCGGGCTGGCCGGGTCAAGGCTCGCCGAGCTGGGCGCGATGGCCGAGTCCGCCGCCCGGGTCCGGGTGTTCTCCGACGACGGGCACTGCGTGTCCGACGCCGTGCTGATGCGGCGGGCGCTCGAATACGTCAAGGCCTTCGACGGGGTGATCGCACAGCACGCCCAGGAGCCCACGCTCACCGAGGGCGCGCAGATGAATGAGGGGGTCGCCTCGGGGCGGCTTGGCCTGGCCGGCTGGCCCGCCGTGGCCGAGGAGGCGGTCATCGCCAGGGACTGCCTGCTCGCCGCCCACGTGGACTCTGCGCTGCACATCTGTCACGTCTCCACCGCGGGCTCGGTGGAGATCATCCGCTGGGCGAAGTCCAAGGGCTGGCGGGTGACCGCGGAGGTCACCCCGCACCACCTGCTGCTCACCGACGACCTTGTGGCCACCTATGACCCGGTCTACAAGGTCAACCCGCCGCTGCGCACCGCGACGGACGTGGCCGCGCTGCGGGAAGCGCTCGCGGACGGGACCATCGACTGCGTGGCCACCGACCACGCCCCGCACCCGGTGGAGGACAAGGAGACCGAGTGGGCCGTGGCAGCGCACGGCATGACCGGGCTCGAGACCGCGCTGCGGGTGGTGCAGGAGGCGATGGTGGACACCGGCCTGCTCGGCTGGCCGGAGGTCGCCGACCGGATGTCGGCCAGGCCCGCCGTCATCGGCCGGCTGGCCGGCCAGGGCCGGCCCCTCGCTCCCGGCGAGCCCGCGAACCTTGTGCTGTACAACCCCGCCACCCGCGAGGTCGTGGATCCCGCCACGCACGCCTCCCGCAGCCGGAACTCGCCCTTCGCCGGCATGACGCTGCCCGGACAGGTCATGGCCACGTTCCTGCGCGGCCGCCCGACGGTGCTCGACGGGAAGCCCGCCTGATGGCGGGCGCTAGTGCTGGCCTGGGGGGGCGACCCCCCTGGAACCCCCCGGTGGCCCCAGGCCCCGTTCCTTCGTCACGGGGCCTGGGCCAGCCCGGGGCCTCGCACGGCGACTGGCCGGCGGTTCTGGTGCTCGAGGACGGCACCACGTTCCACGGGACCGGGTTCGGCGCGCGGGGCGAGGCATTCGGCGAGATGGTGTTCAACACCGGGATGACCGGCTACCAGGAGACGCTGACCGACCCCTCGTACTGCCGGCAGATCGTCGCCATGACCGCTCCGCACATCGGCAACACCGGGGTCAACGACACCGACCCCGAGTCCCGGCGGATCTGGGTGAGCGGTTACGTGGTCAGGGAGCCGTCCCGGATCACCTCGAGCTGGCGCGCCCAGCGCAGCCTGGCCGGGGAACTCGCGGCGCAGGGCATCCCCGGCATCGCGATCACCGGCACCAGGGCGCTCACCCGGCGGCTGCGCGACCAGGGCGTGATGCGGGCCGTGATCAGCGCCGCCGGCAGCGCCGACCCCGGAGAGCTACGGCAGCGGGTGCTCGCCAGCCCGCAGATGGCCGGCGCCGACCTGGCCCGCGAGGTGTCCACCGCCGAGCCCTACCAGGTGAGCCCGCCGCCCGGCACGCAGGCCCGGTACCGGGTCGCCGCGGTGGACCTGGGCATCAAGGCCGCGACTCCCGCGGCGATGGCGGCCCGCGGCTGCCTGGTACAGGTGCTGCCCGCCACGGCCACGGCCGCCGAGATCCTCGCCACCGGCCCGGACGGGGTGTTCTTCTCCAACGGCCCTGGGGACCCGGCCGCCGCCGGGTATGCGATCGAGGCGATGCACGGCGTGCTGGCCGCGGGCATCCCGGTATTCGGTATCTGCCTCGGCAGCCAGATCCTCGGCCGGGCGCTCGGCCTGGGCACCTACAAGCTCCGGTTCGGGCACCGGGGCGTGAACCAGCCCGTCAAGGACCTGGCCACCGGAAGGGTGCAGATCACCAGCCACAACCACGGTTTCGCCGTCGCGCCGCCCGGCACCGGCGGGGCCGGCCCGGTGTCCCTCGCCCCCTTCGGCACGCCGTTCGGCCGGGCCCAGGTCAGCCACGTCAACCTCAACGACGGCGTGGTCGAGGGGATCCGGCTGCTCGACGCGCCCGCGTTCAGCGTGCAGTACCACCCCGAGGCGGCGCCGGGCCCGCACGACGCGGCCGGTGAGTTCGACGCGTTCTGCACGCTGATGGAAAGGTCGCGCCATGCCCAGGCGTGAGGACCTGCGCTCGGTGCTGGTCATCGGCTCCGGGCCCATCGTGATCGGCCAGGCCTGCGAGTTCGACTACTCGGGCACCCAGGCCTGCCGGGTGCTGCGCGCCGAGGGCATCCGGGTCAGCCTGGTCAACTCCAACCCGGCGACGATCATGACCGACCCCGAGTTCGCCGACGCCACCTACGTGGAGCCGATCACCACCGAGGTGCTGGAAAAGGTCATCGCGATCGAGCGGCCCGACGCGGTGCTGCCGACGCTGGGCGGCCAGACCGCGCTGAACGCCGCCGTCGCCCTGCACGACTCCGGTGTGCTGGCCCGGTACGGGGTGGAGCTGATCGGGGCCAACATCGACACGATCACCGCGGGGGAGGACCGCAGCCGGTTCAAGGAGATCGTCACCGGGCTCGGCGCCGAGGTGCCCGCCTCCAGGATGTGCCACACCCTGGAGGAGTGCGAGCGGGCCACGGGTGAGCTGGGCTACCCGGTGGTGATCCGGCCGTCGTTCACCCTCGGCGGCGCGGGCTCGGGCATCGCGCACGATGCGGCGGGCCTGCGCCGCATCGCGGGGTCCGGGCTGGACGCCAGCCCGGTCACCGAGGTGCTGCTCGAGGAGTCCATCCTCGGCTGGAAGGAGTTCGAGCTCGAGCTGATGCGCGACCGCAACGACAACGTGGTGGTCGTCTGCTCGATCGAGAACATCGACCCGATGGGCGTGCATACCGGCGACTCGGTCACCATCGCCCCGGCCATGACCCTTACCGACCGCGAGTACCAGCACATGCGGGACGTGGCGATCGCCGTGGTCCGCGCGGTCGGCGTGGACACCGGCGGCTGCAACATCCAGTTCGCCGTCCACCCGCAGACGGGGCGGATGGTGGTCATCGAGATGAACCCCCGGGTGTCCCGGTCCTCGGCGCTGGCGTCCAAGGCCACCGGGTTCCCGATCGCCAAGATCGCCGCAAGGCTCGCCATCGGCTACACCCTCGATGAGATCCGCAACGACATCACCGGGCAGACCCCGGCCTGCTTCGAGCCGGCCCTCGACTACGTGGTGGTCAAGGTGCCCAGGTTCGCGTTCGAGAAGTTCCCCCGTGCGAACCCTGAGCTCACCACGCACATGAAGTCGGTGGGGGAGGCGATGGCGATCGGCCGCAGCTTCCCCGAGGCGCTGGGCAAGGCGCTGCGCTCGCTGGAGAGCCCCGGCGCGCCGCTGCACTGGCGCGGCCCGCCCGGGGACCGGGCGGCGCTGCTGGCCGCCGCGGCCGTCCCGCACGACGGCCGGCTGTCCACGGTGCACCAGGCGCTGCGGGCCGGCGCCAGCGTGGCCGAGCTTGCCGCCGCGACCGGTATCGACCCCTGGTTCATCGACCAGGTAGCCGGTCTTGAAGAACATGCGCTACGAATCGCGCGTGGCTGGCCGGTGCCCACCGGCACCCTCCGCGCGGCCAAGCGGGCAGGATTCTCCGACGCCCAGATCGCCGAGATCGCGGGCATAGCCGAGGACGAGGTCCGGCGCCACCGGCACGAACTGGGGATCCGTCCGGTGTTCCATACCGTGGACACCTGCGCGGCCGAGTTCGAGGCGCGCACCCCGTACCTGTACTCGACCTACGACGACCAGAGCGAGGTACCCGCCGGGGACCGGCCCAAGGTGATCATCCTGGGCAGCGGGCCGAACCGCATCGGGCAGGGCATCGAATTCGACTACGCGTGCGTGCACGCCTCCTTCGCGCTCGCCGACGCCGGGTACGAGACCGTGATGGTCAACTGCAACCCGGAGACCGTGTCCACCGACTACGACACCTCCGGCCGGCTCTACTTCGAGCCGCTCACGCTGGAGGACGTCCTGGAGGTGCTGCGCGCCGAGCAGGCCAGCGGCCCGGTCGCCGGGGTGATCGTCCAGCTCGGCGGGCAGACGCCGCTGCGCCTGGCGCGCGGGCTGGCCGCCGCGGGCGCACCGGTGGTGGGCACCAGCCCGGAGGCGATCCACCTGGCCGAAGACCGGGGGGAGTTTGGTGCGCTGCTGGCCGCCGCCGGGCTGACCGCGCCCAAGCACGGCACCGCCACCTCGTTCGGCGAGGCCAAGGCGGTCGCCGCCGAGATCGGCTACCCGGTGCTTGTGCGGCCCTCCTACGTGCTCGGCGGCCGCGGGATGGAGATCGTCTACGACGACGCCACCCTGGAGTCCTACGTCGCCAAGGCGACGCAGGCCAGCCCCGAGCACCCGGTCCTGATCGACCGCTTCCTCGATGACGCGATCGAGATCGACGTGGACGCCCTGTTCGACGGCGAGGAACTGTACCTGGCCGGGGTGATGGAGCACATCGAGGAGGCCGGCATCCACTCCGGTGACTCGGCCTGTGCCCTGCCGCCGATCACCCTGGGCGCCAGCGACATCGAGCGGATCCGGGAGTCCACCAGGGTGATCGCCCGCGGCGTGGGCGTCCGCGGGCTGCTCAACATCCAGTACGCGCTGGCCGCCGGGGTGCTGTACGTCCTGGAGGCCAACCCGCGTGCCTCACGGACCGTCCCGTTCGTGTCCAAGGCGACCGCCGTGCCGGTGGCCAAGGCGGCCGCGCGGATCATGCTCGGCGCGACGGTCGCGGAACTGCGGGCCGAGGGCCTGCTCCCCGCCTCCGGCGACGGCGGCGCGCTGCCCCCGCACGCGCCGATCGCGGTCAAAGAGGTGGTCCTCCCGTTCAACAGGTTCCGCGACGAGCAGGGGCGCGGCGTGGACACCGTGCTCGGGCCGGAGATGCGGTCCACCGGCGAGGTCATGGGGATCGACGACGTGTTCGGCACCGCGTATGCGAAGTCCCAGGCGGCCGCCTATGGCACGACGCTGCCGGTCAAGGGCCGCGCGTTCGTGTCGGTGGCGAACGTGGACAAGCGGCCCATGATCTTCCCGGTGAAACGGCTTGCCGACCTGGGTTTCGAGATCTGGGCGACCCGCGGAACCGGTGAGGTGCTGCGGCGCAACGGAGTTCGTGCCACGATCGTCCGCAAGCACAGCGATGGTCCGGGTCCCGATGGCGAACCGGACATCGTCGCCCAGATCCTGGACGGCCAGGTCGACCTGATCGTGAACACGCCGTTCGGCAGCCCCGGCCAGTCCGGGCCGCGGCTGGACGGGTACGAGATCCGCACCGCCGCGGTCCGGCGCGGGATTCCGTGTGTGACCACGATCCAGGGCTTGGCCGCCGCCGTGCAGGGCATCGAAGCGATCACGCGTGGTGAGGTGGGAGTGCGGTCGCTGCAGGAACACGCCAAGGCGCTGCGCGGTGAACCGGCTACGTGCGCGGGACCGGCAGGGCCCAGTCCGCGCGACGAAGTCGCGGGGGCTGACGGCCAGCGGGGGTTCCAGGGGGGTCGCCCCCCCAGACCGGCACAGTCACATGACGGCTGAACGGGCCGAGCCTGGCGCGTCGGTGGTTCCGACGCAGGTCAAGGGGACCGTGCTGACGGTCCGCCGGGTGGACGCCTACTTCGCGATGACCGTGATCGCGCCGGGCGTGGCGGCCCGGTTCCGGCCCGGCCAGTTCGTCGCCGTCGCGGTCGGTGGCCCGCAGACCTCGATGCTGCTGCGCCGGGCGTTCTCCATCCATGAGGTGCGCCCCGACCACGGCGGCACGGTGGAGTTCGTGTTCGCGGTGACCGGGCCGGGCACCCGGTGGCTGTCCGAGCGCCGGACAAGGGACACGCTGGATCTGGCCGGGCCGCTGGGGCGGCCGTTCCCGCTGCCGCGGGATCCGGTGAGCGCACTGCTCGTCGGTGGCGGATACGGCAGCGCGCCGCTGTTCCCGCTCAGCGACAAGCTTCGCGGGCGTGGCTGCAGCGTCGACTTCCTGCTGGGCGCGGCCAGCGCGGACCGGGTGTTCGGCGCGCTCACCGCACGCCGCAGCGGGCGCACCGCGGTGATCACGACCGAGGACGGTTCGCTGGGCGCCCGCGGCCTGGTGACCGATCTGCTCAACCAGGTCATCCACGAGGGCAGGACCGACGTGATCTACGCCTGCGGGCCGATGGGCATGCTCCGCGCGGTGACCACGGTGGCCAGCCGCTACGACATCCCGGTGCAGGCGCTGGTGGAGGAGTCGATGGCCTGCGGGATCGGGGTCTGCATGACCTGTGTGCTGCCCGTGGTGGGCGAGGACGGGGTGACCCGGATGGCCCGGTCCTGCGTGGACGGCCCGGTGTTCCGCGGCGATCTGGTGCGCTGGGACGACGTCGGGACCGTCCCGTTCGATGCGCTGGGCGCACCCGGATGGAAGCCGCGCCCGCAGGCCAAGCCGAAGCCGGTGGCCCGCCAGCAGCCGGGCGGGCGGCAGCCCGGCCGCCAGGCGTCCGGCAAACCGCAGCCGGGACGGGCGCGGGCCGGCCCCGCTGCCGGGCCCGGAGCGGGACGGTCTCATGGCCGTTGACATGAGGAGCCATCTGGCTCATGTTGAACTGCCGAACCCCATCCTGACCGCGTCCGGCTGCGCCGGCGCGGGGCGTGAGCTCGCCCAGTTCTTCGATGTGGCCAAGATCGGCGCCGTGATCACCAAGTCGGTCATGCTCGCCCCGCGTTCCGGGCGCCCCACCCCGCGGATGGCCGAGACACCGAGCGGCATGCTCAACTCGATCGGGTTGCAGGGCCCGGGGATCGACGCCTTCCTGCAACGTGACCTGCCCTGGCTGCTGGCCCGTGGGGCGCGCGCCGTGGTGTCCATCGCCGGCGGCACCGTGGATGAGTATGCCGAACTGGCCGCCCGGCTGTCCGACGCGTCCGGGGTGACCGCGGTCGAAGTGAACATCTCCTGCCCGAACGTGGAGGACCGGGGCCAGGTGTTCGCCTGTGACCCCGGCGCTTCGGCGGCGGTGATCGAGATGGTGCGGGCCAGGCTTCGCTATGACGTGCCCGTCTTCGCGAAGCTTTCACCGGACGTCACCGACATCGTGGCGATCGCCGGTGCCTGCCTGGCCGCGGGCGCGGACGGGCTTTCGATGATCAACACGCTGCTCGGCATGGCGATCGACACCAAGACCCTGCGCCCCACGCTGGCCGGGGTCACCGGCGGCCTGTCCGGGCCCGCCATCAGGCCAGTCGCGGTGCGCTGCATCTGGCAGGTGCACGAAGCGTTCCCCGACGTCCCGATCATCGGCATGGGCGGGGTGCGGACCGGCCGGGACGCACTCGAACTGATGCTGGCCGGCGCCGCCACGGTGAGCGTGGGCACGGCAATATTCCACGATCCTTCCGCATGCCCGCGCATTGTCAGGGAACTGGAGGAAGAACTGGCCAGCCGAGGGATCGAGCGGGCCGCGGACGCGGTCGGTCTCGCCCACGAATCTCGCCAGGCGGCAATCCACAGACGCCACGGAAGCGTCTTCTAACTGAGGCACCCGCCAGGAGGAGGATCGTTGAGCCAGCCTGCGCCGATTGCCGTTGCCCTTGATGCGCCCGACCTGGAAACAGCCGCCCGGTGGGCCGGGCTGGTTACGCCGCACGTCAGCACCGTCAAGGTCGGGCTGGAGCTGTACCTGCGGTACGGGCCGGGAATCGTGGCGTCCATCCGCGGGGCGAGCGGGGTCAAGATCTTCCTTGACCTGAAGCTGCACGACATTCCCGCCACCGTGGCCGGCGCGGCCCGTGCCGTGGCCCGGCTGCATCCGGACGTGCTCACCGTGCACGCCACCGGCGGGCCCGAAGTGGTCCGCGCCGCGGCCGAGGCGGCACCGTCCACGATGATCGCCGCGGTCACCCTGCTCACCTCCCTGCGTCCCGCCGATCTGGAATGCATCGGCGTCACAGGCTCGCTGAGCGACGCGGTGCGGCGGCTGGCCGTCCTCGCGGTCGGCGCGGGGGCCCGCGGCCTGGTCTGCTCGCCGCAGGAGGTTGCCGACGTTAGGGCCGAAGTCGGCCCGGATGTCACGCTGATTACGCCGGGAATCCGCCCGGCGGGCGCCGCGGCACACGATCAGGCGCGGACCGCAACGCCGGAAGAGGCATTGCGGGCCGGCGCCGACCTGCTGGTGATTGGGCGGCCTATTACGAGCGCGCCGGACCCTGGAGCGGCCGCCGCGGCGATCGCGGCGCCATTGCGCCGATTTCAGCCCGCCCAGAGCTGAGTTCGTGCCCGGCCCGAGCGCCACTTACCGGGACCCCAACGCCGGCAGAGGGGTGCGGGACGGTATACGATCGGTAGAAAGCTGGCCGTCAGCAGGCGCGACCCGTCTCGCCGGCCTCCGGATCAGGGGTCAGCGCAGGGCCGGGCGCCGCCCTCGGCGATCGGGCAATCACCCCAGTCAGCTACCCTGAGCAACCAGCTGGTTTCGTGGAGTAGTAGTAGTCAATTTATACCGTGTTAAACGGGCATTCGCGTTGCCCTGGAGAGCTGAACTCGCTACTTTCCCATCCCGAACCAATGTTTTCTATTCGAAACCCGAGGTGACACGGAGTGGCTCTTCCTCCCCTCACTCCCGCTCAGCGCGCAGCTGCCCTGGAGAAGGCGGCTAAGGCACGTAAGGATCGTGCCGAGGTCAAGAACAACCTGAAGCGTGGCTCGATCACGCTCCCGGCTGTCCTCAAGCAGGGGCAGTCTGACGAGATTGTGGGCAAGATGAAGGTCTCGGCGCTGCTTGAGGCCATGCCAGGGGTTGGCAAGGTACGGGCGCGGCAGATCATGGAGCGGCTCGGCATCGCCGAATCGCGCCGGGTCCGCGGCCTGGGTGCCAATCAGCGCACCGCACTTGAGAACGAGTTCGGTGGCGAGCTCTGACCGACCCTAACGACCCCAAGGATGAGCGCGGGGAACACAGTTCCGCGGCTGATTCGCCGTTTCATCGCGTAAGCGATGCCGCGCTTGTCCGCGGGGGCGCCCATGAACCCCGGCTGACGGTACTTTCCGGCCCTTCCGGCGTTGGCAAGAGCACTGTCGTAGCGGGCTTGCGGGCGCAGCGCCCGGACATCTGGCTGTCGGTTTCCGTGACTACCCGCGCGCCGCGGCCGGGCGAAGTCAACGGTCGTGAATACCATTTCGTGAACGACGCGGTATTCGATGCCATGGTGGCCCGCGGCGAGTTGCTTGAGTGGGCAACGTTTGACGGCAAGAAGTACGGCACCCCCAAGGCCCCCGTCGCAGCGCAGACCGCTGCGGGGGGAGCAACTCTTCTGGAGATTGACATCGAGGGCGCAAGGCAGGTGCGCCGCACCGTGCCCGGCGCCTTGCTGGTCTTCCTGGCCCCTCCATCCCGTGAGGAACTGGCCCGCAGGCTCACCGGGCGCGGCACCGAACCGCCCGACGTGATCGCCCGCCGCCTGGAAGTGGCCAGGCAGGAGATCGAAGCCGGCCGCGAGTTCGACATCACGCTGGTGAACACATCCGTCAAGGACGTGTGCAGGCAACTGGTAACCTTGATGACGGCTTAGAGCGTGCCTCGCTCTGGGAGCTATCTCGCGCCTTTCGGCGCGCAACGACGGAAGGAACCCGGTGGCAGGTAATACCACTGCGGACGGCATCACCAACCCGCCCATCGATGATCTGCTCGATGTGGTCGACAGCAAGTACCGCCTCGTGATCATGGCGGCCAAGCGGGCGCGGCAGATCAACGCCTACTACGCCCAGCTCGGCGAGGGACTGCTGGAGTACGTGGGACCGCTGGTCGAGACCAGGGTGCAGGAGAAGCCCCTGTCAATCGCGCTCCGCGAGATCCGTGAAGGGCTTTTGTCCGCCGTAGAGACGGCGGAGCCGTAACCGGCCGATAGGCCCTGGACATGCCGGCCCGCGTCATCCTCGGCGTGAGCGCCGGGATCGCTGCCTACAAATCCTGTGAGCTGCTGCGGCGGCTGACCGAGTCCGGGCATCAGGTCCGGGTCGTGCCGACCGCGGATTCTTTGCATTTCGTCGGCGCGGCAACCTGGGCGGCACTGTCCGGCCAGCCGGTGACGACTACCCCCTTCCAGGACGTGCACGAGGTGCCGCACGTCCGCCTCGGCGCCGAAGCCGACCTGGTTTTTGTTGCCCCGGCGACCGCTGACCTGCTCGCCCGCGCGGTGAGCGGCCGCGCCGACGACCTGCTCACCTCGGTGCTGCTGACCGCGCGCTGCCCTGTGGTGTTCGCGCCCGCCATGCATACCGAGATGTGGGAACACCCGGCCACCCAGGCCAACGTGGCCACCTTGCGCGAGCGTGGCTGCCTGGTGCTTGAGCCCGCGTCGGGCCGGCTCACCGGGGCCGACAGCGGCCCCGGGCGCCTTCCCGAGCCCGCCGAACTGTGGCAGACAGCGGTCCGGGTGCTGGCAAGGGGAGCCACGGGGATGGCTCCTGACCTGCACGGCCGCCAGGTGGTGGTGAGCGCCGGCGGGACCAGGGAGGAAATCGACCCGGTCCGTTTCATCGGCAACTGGTCGTCGGGACGGCAGGGCTACGCGCTCGCCGAGGCGGCGGTCGCCCGGGGAGCGGCGGTGACCCTGGTCGCGGCCAACGTCGGCCTGGCCGATCCGGCCGGGGCCAAGGTGATCACGGTGACCTCGGCCAGCCAGATGCGCGAGGGGGTACTCTCCGCTGCGGCGGATGCCGACGCGGTGGTCATGGCCGCCGCGGTGGCCGACTACCGGCCCGCGGCGCGCAGCGAGCAGAAGCTCAAGAAGGCCGGCACGGCGCCCGCCCCGCTGGAACTGGTGGAGAACCCCGACATCCTGAAGGAACTGGCCACCCGCCGGCCGCCGGGGCAGGTCCTCACCGGGTTTGCCGCGGAGACCGAGAACATCGAGGAAAACGGCCGGGCGAAGCTCGCTGCCAAGGGCTGCGATCTGCTCGTGGTGAACCAGGTCGGCCCCGGGCTGGCGTTCGGCACCAGTGACAATGCCGCCCTCGTGCTCGGCTCCGACGGGAGCGTGACCGAAGTGCCGCGGGGGCCTAAAACTGCACTGGCCGACGTGATCTGGGATCTTGTCGCGGCCCGGCTGCCGGCCCGGGCCTGACCGGAGCGCGTCGGGGCAGGTGTCCGACCGGCCGGGCCTGGCGCCCGGTACAATTCGCGGAGCCCCGGAACTCGGCAACGGAATACACCCGGCGATATGACTGCCGGACTCGCGGCGTCCCGCTCGGCGGGCGCTCCAAACGCAGCAGAAAAGGATCTCAGGTGGCGCGTCGTCTCTTTACCTCCGAATCAGTCACGGAGGGCCATCCGGACAAGATGGCAGACCAGATCAGCGATGCCATTCTCGACGCGATGCTCAAGGATGACCCGGGCAGCCGTGTCGCGGTGGAAACCCTGATCACCACCGGCCAGGTACATGTGGCCGGTGAGGTGACCACGGACACCTATGTCGATATCCCGAGCATCATCCGCGAGAAGATCCTGGAAATCGGCTACGACTCCTCGGCCAAGGGATATGACGGCGCCTCCTGCGGGGTGTCGGTATCCATCGGCGCCCAGTCCCCGGACATCGCCCAGGGCGTCACGGACGCGTTCGAGTACCGCGAGGGCGAGGGCGCGACCGAGTTCGACCGCCAGGGCGCGGGCGACCAGGGCCTGATGTTCGGGTACGCCTGCCGGGAGACCCCGGAGTTCATGCCCTTGCCGATCATGCTGGCGCACCGCCTTGCCCGGCGGCTGTCCCAGGTGCGGCGCAGCGGTGACGTGCCCTACCTGCGACCCGACGGCAAGACGCAGGTAACCATCGAATACTCCGGGGACGAGCCGGTCCGGCTGGACACGGTGGTGGTCTCGGCGCAGCACGCACCGGACATCGACCTGAAGGAACTGCTCGCCCCCGACGTGCGTGACCACGTGGTGGAACCGGTCATCTCCGGCCTCGACCTGGACACCGACGGCTACCGGCTGCTGGTCAACCCGACCGGGCGGTTCGAGATCGGCGGCCCGATGGGTGACGCCGGCCTCACCGGCCGCAAGATCATCATCGACACCTACGGCGGCATGGCCAGGCACGGCGGCGGCGCGTTCTCCGGCAAGGACCCCTCCAAGGTGGACCGCAGCGCCGCCTACGCGGTGCGCTGGGTGGCCAAGAACGTCGTCGCGGCCGGCCTGGCCGACCGCTGCGAGGCGCAGGTCGCCTACGCGATCGGCAAGGCCAAGCCGGTCGGCCTGTTCGTGGAGTGCTTCGGCACCGAGAAGGTGCCGGTGGCCCGGATACAGGACGCCGTGCTCGAGGTCTTCGACCTGCGCCCGGCCGCCATCGTCAAGGCCCTGGACCTGCTTCGGCCGATCTACGCGCAGACGGCGGCCTTCGGTCACTTCGGCCGGGAGGAGCCCGACTTCTCCTGGGAGCGGACCGACCGCGTCGAGGAACTCCGCCGCGCCGCCGGCATCTGACCCGATCCGCAGGAGCCCTCCGCCCGTAACCACCTGGCCTCGCCCGCACGAACCGCTGTGGTGGAGGGGTCGTGACGTGCGTAGTTTCTGTTGCCGGTGATGACGGCCAGCGACACCGCACCCATGATCACTCGGGGCTCCTTGGCGGAGCGCGTTCGCGGCGCAGTCGGGCCTGTCTGGTAGGACAGGGAGCGTGGCACAGGAGCACGGCGAAACCGGGGCGCGCGGGACCGCCACATCAGCGCGGGGGACCCCCCGGCCGGGGCGGGCCAGGCCGCGGCGGCGGTCACCGGCCGCACAGGCCCCGGCGGCGCACCTGCCCGTCGCCCAGGTGCTCGTTGATGTGCCGCTAGCGCATCTGGACCGGCCCTTCGACTACCTCGTACCGGAGAAGCTGGCGGAGTCGGCGGTGCCCGGCTGCCGGGTCCGGGTCCGGTTCGCCGGACAGCTCGTGAGCGGCTACCTGCTGGGCCGGGCCGCCGTGAGTGAGCACCAGGGGCGCCTCGCGGCCCTGGAGCGGGTCGTCTCGCCGGAACCTGTGCTCACCCCGCAGATCGCTGCGCTGGCCCGGGAGGTGGCCGACCGGTACGCGGGGACCATGGCGGATGTGCTCCGGCTGGCCATCCCGCCGCGGCACGCGGGGGCGGAAACGGCGGCACGCCGGCGTGGCGCGAGCGCCCCGGGCAACGAGGACGCGCCCGGCGCGCCGGTGGCGCGGGGTGCCGCGAGCGCGCCGGGTCCCGGCGCGGACAGTGCGCCGTGGGTGCCGGTAGCGCGGCATGCCGTGAGCGCGCCGGGTGACGCAGGCCTGCCGCCTTTGACGCGGCCGCAGGCCGGGCCGTGGGCGCGGTACCAGCACGGGCCGGCGTTTCTGGCGGCGCTGGCGGATGGGCGGGCGCCGCGTGCGGTCTGGACCGCCCTGCCGGGCCAGGACTGGCCGGAGGAGATCGCGCGCGCCGCGGGTACCGCGGCCGCCACGGGACGGGGCGCGCTCATCGTGGTCCCGGACGCCCGGGACCTCAGCCTGGTCGACGCCGCCCTGGCCCGCACACTCGGCCCCGGGAGGCACATCAGCCTGGCGGCGGGGCTGGGGCCAGCCGAACGGTACCGGCGGTGGCTGGCCGTGGCCCGCGGCGAGATCCGCGTGGTCGCCGGTACCCGGGCCGCGATGTTCGCCCCGGTGACCGGCCTCGGCCTCGTCGTGATCTGGGACGACGGCGACGACCTGCACGCCGAGCCGCGTGCCCCCTACCCGCACGCCAGGGAGGTGCTCGCGCTGAGGGCGCACCGGGCCCGCGCCGCCGCCCTCATCGGCGGGTTCGCCCGTACCGCCGAAGCGACCAGCCTGGTCGCGAGCGGCTGGGCACGCGCCGTGACGGCCCCCCGGGACGTGGTACGCCGGTTCGCCCCCGATGTCCGGGCGACCGGCGACGACGCCGAGCTGGCCAGGGACGAGGCGGCCAGGACCGCCCGGATACCGAGCCTGGCGCTGCGCGCCGCCCGAGCAGCTCTGGACCGCGGGCCGGTGCTGGTCCAGGTGCCCAGGCGTGGCTACCTGACCGCCGTGGCCTGCGAGCGCTGCCGCGCCGCCGCGCGATGTGCCACGTGCGGCGGCCCGATGGCGGTCGCGGCCAGCGACGCCCCGGTCGGCTGCCGTTGGTGTGGCCGCAGCGATGCGGAGTGGCGGTGCCCGGCCTGTGGCCACGGCCGGCTCCGGGCCGTCGTCGCGGGGTCCCGGCGCACCGCCGAGGAACTCGCCAGGGCGTTCCCCGGCGCCCCGGTGATCGTTTCCGCTGGCGCGGCCACGATCAACTCGATACCGCCGCGGCCGGCCCTGGTCGTCGCGACGCCCGGGGCCGAACCCCAGGTGGACGGCGGCTATGCGGCGGCCGTGCTGCTCGACGGCTGGGTGCTGCTCGGCCGGCCCAGCCTGGCCGCGGCGCAGGAGGCGCTGCGCCGGTGGCTGAACGCCGCGGCGCTGACCGCCCCTGGCAGCACTGGCGGCACGGTGGTCCTGGTGGCCGAGGCGGCCCTGCCGGTCGCGCAGGCGCTGATCCGCTGGGATCCGGTCACCCACGCCGAACGCGAGCTCGCCGAACGGGAGACGCTCGGCTTCCCGCCCGCCGTGCGGATGGCGGCCGTGACCGGTTCCGCCGAGGCGGTGGCCGGATTCCTCGCCGAGACCGTGCTGCCAGCGCAGGCGGAGGTGATCGGCACGGTCCCCGCCGGCACGGGCCCGGCCGGTGCGGACAAGGCGGGCGCGGACAAGGCGGGTGCGGACAAGGCGGGCGCGGACAACGCCGGGGCGGACAGGGTCCGGGCGCTGATCAGGATTCCCCGGCCGGGCGGGCTGGCGCTGGCGGCCGCGCTGCGGCAGGCCCAGGCAGCGCGCACCGCGCGCAAAGACGCTGGCCAGGTGCGGGTCCAGCTTGACCCGACGGACCCGATCTGACCTGGAAACCTACGCACTGAGCTGCCCGGATGCCGCGCGATACCCCTAAGACTCACCGCGCACCCGCTACCGCGACCCCGCCGACGTCATAGGGTGCTGGGGTGGCCACCTCACGACGGAACGCGCGCACGGACCGCGGCTCAGCCGTGCCGCCCGCAGCCACCGGCGACGACGGGGCGGGCGGAACCGGCTCCCAGAACCAGGCGGGTGGGAGCGGCGCGAGGCAGGGCACCGGGACCAAGGCCCGGCCGTCCAAGCTGCCGCCGGTCCGGCTGGCACCCCGGGAGGAACTGGCCGCCGCGGCCAGGGTGGCACCGCTGCTGCGCGCCGCACGGCTGGTCGCCTGCTGGGCAGCCGCCGCCCACCAGTCCGGTACCGGTGACGGGCTTACGGCCAGCGCCGCGTCGGCAGCCATGGCCGAACTGGAGCTCACGGCCGCGGAACTCGACGTGGCCTGGCGGGTGGCCGCGGGCACCGGCATGGTGGCCGTGCCCGCCGGCCATGCCGTTCCCGGGCCACGGGTGGACGTGCTGGCCAGCGGCGAGGCCGGTGACGTGCTCGCGGTGTGGGAGGACGCGCTGCGGGTGATGCTTCGCGCCGAAGACCTCGACGGCATGGCCACCGCGCTCTACACGGTCGGCGGCCCGGTGAAGATGGACGCGCTGTTCGAGGCGTACATGGCGGCCGCCGGGAGCCAGGACGGCGCGGAGCGGCCGTCCCGCCCAGGGGAGGACCTGGCCGCGGGCCTGTCCTCCGCCCTGGAAACCCTGGCCGATCTCGGGGTCGTGGAGCTTGGCACCGACGACAGCGCGGGCGGCCTGACCGTGGCCCTGTCGCGGCTCGGGGTCTGGGGCATGCACCGGCACCTGCGCTCGCAGGGCTGGCACGTGCCCGTGCTCGGCAGTGGCGCCCTCGACGGTGCCGCCGCCCTGCTCACCACGCTGGCAAGCTGCGACGCAGAAGACGGCGAGGCGGAGATCGCCACCTGGCTCGCGGCACGGGCCCCGGCGCAGGCGGCCCGGGAACTGATCGACGCGGCCCGCCGCGGGACACCCGGCCTGCGCGGCGCCGGTTTCGCGGTGCTCGACCGGGTCGGCGACCAGGCCGTGCCAGCAGTGCAGGCCGCGCTCGAGGATCCGGTGCTGCGGGCGCACGCCGCCGTGTGGCTGCACGAGCACGGCGAGGAGGCCGAACTCGGACCGGGGGAGCGCGCCTGGCTGCTGGTGGACCTCGGCGCCGGACTGCTGGAAGAGGCCGACCCCAGGGATGTGGTGGTGGAACTGCTTCCCGACCTTCCGCCCAAGGCCCAGGCCGACATGGTGGCGGGGCTGTGGGAGGTGGACCACCCGGCCGTGACCGACCTGCTCACCGCGCTCAGTGAGCACCACCCCGACCCGAGCGTGGCCAGGGCCGCGCGCAAGGCCGCGTTCAAGGCGCGCTCGCCTTCACCTGGGATACGCGGCAGGCGCTCGTAACCTGCCAGACGTCCTAGACTTGAGCCGCCGGAGCCCGGCGGGGCACGTTCCGGCCGACCGCGACACGAGGCAAGCCACCCGAAGGGACGGTGCGCCATCAGCATCAAGCCGATCCGGCTGTTCAGCGATCCGGTGCTGCGCACCCCGGCTGATCCCGTGAAGGTGTTCGACGCCGAGCTTCGCAGGCTCGTCAAGGACCTCACAGACACGATGCTGGACGCGCCGGGCGTGGGCCTCGCCGCACCCCAGGTCGGGGTGAGCCTGCGGGTGTTCACCTTCCACGTCGATGACCAGGTCGGGCACCTGATCAACCCGTCGCTGAGCCTGTCCGACGAGGAAGAGATCGACGACGAAGGCTGCCTGTCGTTCCCCGGCGTGGTGTATCCGACCAAACGCGCCTACGGCGTCGTCGCCAAGGGCTTCAACATGCACGGCGAACCGGTCACGCTGGAAGGCACCGGGCAGCTCGCACGGTGTGTCCAGCACGAGACCGATCACCTGGATGGCGTGCTGTTCATCGACCGGCTGGACGCCAAGCAGCGAAAGCTGGCCATGAAGGAGATCCGCGAATCCGACTGGTGGGGTGACGCCGCGGCCAAGGTGAAGATCTCACCGCACCCCACCTGGGGCAAGGCGCTCTGAGCGGCCCTACAGGCCGCGGGGAGGCCGTTTAGGTAATGCGTGTGCTTTTCGCCGGCACCCCGCAGACGGCGGTGCCCTCCCTGGAAGAACTGCTGCGGTCCAAGCACGAGGTCGTGGCGGTGCTTACCCGGCCCGACGCGGCGGCCGGACGGGGCCGGCACGTCGGCCCGAGCCCGGTCGCCCGGTGCGCGGCCGACGCGGGCATCGAGGTGCTCAAACCCGCCAAGCCCCGGGATCCGGACTTCCTTGACCGGCTCCGCGCGCTCGCGCCCGACTGCTGCCCGGTGACCGCGTACGGCGCGCTGATCCCGCGCGCGGCGCTGGAGGTACCGCCGCACGGGTGGGTGAACCTGCATTTCTCGCTGCTGCCCGCGTGGCGGGGCGCCGCGCCGGTCCCGCACGCCATCTGGCACGGCGACGACATCACCGGGGCCACCACGTTCCGCTTGGTGGCCGAGCTGGACGCCGGGCCGGTGTACGGGGTGATGACCGAGCCGATCGGCCCGGAGGACACCGCCGGTGACCTGCTGGCCCGGCTCGCCGCCGCTGGCGCGGCCCTGCTGGCCCAGACCCTGGACGGCATCGAGTCCGGCGACCTGCGCGCCATACCGCAGCCCGCCGAGGGCATCAGCTACGCGCCCAAGCTGACGACCGAGGACGCGCGGGTGCGCTGGGGCGATCCGGCGCTCGCCGTCGGCCGCCAGATCCGCGCCTGCACCCCCGCTCCCGGTGCCTGGACCATGCTGGGCCACACCCGGCTGAAACTGTGGCCGGTCCGCGACCGCCCGCAGGCGCCCGGCGGGCCGCTGCGCCCGGGGGAGCTGCGGGTCACCAGATCGGCGGTGTTGGCAGGCACCGCTACGCACCCCGTGGAACTGGGCGACGTACAGCAGGGCGGCAAACGGAGAATGCCCGCCACCGAATGGGCCCGTGGGCTGCGGCTGGGTGCGGGGCAGCCGGAGAGTGCGAAGCCGGGCAGCGGTGCGCCGGCTCCCAGGAGCCGGGTCCCGGGCGAGACCGGCGCCGCGGGCCCGGTCCTGCACTGACATGGCCGCCCGCCGTACCGCAGCACCGGCCAGGACGCCGCCCCGCGGCGCCCCGACCCCGGCCCGCGAGGTAGCGCTGGCCGTGCTTCGCGCGGTCACCGACCGGGACGCCTACGCCAACCTCCTGCTCCCGGCCCTGCTGGCCGAGCGTGGGCTGCATGGCCGCGACGCCGCGCTCGCCACCGAACTGGCCTACGGGACGCTCCGCGGCCGCGGCAGCTACGACGCCGTGCTGGCCGCGTGCAGCACCCGCGCGCTGCTCGACGTGCTCCGGCTCGGCACCCACCAGTTGCTGGCGACCAGGATCGGCCCGCACGCGGCGGTGGCCACGTCGGTCACGCTGGCCAGGGAGGTGGCCGGGGGAGGGGCCGCGGGATTCGCCAACGCGGTGCTCCGCCGGGTCGCCACCCGCGACCTCGACTCCTGGATCGCGAAGGTCGCGCCGGACCGGGCCGCCGACCCGGTCGGCTACCTCGCGGTCAGGACCAGCCATCCGGGCTGGATCGTCGCCGCGGTCAGCGAGTCGCTGGGCGAGGAACCTGTCACCGGGCTGCCGCTGACCGAGGCGGCCCTTGCCGCGAACAACACCCGTCCCCTGGTCACCTTGTCCGCTGTGCCCGGGCTGGCCACCCCCGCCGATCTCGCCGCCCGCGGCAGCAAGGCCGCGCGGTGGTCCCCGTTCGGCGCCTACCTGGACAGCGGTGACCCGGCCGGGATACCCGAGGTCCGGCAGGGCCGTGTGGCCGTGCAGGACGAGGCGAGCCAGCTCGCCGCGCTCGCACTGACCCGCGCGGATATAGGCGCCGGCCACCCCGGCCCGGGTGGCACGGACGGCGACCGCCGCTGGCTCGACCTGTGTGCCGGGCCCGGCGGGAAGGCACGGCTGCTCGCCGGGCTGGCGGCGGGCCGCGGCGCCCGGCTGCTCGCCGCCGACGTCAGGGAACACCGGGCCAGGCTGGTGCGCGCCGCGACGGCCCCGGGCGGTGCCGCCGCGGTGGTCGTGGCGGACGGCACCAGGCCCGCCTGGCGGCCAGCCTCGTTCGATCGGGTGATCGCGGACGTCCCCTGCTCCGGGCTCGGGGCCCTGCGGCGCCGCCCGGACGCACGCTGGCGCAAGACGCCCGCCGACGTGGCCGCGCTCGGCGAACTGCAGCGGTCGCTGCTCCGCACCGCGATCAACGCCGCCAGGCCCGGCGGGGCGATCGCCTACGTCACCTGCTCGCCACATATCGCGGAGACCCGCGCGGTGGTCGGCCAGGTCACCGCCGCCCGCGACGACGTCCTGGTGCTCGACGCCCCTGCGCTGCTCAGCGAGGTGCCCGACCTGGCCTGCCCCGCCCCGGACGGGCGGTACGCGCAGTTCTGGCCGCACCTGCACGGCACCGACGCCATCTTCCTGGCTCTGCTGCAAAAGTGCTAGCCCAGGGGGGCGACCCCCTGGAACCCCCGCTCGCCTCGCGGCCCCGTTCCTTCGTCACGGGGCCTTGGCTGTATTGGCCCGGGGGAGCGACCCCCCGGAACCCCCCGGTGGCTCAAGGCCCCGTTCCTTCGTCACGGGGCCTTGGCCCTGCTGGCTAGGGGTTAGGGCCTCATCTGGTCAAGGCTCGGCCGGACGGCTTGCCCAGCCGGGAGCCGCCAATGTCGGCGCGCTGGCCCTGGGCGTAGCCGGTGCCGTAGCCGCTGCCGCTGTAGGTCACGCGGGACGTGCGGGTGACCGGGTAGGCCTGCCGCAGCGTGCGCTCGATGATCTCGGTCCGGTCCGCGAGCACCAGGGCGGCCGAGGGGCCGCTGCCCGCCGGGGCGTCCGCGGCCCGCTGCGCCGCCCGCTGCTCCGCCGCCCGGACCCGGGCCACCACGGCGGTCGCGAAACCGAGCAGCCAGCTACGGCGCCAGGCCCGGGGGCTCCGTGACCAGGCCGGTGGCTCGGTGGCGGACAGGCCCTGCCACATCTGCAGGAGCAGCGAGGTGTAGAGGACGTCGGTGCGCTCGATGTCCGAGGCGAAGCCGAACACGTGAATCCGCGATCCCGGGCCGGTATGGGGCAGGATCACGCACTGGCAGCGCAGCGCGGCCGCCAGCCCGCACAGCAGGTGCGCCTGCACCCGGGCCCAGGGATTGGCGACGTCGATGATCCGGTCGTCCGGCCGGTCCGTCTCCGGCCGCACCGCCGCGAGCAGGGCGCGGTCGATGCCGTACTTGGCCATCAGTTCGGCGGCCTTGGCGGTCAGCGCCTGCGCCTCGGCCTGGGTCACCCCGTCCGCCTCGGCCTTGACCAGCAGCTTGCGGACCCGGGCGAGCAACGCATCCGGTGTATCGGGGTTCACCGGCGTCCCTCCTGCTGGCGGCCGATCCATCTCTGACAGGACCGAAGGCTATCCGTGAGCGACGACAGTCCCGGCCCGCGGCCACGCCGCACCAGGAAACCCTACCGGGGGAGCCCGGTACCACCCCCGACGCCACCCGCGCGTGAGCGAGGGCGACGTCTAGACTCGGCACCATGGCCGTCCAGATGGCGCCCAGCATCCTGAACGCGGACTTCGCCCGGCTCGCCGACGAGGTGGCAGCGGTCGCCGATGTGGCCGATTGGCTGCACGTCGACGTCATGGACTACCGCTTCGTACCGAACCTCACCATCGGGCTGCCGGTCGTCGAGTCGCTGCTCAAGCACACCGAGCTGCCGCTGGACTGCCACCTGATGATCGCCGAGCCGGACCGGTGGGCCGTCGGCTACGCCGAGGCGGGTGCGCGCAACGTCACCGTGCACGCGGAGGCGCTCCAGGCCCCGATCCGCACCCTGCGGATGATCCGCACCGCGGGCGCCCGCGCCGGGCTCGCGATCAACCCCGCCACCCCGGTGGAGCCCTACGAAGACCTGCTGCCCGAATTCGACATGCTGCTGCTGATGACCATCGAGCCGGGTTTCGGCGGCCAGCCCTTCCTCGACGTCGTGCTGCCCAAGCTGCGGCGGGCACGGGCGCTGGTGCAGCGGCATGGCGCGTCGGTGTGGCTCCAGGTAGACGGCGGGGTGGGCGAGGAAACCATCGAGCGGTGCGCGGAGGCAGGGGCCGACGTGTTCGTTGCGGGCACGGCGGTCTACCGGGCCGACAACCCCGCGGCCGCCGTGCAGAGGCTGCGCCGGCACGCGGAACAGGCCACCGCCCGCGCGCCCTGGCAGCAGCACTGATCCTGGCGTCAAGACCGCCGGAAGGACAGGTCCGGCCGGAGCGGGGAGAGTTGTCGATTTCGGGGGCGGCCGCTCGTCGGTATCGGTGACGGAGCCCCTGTGACGAAATGGAAGGGATGATCACCATGGCCGAATACATGATTCTCATCTGCGAGGACCAGAGCGCCTACGCCACCGCCACGCCAGACGTGCTCCAGCAGGTGATGGAGGCGCATAACAGGTTCTCCGAGCAGGTCGCCGAGACGGGCGGCAAGATCATCGAGGGCCGGGCCCTGCAGCCCACCTCCACGGCCACCTCGATCCGCGGAGACGTGGTGACGGACGGCCCGTTCATCGAGACCAAGGAAGCGATCGGCGGCTACTACCTGGTCGAGGCGCGTGACCTCGACCACGCCCTGCAGATCGGCAAGCTGTGCCCGGCCCGGTTCGGCGGCGTCGAGGTGCGGCCGATCATGGTTTTCGGCTGAAGTGACCGAATCGCCCAGGTCCGGTACGGGCGCCGGCGCCGGCGCTGGCTCGGGGACGGGCGAGGTATCCGCCGCGATCGCGGACGCGCACCGTCGCGAGTGGGCCTTCGTGCTCGCCGCGACGGCGCGCGTCGCCGGCGATCTTGACCTGGCCGAGGAATGCGTACAGGACGCCTACGCTGCCGCACTCACCGCCTGGATGCGGCAGGGCGTGCCGAACAACCCAGGTGCCTGGCTCACCACCGCGGCCCGCCGCCGCGCGATCGACGCCAAACGCCGGGACCGGGTGCTGCGCGCCAAGCTGCCGCTGCTCATCGAGCCTGACTCCCCGGTGGCGGCGTCCGCGCCGCCGGGAATCGGCGAGGCGGAGGAGGACGAGGTGATCCCCGACGACAGGCTCCGGCTGATCTTCACCTGCTGCCACCCGGCGCTTGCCAGGGAGGCCCAGGTCGCGCTGACCCTGCGGCTGGTGTGCGGGCTGACCACCGTGGAGATCGCGCAGGCGTTCCTGGTCGCCGAGCCGACCATGGCCGCGCGGGTGACCCGCGCCAAGAAGAAGATCTCCGCGGCACGGATCGCCTACCGCGTGCCGGCCCCCGCCGAACTGCCTGACCGGCTTGACGCGGTGCTCACGGTCGTGCACCTGCTCTACACCACCGGGCACACCGCCCCCGGCGGCGACAACCTGGTCCGCGCCGACCTGGTCGACCGGGCCATCGGGCTGGCCCGCATGCTGCGCACCCTGATGCCCGACGAGCGGGAGGTGGCCGGCCTGCTCGCGCTCATCCTGCTGACCGACGCCCGCCGGGCCACCCGGGCCGACCGGCAGGGGCGGCTGCTGCTGCTCGAAGACCAGGACCGGTCGCAGTGGGACCGCGCGGAGATAGCCGAAGGGGCCGCGCTGGTGCCGTGGGCGCTGCGGGGCGGGCGGCCGGGCCGGTTCGCGCTGCAGTCCGCGATCGCGGCGCTGCACGCCGAGGCGCCCAGTTACGCCCAGACCGATTGGTGGCAGATCGTCGGCGTCTACGACGTGCTGCTACGGGTCTGGAGTTCGCCCGTGGTGGCGCTTAACCGTGCCGTCGCGGTGGCCATGGCGCAGGGCCCGGCGGCCGGGCTGGCCCAGCTGGGGGAACTGGAGGCGGGCGGACGGCTGGACGCCTACCGCTACCTGCCCGCTGCCAAGGCGGACCTGCTGCGCCGCCTGGGCCGGTGGGAGGCGGCGGCACAGGCCTACCGCGACGCGCTGGCCCTGACCGACAACACCGCCGAGCGCGAGTTCCTCACCCGCCGCCTCACCGAGGTGACAGGGCCGCTCGGCCGGGCGGAATAGCCGCCATGGCACACTGGTTACCCAAGTGAAGGCGTGCTCCGGGGTCGGTGAAACTCCGAGCCGGCGGTGACAGTCCGCGACCCGTCCAGGCCCAGCCTGGC
>Ga0306920_100000884_pt1 | contig 36502 bp, 29 predicted proteins | sample flu12Cox44000170_FD_204666 | JGI IMG/M metagenome (GOLD analysis project Ga0306920, IMG submission 204666) | Lab enrichment of tropical soil microbial communities from Luquillo Experimental Forest, Puerto Rico - flux4day.12C.oxic.44.000.170 (v2)... | ecosystem: Environmental > Terrestrial >... | reverse complement strand
GCTACGTACGTCCTCATTGCAATCAGCCACACCTTTCCCTCTGAAGACAAAATCTAAGTTTAGAGGCTGCCGAACACTTTGTCAACGAAGCCCTTGCGCCCGGTGCGCGTAGTTTCGCTGGTCCCGACATGCCGCGAGCGAGATTAACGAAGGGCTACCGCTCAGGAGGGGCGTTGTATGCGCCAGGAAACCAGCATCGCCAAGGTTCTTTGGCAGATTTCCTCGGGCGTACCCCTGGCAGCGATCGGCAGGAGGAGACCGAGATTCTGATAAAACTCAATCAGCGGCGCCGTGCTTTGCTCGTAGGCTACCAGGCGGACCTTGATCGATTCCGGCCGGTCATCCTCGCGCTCAAACAGCTTGCCGCCACAGCGATCGCAGACACCCACGACTTTTGGAGGGCGCTCCCTCGCGTGGAACACGGATTTGCATCGCGCGCAGGTCTGGCGGCCGCTCAAACGCGAGATGATTTCGACTACAGGCAGCTCGTATTTGACGACCGCGGTAAGCGCGAGACCTTCGTTGATCATTAGTGCTTTCAGAGACTGCGCCTGATTCAGGGTGCGCGGAAATCCGTCGAGGATAAAACCGCCGCCGCAGTGCAAGCAGGCACCGCGCTCACGCACCAGGTCCCACACAGTCGAGTCGGGCACAAGGTCGCCGCGGCGCATATATTCGAGGGCTGCGCGCATTGCGGGGCTCAGCTCGCACTCGGCGCGGCCTTTCGCCGCGCGGAAAATGTCGCCGGTCGAAAGATGGCAGGCCCGCAAACGCTTGTTGAGCAAGTCAGCCTGAGTGCCTTTACCGACCCCCGGCGCGCCAAGAAGCGCAAGCCGCCAGGGATGTGGCGACGGTGCCGGCAAAGGTTCGCAGTGTGCAGAAGGCCCTTGCAACCAGGCGGCACACAAAACGGAAAGCAGTGACATAAATCACGGGAGCGTCAGGGCGACGACTAAAACTTGCGCAGCGGCGGTGGCAGAATACCGGCTAGTGAATAAACGCCAGGGCCAGTCAGAAAGAGCGAAAAAGCAATCACAAGTTGAACGAACGCATACTCGAAGCCGCCCTTGGCCACGTCGAATCCGCGGGCAATATGAACGAGGGAAATCGCGCCAATCATCACGACCCTAATGCAAGCGGCACCAATACGAAGAAACACTCCGGTAAGGATAGCTAGCCCGCCGCAACCTGCCCGAGACCCACCAGATAACCAACGATCACCGGAGCGTGAAGAAAAGCAGAGAAGTTCTGGGGACCGGGCCCACCAAAGCGCCGAACAGTATCGCGCTCCCATGATAAAGAAACACAGCAGCACACGCGATGGGCAGCAAAGGCAGAGCCACATCAAGGCGCAACGACGATTGAGAAATGGGAGAAGCAGACGAGCTCATGATTGCCTTCCTGATGGCACCCGACTTTATAAGAACAACAGATTATTTCCAAACACACAGGCGCTTTTCTCCGTTGCCACTCTCTATGTCCTTATTTAAGATAACCGCAGGGATGCAGGCGGAGATTACGGTTCTTCATGGCCATCCACGGTCGCCGCCCGCAGCAAGGAGCCCTCTTATGTTGCCCACCCGAATTACCCGAATAACTGTACTCGCGCTGGCTGTGGCCTGGTGCTGCAGCGTTGCGCCCGCGCAAGAGGCGGCCCCCGCCACTGGCAAGAAGCGCGTGGCGGTGATGAATTTTGACTATGGCACGGTACGAAGCTACGTCTCTTCGATATTCGGATCGGATCAGGACGTTGGCAAAGGCATATCCGACCTGTTGGTGCAGAAACTGGTGCAAGACGGCAAATATTCCGTGATCGAACGCAATGCGCTGGACAAAATTCTTGCGGAACAGAATTTCTCGAACAGCGACCGCGCAGATGCGGCCACGGCAGCGAAGATCGGCAGAGTGCTCGGCATAGACGCCATCATCATCGGTTCCGTAACGCAGTTCGGCCGCGACGACCAGCACACCAATGTGGGCGGCGGTGGCTACGGGCTGGGTAAATTCGGCCTCGGCGGAGTTGGCACGAGCAAAGCCAAGGCAGTTGTGGGCATCAGCGCGCGGATGGTCAACACATCGACGGGCGAAATTCTTGCGGCCGTAACGGGAACGGGAGAATCCACGCGCTCAAGCACCTCGCTTCTCGGAGCGGGCGGCGGCTGGACTGGAGGCGGAGGCGGCTCGCTCGACATGGGCAGCAGCAACTTTGCCAACACGATTCTCGGTGAAGCCGTGCACAAGGCTGTGGACGACACCGGAACGCAACTGGATGGGGCGGTCGACAAAGTCCCGACGGTCAAACTGGAAGTGAATGGACTGGTTGCGGACGTCTCGGGCGACACGCTGATCATCAACGTTGGGAAGAAGGCGGGAGTGAAGGTCGGAGACAAGCTGACGATTTCGCGGCAAGTGCGCGTGGTGAAGGACCCGGCCACCGGCAAGGTCATCAAGTCGGTCGAAGACAAGGTTGGCGAGATGACAGTGACGGAAGCCGATAATGACTCCGCGACAGGCACGTTCAGCGGCTCGGGCCCGGCCAAAGTGGGAGACGTAGTAAAGAATTAGCCAGTCCCGCCGCCTGCCTGCCGCAGCCAGGTATAGGGAAAGCCGCGACCGCACATAGCCTATAATACTTGCGTGACGACAGCCCCGCTCTTGGAGGCTCTTATGAGCGCTGAATTTGCCGTTGGCCAGCACATTGGCGACTACGAAATCCTGTCAATCCTCGGCGTGGGAGGGATGGGCAAGGTCTACAAGGTGCGCAACGTGATCTCCGATCGCGTAGAGGCCATGAAGATCCTGCTGCCCGACTTGTCTTCGAACCAAGGTTTGGCGGAGCGGTTTCTGCGGGAAATCCGACTGCTGGCTGCCCTGAACCACCCGAACATTGCAGCGCTGCGAACCGCGCTCACGCACGAAAATCAATTGGTGATGGTAATGGAGTTTGTGGAAGGCGAGACGCTGGCCAACCGTCTGGCGCGCGCGCCCTTGTCCACAGCCGAGGCGGTCAATTACGCCGATCAGGTACTTGCGGCCCTGAGCTACGCGCACAAGCAGAACATTATTCACCGCGATATAAAACCGGCGAACATGATGCTCACGCCCGAGGGCGTGGTGAAGTTGATGGATTTCGGCATTGCCCGCTCCTCCACGAATGGTTCGCTCACTTCCACGGGCACGACGCTCGGCTCTTTGAACTACATGCCGCCGGAGCAGGTGCGGGGCGAAGCTGCTGACGCGCGATCGGACATTTATTCGTTTGGTGTGTCGCTCTACGAAATGCTGACCGGCAAATTGCCATTCCGAGGTGATTCGCAATATTCGCTGATGACGGCGCACCTCAATCAAGAACCGCCGGCCCCGATCACGCTTCGCAGCGATCTTCCGCCGGAGTTGAACGAAATCATCCTGATGTCGATCGCCAAGGACCCGGCAAACCGGTTTCAGTCCGCCGATGCGTTTCGGGCCGCGCTGAAAAGCGTGCCGGTTTCCGCGCTGCCAGCCGCAGGAACTACGGTGACGCCAACGCCGAGACCTACTACCGGCGCGACCACCCTGATGGATACGCCGACACCGGCCCCTGTGCGGACGCCGACTCCCGCGTCGACAATCCCCATGCCTGCTCCAACTTCGCCGGCTGGCGCGGTTACTCCACCTTCGGTGGCTGCGGCGGCGTCGCGCAGAGGGCTATGGCTGGCGATGGGTGCGCTAATTGGAGTGGGAGTGCTGGTCGCCGGAGGCGTGTATATTCCTCGCCACCTGGGTACGCACGCCGATCCGAGCAAAGCGGTGTTCCAAACAAATTCTCCGAGCCCAGCGCCGGGTGGCCCGACAGGGAGTTCCAATGGCGCGGCGCCGGCGAGTTCGAGTGCAACAGCGAATTCCTCGGCGCCGATTGTTTCCCTGCAAAGCGACAAGGGCAGCATCACTGTAGACGCGAACGGGAACGTGTCAATGCAAAGCCCGCAAGGAAGCCTACAGGTGGATGGGAAGACCGGCGGAGTTAGAATGAGCGACAGCTCCGGAGGTTCTATGGCGGTGGCCGGAAAATCGAAGGGAGCCACCGTTTCTATGAGCAATCCCGTGTCTACCGGAAGCGGAGCACAGCCACAGGTGGACTCTGCGCCACCAGTGCCTGCGGGTCCATCAAAGGAAGAAATAGCCAAGATGGAGGATGATGCCGACAAGCTGAACATTCGCGCATCGACCGTCTCGCAAAGCCTCGACACGCTGCGGCAGCAGCAGAATGCCGCCGGCTATAGTCTTCGTGCGGACATCGCTTCGGCCCAGGAACGCATGCAGGCATATCTGGCGAAGGGAAACGCAGCGCTAGCGGCAAAGGACCTGACGATCGCGCAGAAGTACTTCAATCTCGCGGACGGAGAAATCAGCAAGCTGGAGAAGTTTCTGGGGCACTAGCGCGGGGATTGATACTCACGTCAGTCTTCGCCACATGCGACGCTGAGATCGTTCGGCGGAAATGTGCCGCCCCTCGTTAGCAGGGATCCCTCACTTCGCGGACTCCGTTCGGAAGACGAACGCTTGCCAATGCGAAACACCCTGAGTCCGGAGTGCGGCACAGTCACCGTCATAAGGTTAAGTTGCTTGCAGAGATTGTCTTCAATGAAGCGTTTGAGCGCGAAGATCGCTTCCCGGGTTTCTCTTCGGGTGAGCAGGCTACTGTAATCCTGCGGGAGAATCTTCTCAACTTCGCTGTAGTTGCCAATGCCGGACCACCCGGGTCCGCTATTTTGCCGGTGGTCATGGAGTGCACCTCCGCTTAAGGCGAGGTTGTGGCGGAGGCGGGGGATGGGCCACTGCAGGCTCGGCACAATAGAAGGGCGCTCGGCAGTTCCTCAGACCATCGCGCGATAGCTTGAAGGAGTTGACTCTGAGCCCCTCTGATGTGGACCGACAACGCAAAAGGTGATGCTCGCTGCATCCGTTCAGATCCTTCGGTCCGCACGCGGCGCGGTCGAAGGATGAGAGACAATTCCGGATTGCAATTTTGCAAAATTTGCAAAATGTAACGACGGCGCCTGAGGCCAGGCGGTGGCAAACCGGAAACTGTGATTTGCATCATGGCAAATACTGGGAATAAGATTATTTAATAGATCTGCTTTCCGGCCAGCCTTCACCCGCCGGTTCTCTAGCAGCAAAATTCGATGCCTTCTTTTTTCACACATCAACGCAGGAGGAAACACCTATGGGTAGCCTTACGCTTACTCCTCCGGTCCTTAAAGAGCCCGGGGAATATATCAAGGATGTTTTGAATTTAGCTCGAGCGAAAAACCCAGCCGAACCCGAATTTCTCCAGGCAGTGCAGGAAGTCCTCGAAACCCTCGCCCCGGCCCTCAAGAAGCACCCCGAATACCAGAAAGCTCGGCTATTGGAGAGGTTCATTGAGCCGGAACGCGTGATCATGTTCCGTGTGCCGTGGGTGGATGATGCCGGTCAAGTCCAAGTGAACCGTGGATTCCGCATCGAAATGAACAGCGCCGTTGGCCCATACAAGGGAGGCCTGCGTTTTCATCCATCGGTGAACTTGGGCATTTTGAAGTTCCTCGCCTTCGAACAGGTGCTGAAGAATTCGTTGACCACGCTGGCGATGGGCGGCGGGAAGGGCGGTTCGGATTTCGATCCCAAGGGCAAGAGCGACAACGAAGTAATGCGCTTCTGCCAGAGCTTCATGAGCGAGCTGTATCGTCACATCGGCGCGGACACCGACGTGCCGGCCGGCGACATTGGCGTGGGCGGACGCGAAATCGGCTTCCTGTTCGGGCAGTACAAGCGGCTGGCAAACTGTTTCACTGGCGTGCTGACGGGCAAAGGCCTGAACTGGGGTGGCTCGTTGATTCGTCCGGAAGCCACCGGATATGGCTGCGTGTATTTTGCCGAAGAAATGCTGAAGACCCGCAATGAAGACTTCGACGGGAAGCTCTGCCTGGTGAGCGGCAGCGGCAATGTTTCCCAGTACACTATCGAAAAGCTGCTGGACTTCGGCGCGAAAGTCGTTGCGATGTCCGATTCGAACGGTGTGATTCACGATCCTGAGGGCATCAATCGCGAGAAGCTCGCGTGGACCCTGGAATTGAAGAACGTCCGCCGCGGGCGCATCAAGGAATATGCCGACAAGTTCAAGGCAGCGAAGTACATCCCAATCGACGCGAGAATGGACTATAACCCTATCTGGACGATTAAGGCAGACTGCGCGTTCCCAAGCGCCACGCAAAACGAAATCAACGCGAAGGACGCGGCGACGCTGGTGATGAACGGGTGCAAGCTGGTTGCCGAAGGCGCCAACATGCCGAGCACACTGGATGCCACCAAACTGTTCCTCGAGGCGAAGATTCTCTATGGACCCGCGAAGGCCGCAAACGCCGGTGGCGTGGCTACCAGCGGACTCGAAATGAGCCAGAACAGCATGCGGCTCAGCTGGACTCGGGGAGAAGTGGACGATCGCCTGCACAAGATTATGATCGCGATCCACAGCAATGCGTTTGAAACTGCCGAAAAGTACGGCCAGCCCGGAAACCTCGTGTATGGAGCAAATATCGCTGGTTTCGTCAAGGTGGCCGATGCGATGCTCGACCAAGGCCTGGTGTAGGGGACGTATCTGGTACCTCGTGACAGGCGATCGGTGAAAGTCGTTTGGGGTTTCATCGGCGGCCCCTGAGAAGTAAACTTGCGGCGGGATGGTTTCGTGGCCATCCCGCCGTTTCTCTCGCAATTTTCGTGCGGTGGTCAATACCTGCCGTCGCGAGTGCCAGCGTAGGCCCTGCTGTATGCCGCCGATCAAACAGAACGAAACGATGAAGCAGCGAGAAGCCAGCCCGCCAGTTCCCGACGCGGAGATGCAGTTCGAAGGATTCGATAACCTGATGCCGTTCCGCGTGCAGGACATCCTTCTCGTGTCGAGCCTGTACGATTCGTTCATCCTGCGCGAGGACGGACGGCTCAACGAACTACTAGTCAGCGAATCGCTCGACCTGCACCTCCAGCAAATACCGAGGATCACGCACGTTTCAAGCTGCTCGGAGGCCCTGGCCCTGGCACGTTCCGAGCCGCGGTTCAGATTGATCGTCACAAACCTGGCCGTTGGCGACATGACCGCGGCCCAACTCGCGCACGAAATCAAGGCGGCTGGATTGCGGGTGCCGGTGGTGGTGCTGGCCTACGACTACCGCGAAGTAAAAAAGTTCGTGGCCCGAAATCCGGTCACAGACATCGAGCGGATTTTTCTGTGGCAAGGCACGGCGCGCGTGCTGATTGCGATTGTGAAGTACATCGAAGACCGGCAGAACGTCGAGCACGACACGTCGATCATGGGAGTGCCGGTAGTGCTGCTGGTTGAGGACAACATCCGGTACTACTCGGCGTTTCTTCCCGTGATCTATACAGAATTGATTTCGCAGACGCGGCGCGTGATTGAGGAAGGCGTGAACCTGGCGCATAAACTAATGCGTATGAGGGCGCGGCCGAAAATCCTGCTGACGTCGAACTTCGAAGAAGCCTCTGCCCTGGCGGAAAAGTACAAGGATTATCTGCTGGGTATGGTCTCCGATGTCGAATTCCCGCATGGCGGCTTGCTGAGCCGCGGCGCGGGCTTCGAACTGTCGCGGCATGTGCGCCAGCTGGTGCCGGACCTGCCCGTGGTGCTCCAGACCAGCCGCACGGAATTCCGGCAACAGGCCTATGCGGAAGGCTATTCCTTCCTGCGAAAGCGGTCTCCCACCTTTTTGAGGGACCTGCGGAGGTTGCTGACGCAACAGTTCGCGTTCGGAGACTTCGTGTTTCGAACACCGGACAAAGCCGAAGTGGCGCGCGCGACGGACCTGAATTCGCTGGAAGAGTTGCTGCACACCGTGCCGCTGGATAGCATCGCGTATCACGGCCAACGCAATCACTTCTCGCACTGGCTCATGGCGAGAACGGAATTCGCGCTCTCGCAAAAGCTGCGTCCGCGCAAGGTTTCCGATTTCCCGACGGTCGAGGATTTGCGGCGCAATCTGATTGATTCCATCGGGGAGTACCGGCGGGAGCAGAGTGAAATCCTGATTGGCGACTTCAAACCCGCCGCATTTCAGACTGGCGGGTCGTATTTCCTGCGGATCGGCGCCGGTTCGCTCGGCGGAAAGGCACGCGGACTGGCGTTTATTCGCCATCTTCTGTACAAACGCCGGCTCCTGCGGCGATTCCCGAACGTGAGGGTGTTCGTGCCGCCAGCCGCGGTCGTCGCAACCGACGCATTTGACCGGTTCCTCGCGGAAAACAACCTGCTCGATTTTGCGATTCACGCCACCGACGACGCGGAAATCCAGCAGCGGTTTCTGGAGGCTAACCTTCCGGCAGCGCTCACGGAGGATCTGCGGGCCTTTCTCGCTGAAGCGCGATATCCGCTGGCGGTGCGTTCCTCGAGCTTGCTGGAGGACTCGCAATACCAGCCGTTCACGGGCGTCTACGAGACCTTCATGCTCGGCAATCAGCACGAGGACGACGCTCAGCGTCTGAACCAGCTGATGGACGCGATCAAGCTCGTGTATGCGTCAACATTCAGCCACCACGCGAAAGCCTATGTAAAGGCCACTCCATTCCGCCTGGAAGAGGAAAAGATGGCCGTGATTCTGCAACAAGTGGTGGGCTCGTTTTTCGGACGGCGCTTCTATCCCGATTTTTCCGGCGTCGTGCGTTCGCGAAATTTCTATCCTGTTCCGCCCATGACCTCCGAAGATGGGATTGCAGCCGTGGCCCTGGGGTTGGGGCGCGTGGTGGTGGATGGCGGGAAGTGCCTCTCGTTTTGCCCACGCTACCCGTCTCATGTGGTGCAGTTCTCGTCGGCGGAGGACTCCCTTTCCGAATCCCAGACACAATTCTGGGCGCTCTCGCTGGATCATGCTTCCGAAGAGGTGTCGCCTCGAGGATTGCGCGAGGTTCCTTTCACGCTGGGCGTCGCGGAGGCGGACGGGACGCTGGAGGCGGTGGGTTCGACGTATTCGGCCGACAACGACACCATCACGGACGGAGTGAGCCGTCCGGGCGCGCGCGTGGTCACGTTTGCCCCGCTGCTGAAATATGGTTCGTTCCCTCTGGCGCCGCTTCTCGAGCAGGTGGTGAAGGACGGCGAGGAAGCATTTGGCCAGCCGGTGGAGATCGAATTTGCCGTGCGGCTGACCAAAGAAACGGGAGAGCCGGCGCAGTTTGGATTCTTGCAGATTCGGCCGCTGGTGCTCTCGCGCGAAGGCGAAGAATTGCGCATGGAAGATGTAGAAGAGAAGCGGCTAATCGCGCAAAGCAACAAAGTGCTGGGGAATGGCCGAATTGGGAATTTGCAGGATGTTGTGGTCGTCGACTCGCAACGCTTCGAACGCGGGCAGAGCCAGGAAGTTGCGCGACAAGTCTCGTATTTCAACGCCAAGTTGACCCAAGAGAATCGTCCCTACCTTCTAGTCGGCGTCGGGCGTTGGGGCTCGAACGATCCCTGGCTTGGAATTCCTGTTGAGTGGGATGAAATAGCCGGCGCGCGCGTGATCGTGGAAGCCGGCTTCCGCGACTTTCGTGTAACGCCGTCCCAAGGCAGTCATTTTTTTCAGAACCTCTCGGCGTTTCAGGTGGGGTACTTCACGGTGAACCCGGATTTCGGTGAGGGCTCGGTGGATTGGGAATGGCTGGCCGCGCAACGAGCGGTCGAGGAGCGCGGCTGGGTGCGGCACCTGCAATTCGCCGAGCCTGTGACAGTGCTGATGAACGGCCACAAAAGCCAGGGCATGATCCTGAAGCCAGAGCCAGAGGTACAAGGGGGCGTTTGACATCCTCCCCGCCCCAAGGGGTGAGGATTCCTACGGTGCTCTCGTGGTTTTCGAGAGCCAGCTTCGGTGGGTTCCTGCCACAACAGGCTTACAAGCGCCCGAGGATCACGAACAGGCTCAGAAGGCGTGTCCCGCCTCAGCCGGGAGTCTATCACAAAATCGGGCCTTATATCCCGTTCTGAAAGAACGAGGAGAACGAGGCTTTACGGCCCTTCTGGTAAGCCGGGATGAACAGCCCGTTAAGAGGCGCACAACGCTCGTCAGTTCACGCACAAAACGTGTGTGGAAAGACGCTGTGGCACAGCAAAGTACAAGCGCGGAACGCGCGCGACCAAGCCTAAGCCGTTTTGTTTCAATCATCACAAGGAAGCGCGCAGAAATCGGGTGTTGTGGACCCGGTAATGCACTTTCTTCGAAAGGGGAAGTACAGCCTCGATGAATGGGCCCTGGAGGTATTTATGATTCTTGCCAACCTCATCCTTGCCGCCATTTTTGTTCTGGTAATCGGAGGGATTGTCTTCGGCATGGCGATGGCGTTTTCGAGTTACCTTCGGTATCGCGGGCAGCGCCTGGTGACTTGCCCTGAGACGCTCAAGCCCGCCGCGGTGCACGTGAATGCCGTGGGTGCAGCAAAGCGAGCGGCGATGGGCAACGATCAAATTCGACTGGATCAATGCTCGCAATGGCCGGAGCGGCAGAATTGCGGACAAGAGTGCCTGAGCCAAGTAGAAGCTGATCCCGAAGCTTGCCTTGTCTGGAACATTGTCAGCGAGTGGTACAAAGGGAAATCTTGCGGGTATTGCCAGAAACCTTTCGTTGAACTGCGCTGGCATGACCGTCAGCCGGCGCTGCTTGGGCCCGATCGCACTGCCAAGCAGTGGAACGAAATTCGACCCGAAAAACTGCCTGAAGTTTTCGAAACTCATGTGCCGATTTGCTGGAATTGCTATATCGCCGAGACTTTCCGGCGCGAACATCCGGAACTCGTGCTGAACCGTCCGTGGAACCGCGGTGCGGGCGGCGAGTACACCCCCAGGGAAGAAGCCATTCGCAAAGAATAGAAGGCGAGCAAAGCAGGCATAGGGCGCGCATCCCCGACGAATCTTCGCTTTAGTCGCTCAGAGCTGCGCACGGTTCTGGAGGCGCTACCGTCCCCGACCTTGCGGCCTCCGCATTCCTTCTTCCGGCCTGCGAAGTGGTAAAGTCTGTTGGACCACGGAGCAGGAGCGGGAGCATGTCCACACCTGAGAAGATTGGCACACATCAAAAGGCGCTTTCACTGAATCTTGACCTGTCGATATTCGGCTCGTTCGCGGAAATTGGAGCAGGCCAGGAAGTCGCGCGCTGGTTTCTGCGGGTGGGCGGTGCGTCAGGCACAGTGGCTAAAACCATCTCCGCGTACGACAAGGAAGTAAGCGACGACCTGTACGGTTCAGGGTCGCGCTACGTTTCCGAGCCTCGACTACAGGCGATGCTCGTGAATGAGTGGGCACAATTGTTGGTGCAGTTGCACGCCAGCCGCGGAGCAACTACGAAATTCTTCGCCTTCGTCGATACGATTTCGGCGCGAAACTATGCGGGAACCAACGAATGCCACGGATGGGTTGGTCTGCGGTTTCTTCAGGAGCCAAATGGACCGCCGAGCCAGGTAATTCTGCACATAAACCTGCTGGACCCCACTAACCCTCAGCAGCAGGAAGCCGTCGGCATTCTCGGCGTTAACCTGATTTATGCAGCGTACTTTCATCTGGGTTCACCGGAGGAATTCCTGACAAGTGTATTTGAGGATCTAAGCCTCGCGCGGATGGAAATAGACCTCGTTGAGCTGGACGGTCCGGCGTTTGCCACTTGGGACCACCGGGCCCTTCAGGCCTCTTTGGTTTCGGGAGGATTTGCCGAGGCGGTACTTTTTCCCGCGGACAACCGCCTGGCGCCGCCGGACGAAGTACTGTACAAGAAGACGTTGGTGCTCGCGCCCGGCCGCTTCGACACGGTGGGCCAGTTGCACGCCGAATTGATCGCAGGCACATTGGCACAGCTACCGCCGGGAGAGTTGAGGGAAAGCAAAGGATCGTTGGGGCTGTTCTGCTTGTCCATTTTACGGGCTAGGCCGGACCAAAACCCGGTGACCGCAAAGGAAATCGTGCAGCATGTCGACGACTTGCAGAAACTCGGGTACGGCGTGATCGTGTTTAACGCCCGCGAACTTTACACGATGAGCGCATTCGTCAACCGGTATACCAAGTCGCGGATTCACTTTGCCATCGGCCTGACCGTGCTCGTACGGGTTTTCCAAGATAGTTACCTAAACCTGCCCGGAAGTCTGCTCGAAGGCATTGCGCGCTTGTTCCAACAAAATGTGCGCCTCAGGGTGTATCCCATGGCCCTGGCTGATCTCGAAGGGCAACCAGCAATGGCGGGACTTAGCGGATGGAGCTGGAAAGAGACGGCCGGGATGGTTTATGCGGAGGATCTGCATCCGCCGGAGCCCATGAATTTTCTGTATCGCTACCTGCTGGCGAGCCAGTTTATTTTGCCCGCCAGCCCGAACACTTAGGAAGTACTCCGTGAGGTCGTAACACGAGGTCCCAGGAACAACAAAGAGCGGCGTCAGTGGCAGAATTCACACGCGCGGCCAACCGTACCCATCCCGAGAAGCTCAATCTGCGGAGACAGGTACCCGGGCTTGGGCGTTTCTTCGTTCATCAACGCGGTGCTGAGGTACTTTTTGTTGTCGTCGCAGAACACGGTGACTACGCAGGATTCGGGTGCGATTTTGCCTTGCGCCTTCACCGCCGCCAGGAAGTTGCAGCCAGAGGATATGCCGACAGCCAGGCCAAGCGTCGTGGCCAGCTTTTGCGCCATGAGGATGGCGTCGCCATCCGAAATCGAGATGACTTCGTTGAGGTCCCTCAGTTGGACGATTTCCGGTATGAACTCATCAGAAATGCCTTGAATGCGGTGACTGCCCACCTTGCAGCCCGTCGTTAGTGTGGGCGATTCCGCAGGCTCCACCGCATGAACATGAATCGAAGCGTCGCGCGCGCGCAGGTACTTGCCAACGCCCATCACCGTGCCACCGGTGCCGACGCCGGCCACAAAAGCCTGAGGCCGCTTACCCACGGACAGGAGTTGGGACCAGATCTCTGGGCCGGTCGTCTCTTCATGAGCTTCCGTATTGGCTGGATTCGAAAACTGTCGCGGCAGAAAAACATCATCGCGTGAAGCGGCGAATTCCTCGCACATGCGAATGCTGCCGAGAAAGCCGCCGTCGCCCTGACTGACGGAGACGACTTCGGCGCCGTAACTGCGAATGAGGTGAACGCGCTCCTGGCTCATCCAGTCGGGCATGAAGATTTTCACGGGGTGGCCGAGCATCCGCCCGATCGCGGCAAAAGAAATCCCGGTGTTTCCGCTAGTGGCTTCGGCGATGGTGTGGCCGGGGGCGATCTTTCCTTCTGCATAAGCCTTCTCGAGAATGCGGACAGCCATGCGGTCCTTGATGCTGCCGGTCAAGTTCAGATATTCGGACTTGGCGAAAATGATGCGATGGCTTCCCTGGTAGCGGAAATGGATCGAGATGAGCGGAGTGTTGCCCACGAGCCGTGTGAGGGCCTTGAATTTCGAGGCCGGTATATCAGTTGCGGTGGTCATAATGGCTAATTAGTGGCACGTTTAGGCGAATTCGGCAAGGGCCTAGCGCACAGAGAACGGCGGCTGTGGGCGGGGACGGAGCCTCAACTAGCGGGCTGGCTTTGACGATTCGGTCAGACAAGAAACCGCGAGCAGGTACCAAGCGTCGTGGGGCAGCCATTGTTCCTGCCAGCGCCAGTCGTTGTCGGCTCCGGTCTGTTTGTAGGTAAGATTATAGTCAATGCTGTCCTCGTCGCGGAAGCCGCTGGTAATGCCATTCGAAATGCCGCCAGGAGCGTTGGTGAATTCCCACGAGTCGAAGAAGAGGTACTGAGGATTATTGTGGCCGACGCCGTTAAGCATGCAGGAGTCGAAGGGATTAAGGCCGAGAATCCAGTTGAGCTGGTTGGCGGTGAAGTCTGAGAGCTTTTTCTGGAACTCCGGATCATCGCGGAAATTCCGAGCGGCCAGGTTGGCGGCAGCGGCGAGCGAAGCCAAGCGGGCATTCTCGCCCTGCCACCACGGGGCGGCGTCGCTATTGTGCGGGAAGAAAAATGAGGTGCGGCGGCTCCCGGTCTTGTCCTGAGTCAACTCGCGGGCGTAGCCAAAGGGATTGGCCACTTCGCCGGTGATCGTCAGTTGAAAAAGCAGCGATTTCTTGACGGCATCAAGAACTCGCGATTTCATCTCCGGAGTGGCGATTTCCACGTAGTAAAGCAGGCTGACGGCCGGCAATCCCGCGTCGGAGGCGTGGAAGAAAGGACGATCGCCATCGTCGGCCCGCCAGTAATTCACGTAGTACCCGCTCGTAGTGAGGCGCGCGATGAGGCTCGCGGCACGCTTGTCCGCCGCGGCTTTGTAGATATCTTTCTTTGTTGCGCGATACAGCTCGGTGGCAGCCGTCAAGGCGCAATAATCGTCGACAATGTTTTCCTTGCCGTCGTTGACGAGCTTGAGGTTGTTTTCCTCGAGATAGTTGAACGCCTCTTCGGCCGCCTTGCGGTAAGCGGCGCTGCTGAACTCCCCGGAAAACGGATAGGTGCTGGCAATCGCTAGAGCCGCTACGGCCACACCACCGCCAGAACGGTAGCTGACCTCATACTCCAGATCGCTGTTGGCTTGCTCGACCATGTCACGTGGCGACTTGTCGCTCGACTGGTAGATGCCAAACTTCTTCATCTCACCGGCTATCTTGCGTTCTTCCGGCACCTGCTTCACTCCGCCGGTAGAGACGGAGCGGTAGAAAGAGCCGCTACCAACTTTCACACGGACGAGATAGTCGGCGCCGTACATTGCTTCGTCGAGCATGCGGTCCTTATAGCGAAGGAACTCCGGCACGCCTCGCGTGTTGAGCTGCTCTTGGGATTTGAAGAGGCTATAGACCACCAAAGGAATTTGTTGAGGATTGAAGTACGTGGAGAAGGAAAGGTGAGACAGGTGCTTGCCGTAGTCTCCGGTGGCATCCCACCAGCCTCCGTGCGCGTCGACCAGGCCTTTCTTTGAACCGTCGAAAGGCAGGCGCCGGTCGGCTTGGTCCATGCGGCCGGTGCTGCGCTCTTCCTTAAAGAAGTAAATTACGTCCGAGAGCGTGAACTGCTCGAGGAGCAGGCGGCGTATCGTAAATGGATAGGAGCGGGCAGAGACATCGCCAGAGGCGCAAAGCAGGTAGAAGATACCTTCAGTCGAAAAAGAATCGAAATCGACCGTCCAAAAGTGCCAGTCGCGCCATTTCTTCACGGGGCCCGTATGTTGCGCGGGTACCGTCAGAAGCGTGCGATGGTCACGGTTGTCCTTCAGTGCGCAAGTCGTGAAGTTGTCGCTCGCGCCACCAAGGATCACGGCGTGTTTCGGCCCGCTAACCTCGTATCCGACGTGATTCGTCAGAACCTTCGGTTCATCCGCCTGAAGGGCGACCGTAGCTAGCACGGTCGCCGCACCGAGAAACGCCACTTTCCGTAGGAGCCTCATGGAAACCCTCGAATCCTGATAACCTGCAAGTCAAACGCTTGGAAGGATACCCCAGACTGCGCGAAAGACAGCTTGACGGGAAGCACCGCGGAATCCGGCCGCACAAGAAACGGGACCGGTGTCTCACCGATCAGTTTATCGCGCCGTCCAACCCCCGTCGATCAGAATCGTTTCGCCGGTGATAAGCGAAGCAGCCTGCGAGGCCAGAAAGACCACGGCGCCCGCCACCTCCATCGGCTCGCCGATGCGGTGCAACGCGGCGATGCGCTCAACGACATCGGCACGGAACTTGGCGTTCGCCAGCGCGCTTTCGGTGCCCGGTGTCTGGATAAACGTGGGTGCAACGGCGTTTACCGTGATGTTGTGTTTGCCCCATTCAACCGCCAGGCATTTCGTCAAGTGCGAGATAGCGGCTTTCGTCATGCAATAAACGGACTCGGTCGGCAATGCCGCGAATCCCGCCTGCGAACTCATATTAATGATGCGGCCTCCACCCTGCTCGATCATGAGGCGTCCGACCAGCTGACTTGCGAAGAAGGTTCCTTTCAGGTTTACAGCCAATGTAAGATCGAAGTCTTCTTCGCGCACGTCTTCTGCGGGATTCTCCGGCGCCACTCCCGCATTATTGATGAGAATGTCGACCCGGCCAAAATGCGCGGCGGCCCTGTCGATCGCGGCACGGATTTGCAGCAGGTTGCGCATATCCATCTGCAGAGGCAGCACGCGGCGGCCCATGGCCTCGACCTTGCCGGCAACGTCGCCGCCAGCGTTTATGTCGCGCAGGCCGAGGGCAACGTCCGCACCAGCATGCGCGAGAGCGAGGGAGATGGCGCGCCCCAAACCGCGAGCCGCGCCGGTGACGAGTGCGACCTGGCCGACCAAATCAAATCGTGGATATTCCATCGGAAGCGCTCCTTCCTAGGCTAATGGCTGCATCCAAAGCATCGGTTTGCTGCGGAGTCCCGAGTATAACGTGAGTGGTCAACCTCGCCCCGCTTCGCGACGAATCCCCAAATGAGCCGCGATGGCCCGAAGGAACAGGCTTCCTTGGCAGATACAGCACAAGGGAGGATTGTAGGCCTAGAAACGTGCTCTGCTAGACCCATGGAATTACATCCCCAGGAGCGCCGCCGGAGCAGGCGAATACGCATCGGTCAGCCGCTGAAGGTCCGCCCGTCCGATCCGCGCGACGAGCACTTTGAGGAGCTGAGTATCACCAAGAACGTCTCGCGCGACGGAATCTACTTCATCAGCGAAATCGCGAGCTACTACGAAGGGATGCGCCTCTTCCTGACCGTTCCCTACCACTCGCCGAGCGAACCGATGGATCAGGAATACCTTGGCCAGGTGGCGCGGATCGAACGGTTGGGCGAACGTCAGTGGGGAGTCGCGATCCAACTGCTGACTTCTTTGAGCAAAGAAGCCGCTATGTTTGGCGGGCATTCGAGATTAAAGTAGTAGGCCCTTCCTGCACGAATCAGGCCACAATTGTTGCGGTTGATACGAGTCACCCGACTCGGGCTCAGCGCCGCGTTCTCTGGCGAGGCACAGAACTGAGAGGTTTTTCGGTACAATTTGAGTAGGCTGGCTACGCTTCCGGCACAGCCCAAAGTCCAAAAGGCTCGATCACACACCAGGTGCGGACGTGATACATCGTTTTGTGTTCCATAATGACGAAGTCAAGCCGGTGGAGCGGACGCGGTGGTCGCCAGGGCAGGCAGGCTTGATTTGCGGCTGGGGACTTTTCACCACGGTGCGGATTGTCCGTGGCGAGGCGTTCGCTTACGAGCGACACTGGCGGCGGCTCGAAAAAGACGCTGCCCTCACGCGCCTGCCGATGACATATACGGGAGCACGCGTGCGCGTGCAGCTGCAGGAATTGATCCGCGCCAATAAGGTGAAGGAGGGCTGCGCACGGATCTATCTGGTGTGGAACACCGTCGGGAGCTGGAAGAGCGGCGAAAAGATGCCGGAGGTGGACCTAGTGATTACGACGGCGGATTTGCCGCACTATCCCGAGATGGTTCGCCTCGGGCTGCGCGAACATGGGAGGCATGCCGCTTCGCCGCTGGCCGGCGTCAAAACAATTTCCTGGCTGGAAAGCGTGTGGGCTGCGGAAGAAGCCAGGCGTGAGGGCTACGACGAGGTGGTCCTTCTGAACGAACGGGGCGAAGTGAGCGAATGCACCGCCGCGAACATTTTTGCCGTGAGAAATGACAAGGTCATCACCCCGCCGCTAAGTTCGGGATGCCTGGAGGGCGTGACGCGCGGCGTGCTGATGGAAATTGCCGCGGAAGCGGGCACAACCGTGGTTGAGCAGGCCATGCGCACCGAAGACCTGTACCGCGCCGAAGAAGTGTTCATCACCTCAACAAACCGGAATGTCATCGGCGTAAAGGAAATCGCCGGACGAGTCATGGGGGCGGGAGTCACGGGAGAGTTGACAAAGAAACTGGATGAAGCGTTTGAGGCCTACCTGAACGATTACGTCGAGCGCCGGCTAGCGGCCAGCCGGTAGAAGAACTTAGATCGTAGAACTTACAACCGAACTGTCGCGCGCCCCCAGAGTGGCGCGGAGAAGAATGGGAGCAAGTACGGTTGTCACCATGACAAGGAGGATGACGGCCGAGAACAGGCCCTCGTCGACCACCCCGATTCCCTTTCCGATCCCCGCGAAAATCAGGCCTACTTCGCCCCGTGGCATCATGCCAAAACCTACGGCCAGCCGATTCATCGTAGGCGGGCAGGCCCAGCCGGCAGCGACCTTCCCGATGATCGCGACGACCGTAAGGGCAAGTCCCGCCAAAATCACGTCCTTGCTCGCCATGGCTTCGAGCTTCACCTGAATTCCCATCCACACAAAAAATAGCGGGACGAGCAGGGACTCAATTGGCGAGAGCAGTTCATGCAAGCTGACTCCGCCTACTTCCTCGTCGAAGAAACGATTGAGAATCATGCCCGCGGCAAATGCGCCGACGATAGTAGCAAGTTCCGCCACGTTGGCGAGCCACGCCAGCAAAAGGGCAAAGCTGACACCAAACAGGAGCTTGAGATTGCTGACTCCGAAGCTAGCCAGGCGGCGCACGATTCTCGGTGTGAGCCAGATGCCGATCCCAAGCGAAGCAACAAGGAAAAACGCGGCCTTTCCCGTGGTCTTTGCGATGGCGAGGAAGCTGATTCTTCCCGTGACCGCGAGTCCACTGACAACAGCAAGCACGATCAGACACAGCACATCGTCAATTACAGCAGCACCCAGGATGATGCGCGCTTCTTCGGTGTTTTCGCGGCCAAGGTCGCGGAGAACGCGGGCGGTAATACCCACACTGGTGGCGGTGAGTATACCGCCAATGAAAAGGTCGCGCGCCAGTTCGCTGCTCGGGTGCAGCAGCTTCATCGTGCCCATGCCGAGAAGCATTGGAAGGATAATACCTAGGATGGCTACGTAACTTGCGTATTTGCCGACGCGTTTCATTTCCACGAGGCTGATTTCCAAGCCGACAAGGAAGAGAAGTACGAGGATGGCAATGCGGGAGACTACATCGATAAACGAATAGACAGATATATAGGTTTGTCCTTTTGGACCACTAAGGAGGCTGGCAATCAGATCCGTATGCGGTCCCGGGGGAAGGATTTTGTAGACGGCTTGACCGAGACTATACGGACCGGTAAGGGCAACAGAGGCAATTCGAGAGAGATTGTCGCCCTCGCGCAGAACAATAAGGTTGGGGTTGCCGAAATAATAGCCGAGGTTGCCGGCCAGCAGACCGACAAGGAGTTCGCCAAGAACCGCCGGCTGCTTAAGCCATTTCATTAGCAGGCCGCCGAAGGTGGCGCCTAGAGTGATGAAGATCGACGCGACCAGAATGGGAACGACCGGGTCGGCGTGCGAGAGTTCGCCACCGACAAACAACGCAACTGCTTGAAGCGGCGCCGAGTGGAAAAAGTGCGGACTACCAGGTAGCAGCATCCAGGGCTCCTCGAAAAGGGTGGGGCCGCCCTCGGCGGAACCGGGCGCGTGTATTGTCGCGGGGACGGGGAAACGAACGCAAGAAGAAAGCGGGATGTCCCGGCGCGTGCTACAATGCGCGGCTTAGCGGGGGTAGCTGACGGAGAGAGCATGACCGAAACGCTGGCGCAAACTGAAGCAGTGCTGGAAGTGATATCGCCGGACGGGGCGCGGAAGTATGTCCGCGTGACCCAGACGCCGTTTCTGCTCGGCCGAGGAGCGGAAACGGGGAACCATTTGCAACTGACCGATCGCCGTATCTCGAGGAATTGCGGCGCCATCGTCCTTGAAGCGGGCCGTTACTACCTGGAAGATCGCGGAGCGCGCCGCGGGATCTTTGTGAATGGAGAGCGCGTAGAGAGCCGTCCGCTGACTGACGGGGACGTAGTCACCTTTGGCCTGGACGATTCCTACCAGGTTATCTTCCGATCGGCCACGGGAACCTCAGATGAGTCCATTCCGCAGTTGCTGACACGGATCGATCACATGACCAGTTCAGAGTCCACGGGCGGGGGGCTCCGCAAGCTGAATTTGCTGCTCGAAGCCACCAGCTTGCTGCACTCCCAGCTGCCCCTGGACTCCGTGCTGGCGAAGATGATTGATCATGCCATCGCTGTGACCGACGCCGACCGGGGATTACTGGAGGAAGCCACGGACGATTATTCGGACCGCCTGGCGGAGCGGCTGCGTGTGAGGCTGGCGCGGCGGAGTGGTGGACAGCGGTTGCCTCCCGAGAGCATGACCCCAAGCCAGACCGCAATCCAACTGGCGATTGCAAAACAGGGCCCCGTGATCACCGAAGACATCGAGCAGGCCGAAATGAATTTGCAGGCTGCAGCTAGCATCGTAGCCCAAGGGTTGCGCGCTGTTGTCGTGATTCCGCTGTACGCGACCTCGCGCGCAAGCAGCGAGTCGGCCACGAACGTGACGCGTGGCGAATTTCTCGGCGTGCTCTACCTTGACTCGAAGCGCCCAACGGCATTTTCCAAGCTGGACCGGCAGATTCTCGACGCGCTGGCCGCCGACGCCGCAAGCATTCTCGATAACGCGCGACTGGTGGAGCGCGAACGCGAGCGCCAGCGCCTCGAGCAGGAAATCGGGATCGCACGCGACATCCAGCAAGCGCTCTTGCCCAAGAATTTCCGCGATTACCCCCATCTCGCGGTATCGGGCATTAATCTCCCTTGCTTGTCCGTGGGAGGGGATTACTTCGACGTGTTTCCCCTGGACGAAAAACGGACTGCCTTTCTCCTAGCCGACGTCAGCGGAAAGGGACTGGGGGCGGCGCTGCTGACCACGATGCTGCAAGGCGCTTTGTCGGGCATGACACTCGGCACGGATCCTGCGCGCGTATTCAACCATGTGAACCGGTTCTTGTGCAGCCACGCGGAAGTGGGTCGCTACGCCACCATGTTTTTTGGAATTTTGGATGATTGCGGAAATATGGAGTTCATAAATGCCGGGCACCCTTCGCCGATTTTGTTGCGACATGGAACCGCGGAAGAAGCTTTTACTGAAGGCTCGTTTCCAGTCGGTCTGGTGCCCGAGGCCGAGTTTGCGACGACTACGTTACAGCTTGAGCCAAATGACACCCTGGTACTCTTCAGCGACGGCGTGACCGAAGCGATGGATCCGGAGGAGCAGTTGTACGGCGTAGGCCGGCTGCGCGCGGTGCTGCTCGGGAAAAACGAGACGCCGTTGGACGAAATCCAGAAAACCGTGCTGGAGTCCGTGGAAAATTTTGCAAGAGGGGCCCGGCAGGCAGATGACTTGACCATCCTGTTGGTACGCTTCCGGGCCGTCGGCGCAGGCGTAACCGATACGGATGTTTCATCCGCGCACAACGCCGCGGCGAGCAGCTAGGCGTTTGTCCTAAAACTCGAGCAGCCATCGGCCGCGAGTCCTGAAATTCGAGCGTGCTTTTCCCACGTTACTACTACCGGATTCTGAAAGCGCAAGGCACGGCCGCAAGGGGCGGACCCAAGAGCTACCCGACCTTCCGCAGTCGGCTACCTCGCGGATGTCAGACTCAGCGTTGGAATGGGGCTCGTGGCGTCTCCCGCGCGGTACAAAGTGAGCGGGGTGATGACGTTTCTCATCAACCAGCACGGAGTTGTGTACCAGAAATACTTGGGCGAAAGCACGGCAGAGATCGCCGAGGCCCTGCAGGAATACCACCCGGACCCAACATGGAAGAAGGTGACCGACTAGAACGCGCGTCGCGGACTCGACTCGCCGATAATTGCGGATCAGAACTAAACACAAGTATTTGGGTGACGCCGCACAAAATGCTCTGGCGCCCGTGGAAGTTTCACGGCCCGCAGGACGCTACCACTGACGCCGGCGCGCTTAGCGTGAGCGGAGCGATGTTGCGCGGTGCTAGCAGTTTGTTCACACGTGGCACCGATTCAGTCGTGAGCTTGCCTAGAGCCACGACATCCTTCTTATACGCGTCGCAGGAGCGCGCGTACGCCTGCCTCGCGGAATCTGTAGGAGCGATATCTCCAGCCTGAACCATTTCCAGATAGCGGCCCAGGTCGCGATTAAGTATGCCGAAGCCCGGAGAAGTGGCCGTGCCCGCTTCGAGGTCCTTGAGTTGCTTCGCCACGTCCGCCAGGGCGCCTGAGACTTCCTGGGGTGGATCTCCGGCAAGCGATTTGCTTCGCTCGTCCAGTTGTTTCTGCAATTGAGCAACGGTCTCGTACGAACCAGCCGAAGACTCCATCAAATCGCAGATCTTGCGCGAGAGGTCAAACTGCGCGTCATAATCCGCCTTAGAAATGTGGACCCGCGGGTCCGGCGCGACATGGAGCTTTTGGCGATAAGCCTTGCCGTCCACAGTAAGAACGAGCTCATACACTCCGGGCGGCACTACTGGCCCCGGCGGTTGAAAGCGCGGAGTCTCGCCGGGAACAGCGTGATCTGGCAGCGTGTACTCCGTGTACTTCAAGTGCTCGCCGAAAAAGCCATAGGGAAGCGCTGTGGGATGCGGATATTGCAGGTCCCAGACGAAGCGGTTCAGCCCCTTCACGGCGAGAAGCCGCTCCGGTGGAAAGAACCAGAATTCCGGAACGTTGGCCGGAGGCAGCGATTCTACCTTCGTCACGGTCGAGAAATGGCGGATACGAGCGCCTTGGTCGCTGAAAATGTCTAGGCTCATTTCGCCTTTGGGGGGCGAGTCGAGAAAATAGTAGAGGATGGCGCCGTCCGGAGGATTTTGCGCTGTGGGCATCCCGGGCTGCAGAGGCGTGTCCGGATGGTTGTCCCAGTGAGCTCGAATGGCCGTTTGCGGAGCGAAGAATTGCGCGGACTGGTTCGCGGATCTAGGCGCGAGTTGCCGCAGGGGAGAAATGTCATCAAGAATCCAGAGACCGCGGCCAAACGTGGCGGCCACTAGGTCATCGCCGTGAATCGTCAGGTCGCGCACGGACGACGTCGGCAGATTGAGCTGAAACTCTTGCCAGTGGTCGCCGGAATCATAGGAAATGTAAACACCGTTCTCTGTGCCGGCAAAAAGCAATCCCTTGCGAGCGGGATCCTCGCGGACAACTCGAGCAATCCCAGCGTCTCTTAGGCCCGTAATGATTTTTTCCCAAGTCTTGCCGCCGTCGCGTGTGCGGAAGAAATAGGGGCGTGTATCCCTGCGTACAAAAATAGTGGCGAAGGCGGTCTTGGGATCATGAGCCGAGGGCTCAATTGAGTTAACGGTAGCGCGCTCAGGGAGGCCGGGGGGCGTCACATCGTTCCAGGTCGCGGCATCCCGGGTAATTTGAATTTGGCCCGAAGAAGTGCCCACCCAAATCAGATTGACGTCCAGGGGAGAAGGGGCAATCGATTGGATGAATGTGCGAGTCGTTGCCTGGGCCCCGGAATCCTCTTTTTCGTCGCCGAATATCCCAGCAGATTCGAAATCCCTGGTGGGGACATGGCCCGCCGCGAGGGACTTTGCAGCTTCCGTTTTTTCGCCGGGCTTACTCGTCAGATCCGGACTGATTTCTTTCCAGGTCTGCCCGCCATCCGTGGTCTTCAGCAGAAATTGCGAGCCGAAATAGAGCGTGTGCGGATCGCGCGGCGAAAATACCAGCGGCGTCTCCCATGCGGTGCGATAGTTCGGCGGAGACATAAAGAGTGTCGCGATCTGGCCCGTTGTGCGGTCCATTCGGATAACATTGCCGTACCACCCAATCGAATAAACGAAATCACTGTTAAGGGGGTCGGGCGCAATGAAACTGCTCTCGAAAGCGCCACTCGAAAACCAGTCGCGGTACGTTATGAGACCAAAATCCGACCGGCTGGAAATGGCGACCGAGCCGGAATCCTGCTGAGAAGCATACAAACGATAGGGAAAGGAAAGATCGGTGGAGACTCTGTAGAACTGCCCGGTCGGCTGATTGAACCAGGAATTCCATATCTTGCCGCCATCGAAAGTGATCACGGCTCCCTGATCGGTGCCCATCAAGATGCGTTTCGAATCTTCCGGAGCAATCCAAAGGACGTGGTCGTCTTCACCGCTCGGCGTTCCCTTCCATGCCACAAACGTTCTGCCGCCATCGCTTGAACGGTAGGTCGAAGTCTGCATGACATAGACGACGTCAGGATCTTTTGTGTCTGAATACACCTTGCCGAAGTATTCTGAACCGAGAATGCGCGGATCGGCGGTGATTTGCTCCCAATTCGCACCAGCGTCGTTCGAACGGAAAAGACCTTGAAGTAGCAGCGCGAAGATGCGTTTGCCCGCAAGGCCTGGCGCGACAGCAAGACCTATGCGTCCTCGTCGCTCGGAGGGAAGGCCCTTGCCCTCGACCGGTGACCAGGTTTCACCGGCATCGCTGGACTTGAGGATCATCGTATCCTCTGGAGCTTTCTCGCGAAGGCCCGAGGGCATGGGGCGAAACACCGCAAGGATTGTCCGGGAATCGCCTGGAACGAAAACCAATTCCGTTGCGCTGGTGTGGTCGTCCTTGTAGAACACTTTGCGCCAGGCCTTGCCGCCGTCGGTGGATTTGAATATTCCCCGCGCTTCGCTTGGGGTGAAGCCTCCCGCCGCCGCGACGTAGACGAGATTGGCGTCGTGTGGATCGACGAGAATGGAAGGTATGATGTGGGAATCGCCGAGACCAATATTGGTCCAGGTCGCTCCGGCGTCAACGGATTTCCAGACACCATTGCCGTCCGTCTGTTCGCCCGTCGCCACGTAAATGATGCTGGGATTCGAAGGCGCAACCACAAGGTCCCCGACCGACGCAACATGTGCCGCATCGAAGATTGGAAACCACGTGCTACACGCGTCGGTCGTCTTCCAGACGCCGCCACCGGGCGTCCCCATGTAGTACGTTTTCGTGTCGCCGGAGATTCCAGCGACAGCGGTAACGCGTCCTCCGCGGAATGGGCCGATGAGCCGCCAGGCCAGTCCCTGCAACTGCTCACTGGGAATTGCCTGGGCCGCAACAGACGAAAGTACGGTAAAAGAGGTGAGCAGAAAATAGATCACGGCACGGCAAGCTAGCCGACAGCGTGGCAAAAGGAACATAAGCACCCTGCAAAAAGACGAATTCTAGCACGACGAGACCAGAAGCCCGACGGGCAGCTATGGCAAGTTCAAAACCCGCAAAGGAGAAGGAAATGAATGTTGAGGAAGTCTTTCAATTCTTGAACGGAGAGAGTTTGGCCGTTCTTGCAACGGTCGCCGAGAACGGGCAACCGGAAGCCGCGGTGATGGGATTCGCGGTGACACGCAGACTGGAGATTATTTTCGACACCGTCAAGACTTCTCGCAAATATCCGAACCTAAAGAAGAATCCGCGGGTGGCATGGGTAATCGGCTGCACAAGCGAAGTTACGGTACAGTATGAGGGGTTGGCACAGGAATTGGAGGGGGAGGAGTTAACAAAGTATCGGCAAACCTATTTTGCGAAATTTGCCGACGGCCCAGCACGACTGACCTGGCCCGGGATTACCTACTTCGTCGTGCGTCCAAAGTGGGTGAGGTATTGCGATTACAACCCGGGAACCAGAAGAATCGAGGAAAAAGAGTTTTGAGAGTGACTGGTGACTCGCGGGAAACACAATGGGAGACGAGTATCTAAGGTGGAGAATGTTCCTCACCCAGCCATCAATCAGTAGCTCACAGTTCACGCAGTGCGACGGCCACAGGGCTGATCGCTGCGCGAATGGCGGGAAGCAACCCACCGAGGACGCCCATCACCAGAGCAAACAAGACACCCATGACAAGAAGATCGAATGTAATTTTGAAGGCAAACGCAAGGTTCGAAAAAGTCTGCCAATTCATGGTGTTGGTCGTCAACCCGTTGAGCGGAAGAACCGCGAGGCAGCCGATCAAGCCCGCGGTAAATGATATCAGCAGGGCTTCAAAGAGAAAGGAAAGGATCACATTCCAAGTGGAGAAACCGAGAGCCCGCATGGTTGCGATTTCGCGGCCCCGCTCGGCTACGGCGGAGTACATGGTGTTGAGGGCCCCAAATACAGCCCCAACCGCCATGATGGCGGCTACGAAACCGCCGAGAACGGTTATGAGCCGGGTCATCGTAGTGGATTGCTTCGCGTAGTAGTCGACTTCCCGCCACACGTCCACATTCATCCGCGGATCAGCTATCACCGCGTCTTTGAACTGCTGGAAAGACGCCGGAGAAGTAAGGTGAATCGTAGCGGATTGAAAAATATTATCCGGACGCTTCAGAACCTGGCTCAGGATATGAGCGTCGCACCAGACTTCCGAGTCGAACGAAGAACCACCCGCGTCGAATACGCCGACTACCTTCCAACGACCGCCACCAAAATTTACGCTGTTCCCGACGGTGAGTCCTAAATAGGTTCGCGAGGCATTCTTGCCCACAACAAGTTCCGCTAAACCGGGCTGGAACATTCTGCCCTGAACAATCTTTGCAAAATTGCGGATGGTGAGGACGTTGGGCGCGACGCCGCGGATCTGTACGTTAGCGTCGGTGCCGGTGCTGACGAGCGGGAACGGAACAACGCCTACGACTTCCTGGGTCACCAGCGGTCCGTTCTGGTCGCGGGCAACGCCGGGAGCGTCCTGCGCGACTCGGATGGAATCCAGAGTGATACCACCCATCATCTCGGAACTGGACCCGGCGCGCATGATGAGCGCGTTGCCCGGAGAGCCAGAGGCGACGAGGGTGGCCTTAAAACCGCGGGCCAGAGAAAGCATCGCTACAAAAACGCCCACCGTACCGGCAATACCCAGAACGGCGACGATCGTCGAAGTCCAGCGCTCTTTGATGCTGCGGAAGTTGTAGGAGATGGGAACCGAACCAACAAACGGAGCGAGCAATCCGGCGATGATTCCCCCAACTACGATCAGGACCAGTAGAAGAGCTGCAATCGCCGCGATCGTGATCAGTAAGCCGAAAATCAGTTTTGGAACCATTCACACCCTCCGAAGCGCATTCACCACGCGCATCCGCATGGCCCCAAAGCCAGGAAGAAACCCGCTGATAAAGCCTACAAAGAGAGCCGCCACGAACCCAATGAGCAAGATGGTAGGGGACAGAATGAGAACTGGGACAATGCCGCTCAACGCGCGGCTAAGGAGCGGAACCGCCACGAGCGCAAGGCCAAGGCCAAGAAGCCCGCCCACGACAGCAATCACGAGAGACTCGCCCAGAACAAAGCCGAGGACCTTGCGGTCAGAGAAACCAATGGCCTTCAGTACAGCAAGCTCGCCGGTACGCTCGCGAACCGAGATGGCCATGGTATTGCCAGTCACCAGAAGCAGCGTGAAGAAGACGACGGCGCCGATGGTCACGATCAGAAACTTGATATTGCCGAACTGTTTAACCCAGCCTGCCGCGAAAGTAGACTCGGTTTCTGTCTTCGTTTCGGATGGAGAATTCGCGAATTCGGTATCGATGGCCTTGGCGATGCGCGGAGCGTCGTCCGGATTGTCGATCCTTACGACGTACCAGCCAATCTGCCCCTTAAAGCTCTGCGGAACACGTTCTTCAAAATAATCCCATTGAAACCAGAACTGGGTTTCGTCGTCTCCGGGTCGTGTGCCATGGTACACGCCGTCAATGTTGAACTCCCATGAACCCCACATGGTCGTTTTGATGGGAATGCGGTCGCCGGCTTTCCAATGGAAGCGCTCCATGGTCCGGGCGCCAACAATGGCGCCTTCCCGGTCCCCCAGAAAGGCTTTCCACTGATCATCTGGCACGACGAATTCCGGAACAACCTGCCGCTGGTTTTCCGGATCAATGACGAACTGCGGGAAGAAATTCTTTTCTTCGATGTAAGTGCCGCCAAACCAGTTGTTGTGAGTAACGGACTTCACGCCCGGAATGCGGAGAATTCTCTCCCGATAAGAAAGTGGGAGCGGATTGATAATGGAGGTGCGATTAATAATGATCAGGCGATTCGCGCTGGCGAGATTGTCGCGGCTGAAGGCGTCCCGAACCACACCAAGAAAAGCGAAGAGAAACAACGCCACCGCGAATGACCCGATGGTGAGAACCAGGCGCACTTTCTTGCGAAGCAAGTTGGCTAGGATAATCCGGCTGAATTTCATGCCACACCTCCTGCGCTAACCGCCTGCGGAGATCTGCCCGCCTCGACCAGCACTCCCTTGTCGAGATGCAGAGTGGTATGGGCGCGCGAGGCCACGAGCGGGTCGTGCGTGACCATCAAAACTGTCTTGTGATGCTCGCTAACAAGCTCCTGGATGAGCGCCATAACTTCGTCGGCGCTCTTGCGGTCCAGGTCGCCGGTGGGCTCGTCGCAGAGCAGGAAAGTAGGATCCGAGACGATCGCGCGGGCAATCGTGACACGTTGTTCCTGCCCGCCAGAGAGCTGCCGCGGGAAATGCAGCATGCGGTCGGCCAAACCCACGATCGAGAGCGCGGTTTCAACGTGCGCGCGGCGCTCTGCCCTCGAAAGCTTCGTGAGCAACAGCGGAAGTTCAACGTTCTGGAAAGCCGTGAGCACCGGAATTAAGTTATACATCTGGAAGATAAATCCCACATGGCGCGCCCGCCATTCCGTCAACCTTCCCGCGGACATGTGCGTGATTTCGTCGCCGGCGACCGTGATGCTGCCTCGCGTGGGGACGTCGAGACCACCAAGCAGGTTTAGCAGCGTCGTTTTGCCGGAACCGCTGGGGCCCATGAAGGCCACGAATTCGCCCTTCGAAACGTCGAGATTGAGGCCCTGGAGCACGTGAATCTCTTCGCCACCTCGGCGATAGGTCTTGTCGAGGTCGCGGACCTGAATAAGACTTGACCCTGTACCGCTGCCGTCAACTTTCACCATTTTTGCTGGCTCCCTATTGTTTAATCTGGACGGCCTGGCCGTCGCGAAGTGAGCCGGGTCCGCCTACAACAATAGTCTGGTCAGGTTGCAGACCCGCGAGAACCTCTACGTCGGAGCCACGCTCCGATCCCAGCGTGACCGCGCGGCGTTCAAGCACGCCATCCTTCACGAGAAAGACATACTTCGATGAATTGTCCTGTCGAACGGCTTTTTGCGGCACAAGCGCCACAGCTGGAGATTTGTCTTCTTTTTTCTTCGATTTATCGGAGTCTCCGAGGAAAGTCACCTTGACCCCCATATCGGGTAAGATGCGCGGATCCGCCGCCGGGTCAAACAGGTGAACATGATCTGGAGCAGTGAACGAAATTCGCACTTTCACCGTAGCCTTCTGCCGGTCAGCTGTAGGGATCACCGTGCGGACCTTCGCCGGAATCGTGGAGTCCTGATACGCATCCAGGACAGCGTTGACCGCCTGGTCCGTTCGCACCTTCGCGATATAAGACTCGCTTACATCGACCTCGATTTCATTCGAATGCAGGTCCACGATGGTGGCGATGCCTGTGCGGGTGAATCCGCCACCGGCTGAAACCGGGGAAACCATTTCGCCGACCTGAGCGTCTTTCGAAACCACAATCCCTGCGAACGGCGCGCGAATCGTGCAATTGTCTACAGCCTGTTGCTGCTCGCGAATGCGCGCTTCAGCCGCAACCACTTGCTGCTTGGCCAGCGCGATTTTGGCGCGCAGACTGTCCGCCGAGGTGCGCGCGTTGTCGAGGAACTCCTGCGTCTGTACGCCTTCCTTCTGCAGTTGCTCGGCGCGGCGAAGCGCGATTTCCGCATTGCGCAGCTGTACTTCGTAGTCGGTGATGGCGGCTTGTGAAGAGTCGCGGTCCGCCTTTGCCGAATCGAGTGCCCGGCGAACGTCGGAATCATCAAGCGTGGCCAGAAGCTGGCCTTCCGTTACGCGCGTGCCTTCATCAAAGAACACGCCGGTGACTCGGCCAGTAATCTTCGCCGCGATTGTGGCACGCCGGCGGGGCGTGATATAGCCGCTGGCGTTCAGGACTCCTGTAGGGCCGGTAGCGGGCTTCGTCGAATTGGCTACCTGAACCTCCGTCTTGCGGTTAAGAAAGGCCGAAGCGGCGGCGGCAACGAGAACCAAGACGATAAGAGCCAGCACGATCCAGACCCAGCGCTTCCCCGCGCCGGAGTTTGTGCGCTTGGCATCTTGAATGCGCAGCGAAGCCAAGTCAGGCTTCAGCGCCTTTGGTGTCGTCGCCATTCAGACGGTAGCTCCTTGGCCAGAAAGGGGTTCCTCGAGTAAATACGCACCCGGACCTTAAAAAGTATCGATTCCGCCGGAGAGGAATTCGCTACTCCCTATTTTAACGGGCTGGCGCCAATTGTGGGAGTCAAAATCCATAGGCCAAAGTCAACGACGGGAGCCATGATAGAAAAACTGTCCCAAACCGATTGTGAACATGAAGTTGCCGAAGAGCGCGTGATCCAGGCAGGTCAGAAGCAGCGAGCCGGAGTGCTGGTAGGTTACAGCAAACAGAAGCCCTCCGATCAGGCAGAGTGCGACGGATATCCAGTTGCCCAGGATGATGTGCGCAAAGCCGAATGCGAAAGCGCTGGCAGCGAGTATGCCCCATCCCGAACCGAACAGCGGCTGGTAGCGATGAAAGAAAAAGGCCCGATAGAGGAGTTCCTGGGGATATACCGAAAGCAGGGGATAAAGCAGCATGATCAGCGTCCAAAAGAGCGGTGCCCGTCTCACCAGAGAGAAAAGCAGTTCCGGCGCAAAAAGCCAGACGGCAAGTCCCAAAAAAACAAGGAAAATGGCGTCGCGGACGAGCAGGGGCAGAACAAAGGGACCAACATGTCCCCAAGAGAACAGGCGGGACTGGTCAAACGTGGGGTCGTGGCGCAAAAACACAAACGCGCAGATGCCGGCCACGAGAAGGTACGGTATCGGTGCATTCGGAAGCCGCCGATAATAGATAAGCAACGGAATCACCACGAAAATGGCAGAGAATTCCAGAATGAGTAAGAGCAGTCGGAGCATACGGTCGCGCATGGAATGTATCAGGAAGCTGTTTTTTTATCGACGCCCATCGAGGCAGCGGGCGAATTCTGCCTCAACGTGTTGCGGAGGCTAACGACGGCGGCCTGCGCCCGGTGAACCTGCTGCTGAATCGATTTTGCGTTGGTGCGATCTTCGGGCGATAGAGAAGGAATGTCGACCAACAGCTCCGCGTATCCGAGAATTGCGGTCAGCGGGTTGCTGATCTCATGAGCAGCGCCTGCTGCCAGGCGTCCGAGTGCGGCGAGTTTTTGCGAGTGGGAAACCTGCTCCTGAACGGCCTTGAGATTCTCGATGGAATCGCGCGTCAGGTGCACGAGCCGCACCAGTTCGTTTGTGGACAGATTCAGCTTCCAGTAAACCAGCGCCCCGAGCAGGAACATGGCCCCGAACACGAGGCGCAGCCGAAACAGCTGAACGGCCGGCGGCGTATTTCTTGCAAATAGCGCGACGAGCGCAATCACGGGAACGGAGAGAATCGCAAGCATCGCAAGCCTGGATGTTGAGACTCCATGAATCAGCTCGCGGTTTGGAGTTGCATCTTCCTTAGGATCAAGGGATGGCCCGAAAGAGGCAATGAATACGAAGCAGACCAATGACAGAAGGAAGGGCGTGTCAAAAAAACTGCCGGCATAATAAATACCGTGGTCCATCGCCCAATTGAGCACCAGATTGCCGCCCGCGATGACGATGCAAGCTTCTCGGTCTGCAGAAGATGGCTTTTGAACCGGTTGATACTGGTAAAGGTCTCCGATAGGCGCGACAACGAACCGATTAAACCTGCGGTCAGCAAATCCTGCTTGATCGACAGCAGCAGCGTGAGGAGAAAAATCGTGAGTAGCGTGGTAGCCATGCGGAACGGAAAAAGCTCAGCGGGGGAGGAATTGCTGCTGAGCAGCCAGAGCCCAATGAGGGGCGTGGAAATTGTGACGAGCATGGCAAGGTGCGAAGAAAGAAACGTTGGCCGGCTTGGTTCCTCTTCCCTCCTGTTCTCCGGCAATGGCTCGCTTGGTTGGCCCATCTCGACCGATCGCCCGGCTACCGTCAGGTAGACAAACGCCGCCATCGCTGCGACGAGAGGCACATCGTAGAAACTTCCGGTGTAGTACCGGCCTGTGTCGATGGCCACGTTGCCTAGGTTCGAAGCAAGGCAGTAACAAGCGGCTGCAAAGAAATAAATACGGTAAATCCCGCGCCACGGCCCTTTGGTCCGAAAAAGAGCGGAGGCGGCCATCAGGGTGAAAAGCTGATTGCCGATAGCATCGGCGACATTGAAACGCAGATTGTAGCTATCCGTGCCGCTCGGAACTAAACGGTAGGCGAATACACCAAAAGCGTAGAGATAGAGTGAATACAGCATGAGAATCGACACGTCGAGAAAGCCGAAGGCACGGAACCTCGAGTCGTGAGTACGGTGGGGTTCGAGGAGGATAGCAGCGGTAAAAGGCACGAGCTTGACAAAAAGAAGCGCGTCGACCAGAGGCACATCCGGCACCGGACGTGCGCACCACACTTCATAAGCGGACCAGACGACCAGGCTGGCCAGCCACAAGAACGCTCCCACAAAAATCAGAAGCCAAAAGACTCGAACGCGGGAGTGGCTGCGGAAAAAATTCTGCAGTGCAAGAAACGTCGCAGCGCCGACCAAGATGACCTGGAATGCATCGCCAATAGCCGTCAGCGCATATCCCTTCGGGAGAAGCAGTGCTACGCCCAAAGAAATTGCCACAACGCCAAGGCACAGGTAAAACCCGGCGCGCATGGCATGCGGATAGTGCAACAGGTCCACTGCTGGACTGGGCGCGAGTTTTCGCTGGTCGTCCATCAATTCGCTTGATTTCTGCCCTTGGAACCTTCGTTTTGCAACCACGCCCAGGTCGGAGGCTTATCTGGGGTCGTGGACGAAGGCGTCGTTCATCCCCGGAATAGGTTCCGGAGCTTTCTCTATTTTTGGCCAAGAATGAGTGACTTAGGCTGAAAATCCTTTCGCGTGTGCGGCGAACGTTATAGGGGACGTTGGTACCAGTGGGAAGCCACACCTGCCTTGGCGACCCTCATGGGAGAAAATGCCGCGGCCGTGCGCTGAGCCCTTGCAAAATCCTTGAAATGTGTTCCAAGCTTAGGCATCGGGGAAACGCCCGCCGCCGAATATTCCATCCTGGCGCTAACTGAGGTTCTCATGGCAAAGCGAATGATTAGCGAAGAATATGCCGCGAGCGCTGTTCACAACGGCAACCGGTACCGGACACCAAAAGATGAATACGCCTCGAAGCTGACGACACCGGCAAAGGCGGTGGAAAAGATCGAGAGCGGAAGCACTCTTTGCCTGGCTCTCGGGGTGGGCATGCCGGGTGGCCTCGCCAAGGCGGTCGCTGATCGCATCCTGGCCGGCAATCTCAAGAATTTGAACCTCTATTTCCAGCATTCCATGAAGTACAGCGCGGAAACCTTGATCCGCCCGGAAGTCCTCAAACAGGTGAATGCTCGCTGCTTTTTTATGGGCGAAACCGACCGCAAGGTCGTCGATGTCGGACTCGCTGAGGGAAGAAAGTATCTGAGCTACGTACCCATCAACTTTTCGAATATCCCCCGGGCGTTAACCGAACACATCAAGGTCAACACTTTCGTCGTGACCGTCTCGCCGATGGACAAGTCGGGGCACTTCAGTCTGGGGACGAACAATGATTACGCGTCCACCGTCCTGCGCCACTGCGACCATGTAATCGTGGAGGTCAACCGCAACATGCCGCGGGTCTTCGGCGACTCCCTGGTGCGCATTTCCGAAGTGCACGCGATCGTCGAAAATGACGCGCCGCTCGTGCAGGTCCCCTACAAGGACCCGGACGAGGATTCCTTGAAAATCGGAAAGTGCATTGCCGAGCAGATACCCGACGGCGCCACCCTGCAATTGGGAATCGGGAATCTGCCGAATGCTGTCGCCCTGCACCTGGCGGCTCGCAGCGATCTGGGCATTCACTCGGAGCTGTTCAGCCACGCATTTGTCCGTCTGATCAAGAGTGGCGTGGCAAACGGACGAAAAAAAACAATTCACCCGCGCAAGCATGTGTTCACATTCGCGATCGGCGACGACGAAGTCTATGATTTCATCAACGACAATCCGTCGATGGAGAGCTATTCGTCTGCGTATGTGAACGACATCCATGTGATCGCGCAACACGACAATCTCATGAGCGTGAACACAGCCATGGAGATTGACCTGTATGGCCAGGTGAACGCCGAGTTCATCAGCGGGCACCAGTACAGCGGGTCGGGTGGGCAGTTCGACTTTGTGAAGGGTGCGTCGTTTTCGAAAGGCGGCAAGTCTTTCATCGGCCTTAAGTCCGCCGCCAAGAATGCCACCATCTCCTGCATCGTCCCGCACGTGCAGATGGCCACCGATACCCGGATGGACGTCGAGTACATCGTGACGGAATACGGCTGCGTCAACCTGCGCGGAAAGTCTACCCGCGAGCGGGCTCAAGCTCTAATCAGCATTGCGCATCCGAACTTCCGCGACGAGCTGACCGCTTACGCAAAGTCCGTGGTGTTGATCTAGCTCGGTACTAGGTCGTTAGCCTCCCAGCGAGACCGCGAAACAAATTAACCTGACCTTTTGCCCCCCGAAAGGCATCTACCCTTGCCCTCCCCCACTTTTTAGGCGGTAATTAGCTTGACATGAAGGTCGCTGCATTGTTTCATATAGTTGAATGAAACAGAAGGACATCCTCGATTCCCGCGATCGGCTCGTCCGGCAGCTCCCGGACCCCACTCAGATTGCGCGCGGCACTCTGCTGCGGCGAACCATTCGCCACGCTCGAGGCTGTCCGAAGTGCCGGGCCGGAGGAGGACATCCGGTCTGGGTGCTCACGGTAACTTACCCTGGGGGAAGGACGCGGCAGTTCAGCATTCGCCCCGACCAGCGCGCTCAGGTCCAGAAGTGGGTACGCAATTACCAACGTCTGAAAGAGGGATTAGAAGCGATCAGTGAATTGAACCACGAGCTGCTGCGGCCGAGCCGGTAGGGCTTTTTTTTGATGTTCTTGTGTTTCATTTATATAAATGAATCACGAAAGCAACCTCCTTCCCGCCGTCCGGCAACTCGTCGATACTCACTTCTCCGGCCTTCGCCGAACGGTGCGCAAAAACCTCTCCCGTCTGACTTGCGCCTTCCTCCAACTGGCCTGGAGCGTCCGCTTCGGCTACGGCGGGCTGCACCTTACTTCCATCGCTCGCGTCTTACCCGAGAGCAGAAAGTTTAAGAGCAGCTATAAATGGCTGTCGCGCTTCTTGAAATGCAAGTTCTTTGACGCTTCCAGCCTGGCCCAATGCATGCTGTCGGTGATCTTGGGGAAGAAGCCACCACCTTGGGTGATCGTGCTCGTCGACCAAACCACCGTGAATGATGTCGAGGTCGTCAACGCGGCCATCCCCTTCCAAGGGCGAGCCGTGCCGGTGGCTTGGGTAGATTTTGAATATCCCTGGAAGACGCTCCATCCCCCTTCCCAAAATACTATTGAGCGTTACCTCCTCACTTGGCTGGGTCTGGCGGTCCCTCGCGGCGTACGACTGATCCTGATTTTCGACCGCGGCTACGCCCGCGTGGAGTTAATCAAAGACTTAAAGCAAGGTGAGCAGCCGTTCCTCATCCGGGCTCGCCGCCAAGTGATCGTACAGACCAAAGTGCAGGGCCGCCGGCGACGGCTGAGTTTGGGACGGCTTCCTCATCGCACGGGCCGTCCGAGCCGCTATGGCCACGTCCTCTACCATAGTCAAAAAGCCGAACCCGTGGACGTGATCGTCTATCGCGAAAAGGGGTTTCAGGAGCCTTGGTTTTTAATCGTGCCGCCGGATTCCGAATCCTGGCTCCCCACAGAAGAAGTGGTTGGGCTTTATCGCCAACGCATGCAAATCGAGCAGTGTTTTCGCGATTGGAAAAGCCATCTGGGGCTGCGCGGCTTGCATCTCCAGGTCGACAAATCCAAGCGCCTGCTGCGGGTCCTGATGGGCTTCACGCTCGCTTATTTGATCGTTTTGTTGTTAGGCACCGATCCACTCGCCGAAAAGCTCCGGCCGCACTTTGAACGAGAGCGAAACCAGCCACGCCACGGCACCCGCAAAGTCCTCAGTGTGCTATCGATCGCTTTGCATGTACTTTCCGATTCGCGATGGCAACAGCGGGCACGAAAACGGTTAATGCAAATCCTCGCGCGATTGGCGCAGAGCCGTGGCGTCGCGCTGCTGCCGGTCTTCTCACCCTAAGAAGTTGAGCTCCTTTCTTTCTTGAGCATCTCGATCTCTTCTCCTGCCTACGTGGGAGAACCTGTCTGCCTCTCTCCGAATTCCGCATGCCGATTCGCTCTTGTCGAGAGGATGCGCGAAAAGCACACCCCTGTGTGTTCGTACAAGAGAGTTCAGCGCTCTCGCCTCATTTTCGACAGGAACAACGACAACCGCATTGAACCAGCTGGTCGCATGCTTACTCTGCCAGAGCGCCTAAATACTGGGGGAGGGCAAGGCATCTACCGTATTGACAGAATTGCGCGGAAAGAATATGACTATTTCACCGCGTAAGTAATCTCGGCTCGACTGGGGGGGGTTCATGGACGCCTCACGCCGTGATTTTCTCAAGCTCGCCACCATTGGAGGAACCGCTGCCGCGGTATTCGGATTCGACCTGCAACCCGCGCAAGCCGCACTGCGTACTTTGAAAATAGC
>Ga0306920_100000883_pt1 | contig 36523 bp, 33 predicted proteins | sample flu12Cox44000170_FD_204666 | JGI IMG/M metagenome (GOLD analysis project Ga0306920, IMG submission 204666) | Lab enrichment of tropical soil microbial communities from Luquillo Experimental Forest, Puerto Rico - flux4day.12C.oxic.44.000.170 (v2)... | ecosystem: Environmental > Terrestrial >... | reverse complement strand
GGCCCGCTCGCCGAACAAGTACGCGGTCAGGCGATACATCAGCCAGGTAGTCAGTGCGAACAGCAAGATGAAAGGGAGCCGAAGCGCCAGCGCGCTCTCCGTCGCAAACAGTCGGCCGGCGCCCCAAGCGAGCCACCACGCTGCCGGCGGATGGTCGAAGGTGCTGAGCTGCGGATGCCGGCCGGTTGCGACCGTATAGCTCTCGTCGATCCCAAGGCCCAAGCTGAACCCCAATAGGATGCGGCCGACGAGGGTCGCCGCAATCAGGACCAGGACGGCGCGTCGCGCTCGGCTCATGCCGCGAGCAGACATTTTACGGGCTGTGCCGCGTCTCCCCCGGTGCTGGACGGAATGGTCATTGCCAGAGCTTCGTTGGACTGTCGCAGAACTCTGAAGCTGACCTCGACAAACGGCAATCCCAGACCAGGTGTTCGCCCAGGCCCAGACGAACCAGCGCTGAGGCGGCAAGACGCGAAATAGCGGGAGCGTGCGACGGAACCATGACAAGAGCCATGGAGCACGACTTGCGCCGGTAACAGTGCTGGCGGTTCGGCAACAGCTGGAGGCTGAGGGCCCGCGAGCCGCCAACCCCTCGATCGTCGTATCGACCTGCAACAAAGCCGAAGACATCGCGTTGGTCGTGGGGCCTGTCGCCAAGGCCCTCCCGGGAACCGCATGGGAGATCGTCTTTGTCGATTGGCGAAGCATTCGCGACTGGCTCTCACTTCGCTTCCTGCTATTCGCCCTCGTCGGCTCGACCGGCCTCATCGCGCATTGGGCGGCGCTGCGGCAAGGGCTGGCGTTTGGGCTCGGTGTGTGACTTGGCGCAAACTTTGGCCGCCTACCCGGCCATGGCATCCAACAGGCGGCTCACTTATCGCGACCAGCGTCTCAAGGGAGTATCGGCGCTCAAAGGCAGGCTGACGTTCCGCGCCCTACCGCTGGCGCGGTTGCCAACGTCGGCGTGGCCAATTGGTACTACCGGGCCGCAGATGGGGGCGGTGTTCAATTGGGCCGCGCGCTCCATGCTCACCCTGGCGGTCGACGCAGACCCGCGTTCGTTCCCCATGAACCGGTCTGTCATTGGCCTTTCATGCACGTCGCCCAAGCTCGGGCCAGGGACCAATTGAGGAGGGCGGAATGACGAGTGACATCGACCTCTCCGAGCGCACGGAGCGAACGCAAACGTCTCAGGGTCAAGAGCACCGCTCGCCGGATCTTGTGCGGGCGTGGGCGGTGGCCGCGGGTTCCCTAATCCTGCTCGGTGCCTGCCTCTACAGGCGTATCCGGCATCCCGATTGGACAGGAGGACAGGCCTTGGCAGCGCTCTGGGCCGTCTATCTGGCTGGCGCCGTGTCAATCTGCGGCGGGTGGCTTTGCAACGACCCCGGCATGGCCGGCGATGCTATCGTCCGATGGCGGCGGCTCTTCCACGCGTGCATCGCTAGCATTGCAAGTCGCCGTTGATGCGTCCTGGTAGAATGGCGACGATGCCTCCCGGATGGAGGGGGCCGATGGCGCCCAGCTCTTCCGGGCCACCCGGTTGCACGCGGCCGCAAAGGCGCTTCCAATCACCACGAGCTGCCCTCCGAGCAGGATTGCGGGCGTGATCATGGAGTCGTGCACTCGCGCACTATCGCTATCGAGCGCGTAGCCCGGAGCGACAGCAAGTTATCGCAATTCTGCGGCTGTCATTCTGTTGGCATCTGCCAGCATTCCCATGATGGCCTGCTAGCAAACGCATGGCAGGCGCGCCGGTCAGCGCACACTGCTGCCTGCTTGATGAGAACGGCGGATGCACCAGCCGATTGCCGACGAGGGACGTTGGCCGGCGCAAGTCATGGGGCTCTTTGGCCTTTGACCAACAACGCCACCGTTTGCTTCATCCGCCGAAACACAGCGGCGAGTTGGTGGGCCCGATGGTGGGCCGCGGGCAATGGCAGAATGAAATGTGCCAGAAATGAAATAGTGTTACATTTCAGCGTTGCTTTGACCGCTCCACGTCCCCGCCATCCCCCAATGCACATAGCACCGACGCCGACACGGCTGCCCCCAGCGTCGCCGCTCGGCGCCCAGGCCCCTAGTATGACTGAGTCATTGTCCGGCGCTTGTCGTCACACCCAGTGCAGCGGCGGGGCGCAGGAGTAGCGCGGCGGGCGCGTCTGTTCTGTTGCAGTGGCCTCGTCTAGGCTCACCCGCCAGGAAGCTGCCCGAGGACCCATCGATGGTGGACCCTTACGAAGTCTTGGGTGTCGGCCGCGCGGCGACGCAAGAGGAAATCCGCAAGGCCTACCGCCGACTCGCCAAGAAATACCACCCGGACCTCAATCCCGACGATAAAGGTGCGGAAGCGCGCTTCAAGGAGATCGCCGCGGCCTATGACATCGTGGGCGACGAGCAGAAGCGCGCGCGTTTCGACAACGGTGAGATAGACGCATCCGGCGCCGAGCGCCAGCGACCCGAACGCGAGTTCTACCGCCAGCATGCCGAGACCGGCCCCGGCTTCAAGTACGAGCGCCGCTGGCAAGGAAGCGCGCCTGAGGGCGAGGAAGACCTGTTCGCCCAGATCTTCGGCGAGCGCGGCGCCAGGGTCAGAGCCAGAGGCGCCGATGCCGCCTACACGATGTCCGTGGCCTTCACGGAGGCGGTGACGGGTGCCAAGAAACGGGTGACCATGCCCGACGGCAAGACGCTCGACATTACCATCCCAGCCGGGTTGCACGACGGCCAGATGCTGCGGCTGCGAGGGCAGGGTCATCCCGGTTTCGGCGGGGGCGAACCGGGCGACGCCCTGGTGGCGGTCCACGTTGAGCCCCATCCCATCTTCCGCCGGGACGGCAACAACATCCGATCGGTTTTGCCCGTAACCCCTGGGGAAGCCCTGGCCGGAGCGAAGGTGCGGGTGGCGACCGTGTCGGGGCCCGTTCAGCTGGCAGTGCCGAAGGGATCGAACACGGGCCGGATTTTGCGCCTGCGCGGCAAGGGGGTACCCTCGGCCCACGGCACGGGCGATCACCTGGTGGAATTGCAGGTGGTTCTGCCCGAGCATCCCGACGACGAGCTCGTGCGCAGCATCACAGAGTGGGAAGGCAAACATCCCTACGATCCCCGCAACCGGCAGGGAGCCCAGGCATGACTGGCCATCTGATCGGAGAGAAAGAGCTCATCGAGAGCGTGGGACACCTGGAGGTGGCTGTCCTTCGCCGCTGGATCGATCTGGGCTGGGTGCTGCCGCATCAGGACGGCGAAAGCCTGCGCTTCGACGCATCCGATGTGGCACGCGTGCGCCTCATTTTCGAGCTGCACTACGAGCTGCGCATCGAAGAGGACAGCATGTCAGTGGTGCTGTCGCTGATGGATCAGCTTTATGAGGCGCGATGCTGCCTGCGCGCGCTGATGTCCGCCGTGGCAGCGCAGCCGGAGGAAGTTCGCGCCCGCATCTCCGACCTTGCCAAGGCGAAGGGCTGAGCCCGAGGGAGGCACGCCGATGCCATCCCCGAGCGCGCTGGCCTGCGTGCGGTGCGGCACGCAATATGCTTTGGACCAATACGCCAGCGACTGCGCCGCCTGCCGGACGGCCGACACGCCGGCGAACCTCACTTTGCTCTTTGCTACCGCGCCGGGTCAGGGGCTCGATCGCGATCGACTGGACGCCAAGCCCGCTTCGCTCTGGCGCTGGGCGGCGTTCCTGCCGGCCGAGGCGAAGGATGCGGTGAGCCTCGGCGAGGGCAATACCCCGCTGCGGCCTGCGCCTGCGCTTGGCCTTGGCGAAGTGTGGATCAAGGACGAAACACGCAACCCCACGTGGTCCTTCAAGGATCGGTTGGCCTCCGTCGCCGTGACAATGGCGCGGCGTTTCGGCGCAAAAATGATTGTGTCGAGCTCCTCAGGCAATGCCGGCGCGGCCGCCGCAGCCTACGCGGCCAAGGCTGGCATGCCCTGCATCGTCTTCACCTTCAAGGGCGCCGCCGGAGCGCTTGTGACGCAAATGCGGGCCTATGGCGCGATGGTGGTGGTGGCCGAGACGCCGGCCGATCGCTGGCGCCTGCAACGGGAGGGAGTGCGAGCATTCGGCTGGTATCCGGCCTCGCCGTTCTTCGCGCCAGTTGTTGGCAGCAACCCCTACGGCATCGAAGGTTACAAGACCATCGCTTACGAAATCGCCGAGGCGTTCGCCTGGCAGACGCCAGACTGGTGCGTGCTGCCGGTGTGCTTCGGCGACGCGCTCTATGGCACGTGGAAGGGCTTCGAGGAATTGCGGGCGCTGGGCTGGATCGCGCGCACGCCCCGCTTTGCCGCCGCCGAGGTCTCGGGCTCGCTCGCCACCGCAATGGTCACCGGCGAGGCGCTGCCGCCCGCGCGACGCCCAAACGTGCCGAGCATCGCGACCTCGATCGCTTGGATCCAGGGGACGGTGCAGGCGCTCGAGGTCTTGCGGCGCACGGACGGGGTAGCGGTCGCGATCGACGATGACACGCTGGTGCGGTGGATCGCCCGGCTGGCCGGATCCGAGGGCCTGTGGGCCGAACCCGCGTCGGTCGCCCCGCTTGCGGCGATCGAACGGCTCCGCCAGCAGGGCATCGCCGCCAGCGGCGAGCGCATCGTGGCGCTGATCACGGCGAGCGGTCTCAAGGATACCTCGCCCGTGGAGGCGAACCTCCCGCCACCGCCGACGGTCACCGGGGGGCTCGATCACCTGCTGGCAAGTTTGCGCCAAACCTACGGGTTCTACCACCATGACTGAATTCGGCATCGCCATGGACGGTCGAGCCCCAATGGCCAGCGTTCCCACCCAGGCACGGGCGGCCGAGGAGGGCGGCGCCGACACCTTGTGGATCGCGTCGCACCTCTTCTTGCGCGATCCGATAGCGACAGCGGCCATCGCGCTCGGCGCCACACAGCGCATCAAGGTTGCGCTCATGGCCATGAGCCCCTACGGAGTGCATCCAGTGCATATCGCCATGGCCGCTGCGACTTTGGACGAGATGTTCCCCGGACGGGTCATCCTCTGCCTCGGCGTCGGCGCCCCGGCGGATCTGCAAGCCGCGGGTATCGATTCGCCGAGACCGCTCGTCGCCTTGCGCGAGGCGATCGCGCTCTGCCGGACGCTCTTTGCCGGCGAGCACGCCGATCTCGACGGGCAGGCCTTCAGGGTGCACGGCCGCCGGCTCGGCAACGGTGGCCGGAAGATCCCCATCGTGCTGGCGGCCTCGCGCAGCAACATGCTGGCGCTCGCCGGCCGCGCGGCCGACGGCGTGCTGATCTCGGCGGCGAGCTCGCCGCCCTTTGTCCGCGCCTGCCTCGAGCACGCTGAGCGCGGCGCTAACGACCGGCCCTTCCGCAAGCTCGGCATCGTCTATACCCGCGTCGGCGCCTCGGTGAAGGAGGCGATGGACGCGGTTCGCCGCCCGATCGGCTTCGTCTTGCGCGGCGCGCACCATGCCGAGAACATTCGCCGCTCCGGTGCGCCGCTCGACCAGATTGCGCTGGCTGCGGCCTATGCCGCCGAAGACTGGGCGGCAGTCGAGCGGCTCGTCAGCGACGAGGTCGTGCGCCGGCACGCGGCGTGCGGCACACCGGATCAGGTCAGGGCGAAGCTTAAGGAGTACGGCGCCATCGGCCTCGATGAGGTCATCATCGGCGGCATCGATACGGCCGAGGGTATCGCGGCGGCGCTCGCGGCAGCACGGGGCACAGCATGAAATTCAGCGTCAGCCTGCCGACCGGTTTCGAGGGCCTAATGTACCCCGTGCCGTTCGTGGCGCCCGAGGACTTCGTGCGCCTGGCCATCGCCTGCGAACGGCTCGGCTATCACTCGGCTTGGGGCAACGATCACCTTACGACGCAGCACTACGTGCGCGACCTGTTTCCCGGTGCGCCGCCCAATTTCTACGAAGTGATGACCGTGCTGTCGTTCTGCGCGGCCGCCACCAACACCATCAAAGTCGGCACAGCCGTCGCGGTTCTCCCCATGCGCGATCCGTTCTGGCTCGCCAAGCAAGCGGCTACCCTCGATCCAGCTCTCGGGCGGACGCCTGATCCTGGGGCTTGGCATCGGCGCCTACCGCGAGGAGTTCCTGGCCTGGGCGCCGCGTGTTGGCCCCACCGCACGCCGTGGCGACATGCTGGACGAAGGTTTGGCCCTGCTGCGCCGGCTCATGACGCAGGCCGATGTCCGGGACCCGCGGCTACCCACACGAAGTAGTCCATCGGCATGGGCCCGTCGTGCGGATCGCCACCGCATGGGCGCAGGAAGCCGAGCTATGCCATCACGATCTCGGCGAACCAGGCAATCTGCTCCTCGAGCTCGGCCATGCTGTCGGCGGGAAACATGAGCGCGCATGATCGACGCCGATGGTGGAGGAGGCCGAGCGGCGCTACATGGCCTCCGGCCTCGTCGCCCACCGCAAGTCGCTCGCCTACACGGGGCGCGATCTCTCAAAGCAGGTGACGGCGAACCTGGTCGGCTCCCCGGATTTGATCCGCGAGAAAGTGGCAGACCTCGCCGTCACCCACGAGGGGCGCTACTATGCCTGCCGGAACATCGAGATGTTCCCGAAACCCAAGCAAAACCCGTTCGCCCTGTGGATCGGCGGGCATAACTTGGAGGCCGTCGAGCGCGCTTTACGCTTCGGCACCGGTTGGCTTCCGGGCTGGCGCCCGTGGCCCGAGCTCGAGGAGCGCATCCGCTGATCGGAAGACGTCCTGCGGCTTGGGCGCGTGCACGAACGGCACATGGCCCGCGCACGCTAGCACCGTCTTGGCGATCGTGACGGAGAACTGCGGGGCGATCTCGATCGATGCGGGATCGCGGCCCAGCGCGACCGCCCGCTCTTTCAGCCACCGTCTACCTGATCGATACGGGCTTCACCTGCGAGATGGCGAAGGAGGCCGACAGCGGTGCCCGAATTCGAGGTGTTTGCCCTCCGCTACGCCACCCGCGAGGCGCAGCGCCGCGACCATTTCATCATGTACTCGGGGGAGGCCGATATCGGGCCCGGCATCACATTGCACCCCACCTATGATCACTCGCATGGGCTGCAATCGGTGCGCGTGCACACAAAACGCGGTTGGCTGGTGCTCGCCTCCGATGCCACGCACTTCTACGAGAATATGCGCACCAACCGCCCGTTCACCACGGCCTTTCATATCGGTGAGATGCTGGATGCCTTCCGCACCCTAGAGCGGCTGGCCCCGACGCCTCGCCACATCGTGCCCGGGCATGATCCTTATGTGATGAAGGAGTATCCGGCACCGAAGGCATCCCTGGAGGCCCCGCCGTGCGCCTCGACGCCGAGCCCATTGCGCCGGCGCTCACGTTCGAGAGCCCTGCAGCGCCATAACATCCGCGCGGTGCGGGCCTTGGGAGCAAGGGCATGATGATCGGCCCCCAGTCATATCGGCCATGCGCCATGATCGGCCATGCACCGTGATGGGCCATGCGCGGGGACCTGCGAGCTGGCGGGCGTATTTGAGAAGCTATTCCCAACGCCTGAGTGTCCGCTGCCGGGGTATCTCCCGCCTGGGTGTCTCCGGCTTGGGTATCTCCTGACTGGCAACCTCCCGCCTCGGCACTCCCCTGTCGACCTTGCCGCATCGGGCTCATAGGCAGAGCGCATGATGCGGGGCAGAGGGTGGGGCAGATCAGCTACCTAAGCTAGCTTGGCAGAGCTGCTGCCGCGCGCAATGAAGCATGGAGGCTAAATCGCATCTCTTCTTCTCAACTCGAGACGCGCGGCATTTACCGCACCTTAACCAAGCTGGTGGCTTCTCTTGCGTGGTCATCGCGCAACTAGAGGGGCAAACCAATGACAACCTTGGAACAAGCGCTAGCGAGCATCCTGGAGCTGATCGAGAAGGCCAAAGCTGCCGGCAATTCTCTGGCACTGGCTGCGCTCATGCGACGCAAAGAGGCGATCTGCGCCGCGCTCGCAGCGCCGGAGCAGCACTGAATTCGGTCGGGCGACGTGGCGCTGCAGCCCGCGCGACGGCCAGAAGCGATGGCAATGCTTGCGGCCAAAGGGCAACGCGCCCCAAGCATTGGCAAATCGCCGCCACAGTTGCGCGTCCAAGACAGAGGGGTGCCGATGGGGCTCCAGACGCAAGGATGCCCGGGCTTGCAAGCCTCCCATCCCATCCCCTGCGTTCGTTGAAGCATTTGTCGCTGCGTCCTTTCTGATCGAGGCGAGCCATGCGCACGAATGCCGCTCCAGGCCTCCACGGGTCGGCCGCTCGGGCCGAAGGAAAAATCAGATCGGCGCATGAGGCGGTGAGCCTCATTCGCTCGGGCGATACCGTCGCGACCAGCGGCTTTGTCGGCATCGGGTTCGCGGAGGCGATCGCCGTCGCTCTGGAACAGCGCTTCCTCGCCAGCGCCAAGGACAACGGCATGGGTGAGCCGAGCGGCCTCACGCTCGTCTACGCAGCCGGCCAGGGCGACGGCAAGGAGCGCGGCCTCAACCATCTGGCACACAAGGGTCTCGTGCGTCGCGTGATTGGCGGTCACTGGGGCCTGGTGCCGAAACTGCAGGCGCTGGCGGTCGCGGGCGAGATCGAGGCCTACAACCTACCGCAGGGCGTCATCACTCATCTTTACCGCGACATTGCCGCCGGCAAGCCCGGCCACCTCAGCAAGATTGGCCTCGAGACCTTTGCCGATCCGCGCCACGGCGGCGGCAAACTCAACGCGCGCACCACCGCTGACCTGGTGAGCCGCATGACAGTGGACGGGCAGGAGTATCTGTTCTACCGCGCCTTTCCGATCAATGTTGCCATCCTACGCGGCACCACCGCCGATCAAGATGGCAATGTGACCATGGAGCGCGAGGCGCTGACGCTTGAAGCACTCTCCATCGCCATGGCCGCACGCAATTCCGGCGGACGCGTCATCGTGCAGGTCGAGCGCGTCGCGGAGCGCGGCAGCCTGAACCCACGGCAGGTGAAGATCCCCGGCATCTTGGTCGACTGCGTGGTCGTCGCGGAGCGGACGGAGCACCACATGCAGACGTTCGCAACGCCCTACTCGCCAGCCTATGCCGGCGAGATGCGTGTGCCCACGAGCACGCTGAGGCCGCTGCCCATGGACGAGCGCAAGATCATCGCCCGGCGCGCGGCGCTGGAACTGGAGGCCAATGCCGTGGTCAACCTCGGCATCGGCATGCCGGAGGGCATAGCCGCCGTGGCGGCCGAAGAGCGCGTCTTCGACCTGCTGACTATGACAGCGGAGCCCGGCGTCATCGGCGGCGTGCCGGCCGCGGGCCTCGACTTCGGGGCCGCCATCAATCCCCAGGCGATCGTCGACCAGCCCTACCAGTTCGACTTCTATGATGGCGGCGGACTCGACCGCGCCTTTCTCGGGCTCGCGCAGGTGGACCGGCACGGCAATCTCAACGTGTCGCGCTTTGGTTCGCGGCTGGCAGGCGCGGGCGGTTTCATCAACATCAGCCAGAGCGCCAAGGCGGTGGTGTTCGTCGGCACCTTCATGGCGGGTCCATTGGAGGTGGATGTGCGCAACGGTCAGCTCGCGATCGTCCGCGAGGGCAATGTGGTCAAGTTCAGAGCTGAGGTCGAGCACCGCACCTTCTCAGGCGACTTCGCCCGCCGACGTGGCCAACCGGTGCTCTATGTCACCGAGCGGTGCGTGTTCCGTCTTGCCCCCGGCGGTCTGGAGCTCGTAGAGGTGGCCCCCGGCATCGACATCGATCGCGACATCCTCGCGCACATGCAGTTTGCCCCGATCGTCAAGGATCCCCGGCCCATGGACGTTGGCATATTCGCGCCCCAGCCGATGGGCTTGCGCGAGCGGATGCTGGCGATGCCAATCGAACAGCGCTTCGCCTACGATCCCAAGCTGCGAATGCTGTTTGTCGACTTCCGCCGGCTCACGATCGCGACCGAGCGCGACGTCGAGCGCATCAAGGCCGAGGTTGAGCGGCGGATCGGCTCGCTCGGGCACAAGGTCTACGCCATTGTCAACTATCGCGACTGCAGGATCGACCCGGCCGTCGAGGCAAGCTATCGCCGGATGGTCGAGACGCTCGAGACGCGCTGCTACCTGGGCGTCACGCGATATGGCGTGTCGGGTGTCCTGGACGTAGAGGGCGGGAACCCTCGCCGGCCCTGGCCGCAGCAGCCCACTTCCCGGTGGGGTGAGGCGGCAAAGGCGGTCCGGGCCGTCGGCTGAGCGTTTGTCGGCAGGGGCCGCGAACCGATGCGCGGCGTTGAACGCGGCTCGTCGGCCCACTAGGTTCCTAGTGTGGCTGCAGATCACGACATCTTCGACCGTGCGCTATTGGTGCGGCGGCGCAATCGCGTGGCAGCGGGGGCGCAGTCCCACGAGTTCCTGCTGGCGCGCGTGGCTGACGATCTCATCGAGCGCTTGGGCGCAGTGCAGCGCCGCTTTCCGGTTGCCGTCGATCTTGGCGCCTATCACGGCTTGCTGGGGCGCCGGCTGCGGCACGTGCCAGGCATCACCATGGTCGTGGATGTGGAACCCTCCTGGCGCCTGCTCGAGCAGTGCGAGGGCTCGCGCGTGCAGGCAAACGAAGAGGCCCTTCCCTTCCGCGACCAGTCCCTCGACCTCGTGACCTCGGGGCTCGCCTTGCACCTCGTCAACGACCTGCCTGGCGCCTTCGTGCAGATACGGCGCGCCTTGAAACCCGACGGGTTGTTTCTGGCCGCGCTCCTCGGCGGCAGCACGCTGAGCGAGCTGCGCAACGCGCTGCTGGCGGCCGAGGAGGAGCTGGAGGGAGGAGCAAGCCCGCGCGTTGCCCCGTTCGCAGACGTGCAGGACCTGGGGGCGCTGCTGCAGCGTGCCGGCTTCGCGCTGCCGGTGGTTGATGCCGACACCGTCACTGTGACCTACCCAGACGCGCTGGCGCTGATGCGGGAGCTGCGCGCCATGGGAGCGGCCAATGCGCTCAAGGCACGCCGCCAAGGCCCCCTGCGCCGCGCCACCCTGGTGCGCGCGCTCGCCCTCTACCAGGAGCGCTTCGGCCTGCCGAACGGCCGCGTGCGGGCTACCTTCGAGATCATCACTTTGACGGCTTGGGCTCCACACGAGAGCCAGCAGCAGCCATTGCAGCCCGGCACGGCGAAGGTGAGGCTCGCGCAGGTGCTGGGGACGGTGGAGCTGCCAAGGGGCGATACGGCAGGGCTCAAGCGCCGCTGAGCCAAGTCCCTTGGCCGTTCGCCTAGAGCAGGTCCCGCAGCATCGCCTTCAGAGGCTCGTCGGCTGGCGGCATCGCATAGTCGGCAAGCCTCTTTGCACGGACCCAGGCGAGCTCCTGCCCCTGCCTCGCCTTCACCTCGCCCTCCCACTTGCGACACGCATAGAGGGGCATCAGCAGGTGAAACGCCGCATAGCTGTGGCTGGCGAAGGTCAGCGGTGCCAGGCACTTTTCCGCCACCGCGATGCCAAGCTCTTCGTCCAGCTCGCGGACCAGGGCCGCTTCGGGTGTCTCGCCCGCCTCAACCTTGCCGCCGGGGAACTCCCAAAACCCCGCCAGCGGCCGTCCCGGAGGCCGCTTCGCCAGCAGCACCCGCCCGTCGGCATCGATCAGCGCGCAGGCGGCGACAAGGACGATGTCAGAGCCCATGCATGTCCCACCTAAACTTGCCCCACCATGCTTGCCCCACCTTTCCTTGCCCGCCCGTTGGCGTCCCGCCAGCAAAGGCCCGCTACGGTCGCGGCGTCGGCGGGTTGAGACCCGTGCGCATGCCCTCAGCTGCGATAATCCGCGTTGATGGAGATGTAGTCGTGCGTGAGGTCGCAGGTCCACACGGTGGCCTTGCCGGCGCCCAGGCCAAGATCGACGCCAATCGTGATCTCGCGCCCTTGCATGTATTGGGCGATGGTTTTCTCATCGTAGGTGGCGGCGCGGTCGCCATCCTTGGCCACCTGCACCCCACCGTACCTGATGGAGAGCCGATCGCGGTCGGCTGCTTCCCCGCTCTTGCCCACCGCCATGACGACGCGGCCCCAGTTGGGGTCCGCACCGGCGATGGCTGTCTTGACCAACGGCGAGTTGGCGATGGCAAAGCCGATGCGCCGCGCTGCGCCATCGCTCTCGGCGCCGCAGACCTCGATGGTTACGAACTTGGAGAGGCCCTCCCCATCCTTCACCACCATGAGCGCCAGCTCGTGCATCAAGTCGTGCAAGGCGGTGGCAAACAGCCGCCCGTCCGCGCTGGCGGCATCGGCAATGCGCGGGGCGCCGCGCGCGGCTGCCGCACCGGTGGCGAACAGCAGCACCGTGTCGCTGGTTGAGGTATCGCTGTCGATGGTGATGCAGTTGAATGTCGTGTCCGCGCCCGCCGCCAGCATGGCCTGCAGCACAGACTGGGGCATGGCCGCGTCGGTGAAGATATAGACCAGCATGGTGGCGAGGTCCGGAGCGATCATGCCCGCGCCCTTGGCGAAGCCGTTGATCACCACGTCAGCTGCGCCCATGCGCACACGGCGCGTGGCAAGCTTGGGAAACGTGTCGGTGGTCATGATGGCCCGGGCCGCCGCGTGCCATGCATCGGATTTGGCCGACCTCACAAGCCCGTCGAGGAGATGCGCGAACTTCGCGGCATCGAGCGGCTCGCCGATCACGCCGGTCGACGAAATAAAAACTTCGCCTGGGCTGCACCCCCGCGCCTTGGCGGCAGCCTCAGCGGTGATGCGGGCGGCTTCGCTGCCTTTCTTGCCGGTGAAGGCGTTGGCGTTGCCGGAATTGACGACCAGCACGCGGGCCTTGCCGTGCTTCAAACCCTCGCGGCACCACAGCACCGGCGCAGAGCAGGTCTTGGACCGGGTGAGCACACCGGCCACGGTCGTGCCCTCGTCCAATACGACCGCCATCAGATCGGTGCGGCCGGGGTAGCGGATGCCGGCCGCACAGGCCGCCAGCCGCGCTCCGGGCACGGGCGGCATTTCCGGCAGCCGCTCGGGTGCGAAGGGGGAAACCCTCGCCGCCTTGGCCATGATGTCCTCCTCAGCTAGCCAGTGGCGTCGAAAACGGTGGGCCCCGACCGCTCATTGCTTCGGCCGGGCGCCAGGGCGCTCGCTCTCCACGGAGCGCCTGAGCTCCGGATCGATGTACTCGATCTGAGCCTTGCTCCTCAAGTCCGCGGCGACCTGCTGGGCCCGCTTGTGGATCATGGATGCCACGACCCGCTGCTTGACCGCTTCGAAGGCGGGAGCCGCGCGCTGGCGGCGGTCGTCGATCCGCACGATGTGCCAGCCGAACTGGCTTTCGAACGGCTCGCTGATCTCGCCCTTCTTCAGGCCGAACGCCACCTCCTCGAACTGCGGCACCATCTGCCCGCGACCGAAGAAGCCCAGTTCTCCGCCCTGGTCCTTCGATCCCGGGTCCTTGGAGTACGCCTTGGCCAACTGTGCGAAGTCGCTGCCATGGGCGAGCTTTTCGTAGACTTCGCGCGCCTTGTCCTTGCTGTCGACCAGAATATGGCGGGCGCGCACCTCATCGGACTTCAGCGCGCCCATTTGGCTATTGTAGAAAACCTTCGCGTCCGCGTCGGAAATGGTCGCCCGGACGCTCTTGTCGAAATAGGCGTCGCGCAACGCGCGGCGGCGCCAATACTGCATGCGCTCATCGAAGCCCGTCCCCGTGTCCAACTTCTGGCCTTCGGCCGCATCGGCGAAGAGTTGGTTCTCGATCAAGAATTCAATGAGCACGCGCCGTTTGGTGGCTTCGGGGAGCGAGCCCAGATCGCTGCCGATCTCGGCCTCGGCGAGTTTCATGTCGGTGTCGGTGATGGTCTTGCCGTTGACCTTGGCGATCACCCGCTCCTGCGCGCCGGCCGACCAGCCGCCAACGGCGGCCAAAGTGGCCGCGAGCAGGGCGATTGCAACGGCAGACCGGCGATGCGTCATGCTCACGGTTTGGGTGTCCTCGCGCTGGTGCCTCGGACCGGTACCACGGGTCGGTTCCACAGGTTGGTTTCACGGGCCGGTTCCCCGGGCCGGTTCCCCGGGGCCAGTTCCCCGGGGCTAGCTCCCCGGGCCGATTCCTCGGGCCGGGCTCGCCCGGGGCGGCAACGGCTTGGTCTCGCACAATCGCGATCTAACACCAAGTTACCAGTGCGTCATGGGAGAACTGTGGCCGTCCCACGGCCTCCTCCTGCGCCATGGCTGGCCCCGCTCGTTGAGAATGCCCGTTCGTTGACAATGAATGTGCCGGTCCTTATTTCAGGATGGGCCCGGCGGGACCGGCCGTTCGCAACGGGTGTCTTCGCGTGGGTTCGCTATATTTCCTACCGAGCCTGCACTTGGATCGAGGCTTGCGGGCGCCGCGGGTCCGGCCGGGGGGACGGCTGTCGTCGAGCGAGCCGCCCAGATTGCGCGTCCGCTCGGCCCCGAGTGCGTTGTAGGTTGCGTTGTAGGTAATGTGTACCTGGGTAGAATGTGTACCTGGAAGTGAGGAACCCTTCGCATGCTGTCCATCGGCGCGCTTGCGGCCAAAGTCTTCGGGACGTCGAACGATCGCCGGCTTCGGGCCTACCGGCCCAATGTCGAGGCCATCAACGCGCTGGAGGGGGAGCTCGAGCAGCTTTCGGACGGCGAGCTGAGGGCCCGCACCGAGCTCTTCCGCAAGCAGCTCTCCGACGGCGTCCAGCTCGACGATCTGCTCGTGCCCGCCTTCGCCACCGTGCGTGAAGCGGCCAAGCGCACGCTCGGCCAACGGCACTTCGACGTGCAGCTGATCGGCGGCATGGTTCTGCACCAGGGCAAGATCGCGGAGATGAAGACCGGCGAGGGCAAGACGCTGGTGGCGACGCTGCCTGTCTATCTCAACGCGCTCACCGGCAAGGGCGTCCACGTCGTCACGGTCAACGATTACCTCGCCAAGCGCGACGCGGAGTGGATGGGCCGCATCTACAAGTTTTTGGGCCTCACCGTCGGCTGCATCGTGCACGAGCTCGACGACGACCAGCGGCGTGAGGAGTACGCCTGCGATGTTACTTACGGCACCAACAATGAGCTCGGATTCGACTATCTGCGCGACAACATGAAAATGCGCGCTCAAGAGATGGTGCAGCGCGGGCACGTCTACGCCATCGTCGATGAGGTCGATTCGATCCTGATCGACGAAGCGCGAACCCCGCTCATCATCTCCGGCCCGGTCGAGGACCGCACCGAGCTTTACGTCGCCATCGACGAGCTGATCAAGCAGCTGGTCGGCGAGCACGCCAAGATCGAAAAGGAGTTGCAGGCCGCCTACCCCAAGGAGCAACTCAAGGAAGAGATCAAGCGCAAGGGGTTCATGGAGGTCGACGAGAAGCAGCGCCAGGTGGCGTTCACCGAGGTTGGCAACGAGCGCCTGGAGCAGATGCTGAACGAGAGGGATCTGCTCAAGGGCAACTCGCTCTACGACATCGAGAGCGTGACGGTCGTGCATCACGCCAATCAGGCCCTCAAGGCGCACAAGCTCTTCATGCGCGACCGCGACTACATCGTGAAGGCCGGCGAGGTCATTATCATCGACGAGTTCACCGGGCGCATGATGCATGGCCGGCGCTATTCCGAAGGCCTGCACCAGGCACTTGAGGCCAAGGAGCACGCCAAGATCCAGCCCGAAAACCAAACGCTCGCCTCGATCACCTTCCAGAACTACTTCCGCCTCTACCAAAAGCTCGCCGGAATGACCGGCACGGCCATGACGGAGGCCAACGAGTTCCTCGACATCTACAAGCTCGACGTCCTCGAGGTTCCCACCAATCGGCCGGTCGATCGCACGGACGAGCACGACGAGGTTTACCGCACGCTGAAGGAGAAGAGCCGCGCCATCGTCGCCGAGATCGCCGACTGCCACCGGCGCGGCCAGCCGATCCTCGTCGGCACGGTGTCGATCGAAAAATCGGAAATCTTGTCGGGGCTGCTGAAGGACCGCAAGTACATCCGCGAGCTCGGGCTCTATCTTGCCAAGCAGGCGGACAGCCTCAAGCCCGGCAAGGAGGACGAGCTCAAGGCGCAGATCATGCAGGTCGCCGACTACCTGGCCGATCTCGCCAAGAAGAACATCGGCGATCCCATCCCCCACCAGGTGCTCAACGCGCGCTATCACGAGCAGGAGGCACACATCATCGCCCAGGCCGGCGTGCCGGGGACGGTGACCATCGCCACCAACATGGCGGGCCGTGGTACGGACATCCAGCTCGGCGGCAATGCCCGCTACGGCATGGTGGACTGGCTCAAGGCAGAAGTTGCGCAGGGCCCTCTCGCCGGTGCCGAAGACCAGGAGCAGCTCGTAGAATGGATCGACGATACGCTGCGTGAAGGCGACGAGTGGATCGATGCTCGCCTCAAGGAGCGTGCGGCCGAGCTGGGCGATCGGCTGCTCGGCGAGTGGCTGGCGGAGGAGGCCAAGGCCGGCCGACAGCCCACCCCCAAGGACACTGACAAGCGCCGCGCCCGCATTCAAGCGCTGGTGCGCGATCCCACCAAAACGGCGCAGACCCGCGCGGAAATCGCCAAGGAGCACATCGAGGCGCAAACCCACGCAGCCCGCCACCGCGCGACGTCGGGGACCCTAGACGAGCGGCTGCTCGGCTGGATCGGCGAGCAGCTGGCGAACGGCCTCGACCGCCATTGGCTCGATAAGAACGGGCCTGAGTGGACCCTGAAGAGGGGTGCCAGCCGGTTCCAGCACGCCGTCGACCTGGCCCTTCGCCAATGGCTCGAGCGCGAGGTCACGGCCGGTCGCCGGCCGGCCCAAGCCGAGGTGGCCGACAAGCGTGCCCAGCTGCGGGCGACCCACGACCGCATCGAGGCGAAGTCCGCGACGCTGCTGGCCGACGTGGCCGAGAAGAAGAAGAAGGCCTTGGAGGCAGGCGGGCTTTACGTGCTTGGCACCGAGCGGCACGAGAGCCGGCGCATCGACAACCAGCTGCGGGGTCGATCCGGCCGCCAGGGCGATCCCGGCCGGTCCAAGTTCTACCTCTCCCTCGAAGACGACCTGATGCGCATCTTCGGCTCCGACCGCATGGACGGCATGCTGCAGAAGCTTGGTCTCCAGGAAGGCGAGGCCATCACGCATCCCTGGATCAACAAGGCGCTGGAAAAGGCGCAGCAGAAGGTCGAGGCCCGCAACTTCGACTCGCGCAAATATGTGCTCAAGTACGACGATGTGATGAATGATCAACGCAAGGTCATCTTCGAGCATCGCATCGACATCATGGGACGCGACGACGTGAGCGACACCGTGGGCGATCTGCGCGAGCAGGTGGTCCGGGAGCTGGTCGCGCAGTGCATCCCGCCCAACGTTTACGCCGAGCAGTGGGATACGGCGAAGCTGAAGGAGGAGATCGGCCGTATTTTCGGTCTGGATCTGCCGATCGACCGTTGGGCCGCCGAAGAAGGCATCGCCGATGAGGAGATAACCGAGCGGCTGCTGAAGGCCGCGGAGGAGAAGGCCGGGGCCAAGGAGGCTGAGTTTGGCGCCGAGACGATGCGCCAGATCGAGAAGATGGTGCTGCTGCAGACGCTCGATCACCTCTGGCGCGAGCATCTCGTCACGCTCGAGCACCTCCGGCAGGTGATCCACTTCCGCGGCTACGGCCAACGCGACCCGCTCAACGAATATAAATCGGAAGGCTTCCACCTGTTTGAGACCATGCTCGCCAACCTGCGCGAGGCCGTCACGGGCCAGCTGATGCACATCCAGGGCATGCCGGCCGAGGAAGAGCCGGTGATTGAGCCGGTCGAGTTGCCGCCCATGCAGGCCCACCACGTCGATCCGTTCACCGGCGAGGACGAGCTGGCCATGGCCGACGCCGCGCTGGCCGCAGTCGGCCGGCCGGCGGCGCGCGAGCCCGAGCGGCGCGCGCCCCTGCAGACGCGGCGCGGCTCGGGGGTGCTCGACCCCAAGGATCCCACGACGTGGGGCAGGGTTGCCCGCAACGCGCCTTGTCCCTGCGGCTCAGGCCGGAAATACAAGCACTGCCACGGCAAGCACGACTGAGAGGCGGGCTTTTTCCCTCTCTCTCCCTCTCTCTGGAGCGGGGAATGAAGGCACCGGCTAGAGCAGCCCCAGCTCGGCCAGCTGCTTTCTGAGCTTGGGCGGCATGGCGACGAGGTTTGCCGCCGCGCTTCGCTTGAGGTCGGCGGGCGCCTCGGCCGGGATCAGATAGCGCCAGCCCTGGAACGGGCGACGGGGCGTCGGCCGCACCGGCACCAACTCGCTCCCGAGGATCAGCAGACAACAGGGCGTGCCGTCATCTTTGCTGCCGTCGGTAATGTCGAGCAGCGGCTGGCGCACCTGCACCAGTCCCTTGATCACCCAATAGAGCGAGCCGCCGTCGAGGAGTTCGGCACGCCGCTTCGGCATCTGGAACGTGCGGTGAAAAAGGCGTGGCTTTTTTTCGCCGGCACGCCTGCGCGCTCTGAGGCGCTCGGCCTGCCAGGCGGCGAGATCCTCGATGGAGTCGCATCCCACGCACAGCTTGATCAGATGCAGCGGCATGCCGCCCCCTCATTGCGCGCCGTCTCGGACCGGCACGATGGATCATAGCCATCATAGCACTTTCGGCCATTCCGGTGGCAGCATAAGCTGGGGATTGCAATCAGTGCCGATGTCGCAAGGAATTGCCCCATGCATCACCTCTCGCGCCGCTCCTTCCTCACCGCCGCCGGCGGCCTGTCTCTCGCTTCGCTGGTTCCCCCCGCGCTGGCACAGGGCAAGATCAAACCCGGCCCCGATTCGGCGCTCATCGTCGTCGACGTGCAGAACTGCTTCCTGCCCGGCGGCAGCCTGGCGGTTGCCAAGGGCGACGAGATCATTCCGCTCATCAACAAGATCGCCAAGGGATTCCAGAACGTCGTGCTGACCCAGGACTGGCACACGCCTGGCCACATCTCGTTTGCCTCCTCGCACCCAGGCAAGAAGCCGTTCGAGAGCCTCAAGCTGGCCTACGGCAACCAGATTCTGTGGCCTGATCACTGCGTGCAGGGCACCGACGGCGCCGCCATCAACCAGGGGATCGACATCCCCCACGCCCAGCTCGTCATCCGCAAGGGCTACAATCCGAATGTGGACAGCTATTCGGCCTTCATCGAGGCCGACGGCAAGCTCAAGACCGGGCTCGACGGCTATCTGAGGGAACGCGGCATCAAGACCGTCTTCGTCGTCGGGCTTGCCACCGACTTCTGCGTCGCTTGGACCGCGATGGACGCCCGCAAGCTCGGCCTTGCCGCGTACGTGATCGAAGATGCCTGCCGCGGTATCGATACCCAGGGCTCACTGGCGGCGGCGTGGAAGAGCATGGAGAAGGCGGGTGTCAAGCGCATCCAGTCGAACGACCTGGCGGTCGGGGCGTGACTTCGCCGGCTCCCTCCATCGCATGGGTCGGAGCAGGTGGCGAGGTCCGAACGCGGCGCCGAATTGGTTGACGGCATGCATTCCGCGACCGAAAGAAGGGGCCTTTGTGGTTGACCAATGTGGGTTGAGCCAGGCGACCCACGGCCTCTAATCTTGCCCGCGTCAATGCGAGAAGAGCGTCGGGACCGTCATGTGCCGCGCGATGTTGCGCGTGGCGCCGCCAAACACCAGCTCGCGCATGCGCGAGTGGCCGTAGGCGCCCATCACCAGGAGGTCGGCCCCGAGGTCGCACAGGCGCGATAGAATCTCGTCACCCACGCTGATGTCGGGCGCAACCGACGTGTGCACCGTGGGCTTGATGCCGTGCCGAGCCAGCGAAGCGGCAATCGTCGTGTCGGGGGCCAGCGCCGTGTCGGGGGCGCCGTCGCGCGCCTTGATCTCGAGGATGTACACCGTCTGAGCGGATTGCAGGAGGGGCAGGGCATCAAACACGGCGCGAGCCGATTCCCGGCCTGGCTTCCACGCGATGACGACCGTGCGGCCGATCTCCCCGAAGCGCCCCGCATAAGGCACCACCAGCACCGGGCGGCCGCTCTCGAGCGCCAGGCGCTCGGGAAAGTCCAAGAGCGGCGACAGCTCCCAGTCGGGATCGGCCTGACCGGCCACGATCAGGTCAACGGCGCGGCCGTGGTCCATGACTACGCCGGCGCGATCAACGTGCGGCACCTGCAGCGCACGCCACTCCGCCACGAACGGCTGGTTGGCCGTCGCCACCGTGAAGATTGCGGCGATCGTCTCTGCGTCCTTCTGCTCGGCGCCTGCCATGGAACCCAGCACCTGCGCGCCGTAGGCCATCGCCACCGGCGGCGTCGGCATGCCGGCATGAACGTGCATGCCGATCAGATGCGAATTGTAGCGCCGGGCCAGATGAATCGCCGGCCCCAGCACCGCCTCGGCGCGGCGCTTGTCGCTGAGGTGTACCAGGATGGTTTTGTACGACATCGATTTCGAGCCTCGAATCTAGCGAGCGAGAGGCATTTTTGCTGCCCCTCGCCGGCGCCTCATTGACCGCCGTCAATCGCCACGCCCGCGCTCGCCATTTGGCGCCAGACGCGGGGCGGGAGCTGGCTTTAGTATCAGCTGCGCATTCTTCGGCGCCATGGCCTACCAAGGCGAGGACGCGGTCTTGATTTTCTGCCTAACTAACGCCCTACACCCCGGTTGCGTCCCAAGCTGGCCGTCCCGGCCTCGGTGACGGCCACGCTGGCGGGCTTCCCATCCACCGCTCTGGCCAGGCTGAGGCCTTGCCCCACCGCCCGTCCGCCTCAATCCTGTCCGCCTCAGTCTTGTCCGCCTCAAACCCATGGGTGGCGAACGGGATGTGCTCCGAGCCTCTCCTGTTAGGTCGGGCTGCGATCCAGGGCTTACGGGGGGCGCGGCGAGCGCGAGCTCGGCCCGATGCGGCAACTCCGCTTTCCCTTTTTTGCGTCCGCTTGCGCACATCGAGCTCAGCCTGTCCGCGAAGGTTGCCGAGGGCATTGACGCGATCAAGCGTGCGCCCCCGAGCCATGGCCCGCTTCAGCCCGGTCGTGTAGTGTCTTGGGGCGAGCCAGCCGCCAATGGGGAGAAGCGCTTTGGAACAAACTTTGCACGCCTCTGAGACTGAGCTCAGCTTCGACCCGCTGTCGCCGGAGTTCATCCGCAATCCCTATCCCCATTACCATCGCCTGCGCGAGAGGGATCCAGTCCACCGCTCGCCCCTTGGCTTCTTCGTGTCGAGCCGCCACGACGACGTGAGCTCGATCCTGCGCGACAAGCGATTCGGCAAAGACTTCGTTGGCCGCATGACGCGACGGCACGGCCAGGCCATCCTTGAGGAACCGGTCTATCGCAGCATGCGCCACTGGATGCTGCAGCAGGACCCACCCGATCACACACGCCTGCGCGGGCTGGTGGTGAAGGCCTTCACCGCGCGGGTCGTCGAGGACATGCGGCCGCGCATCCAGGCGATCGTGGATCAGGCGATCGACCGCGTTGCACCGGAGGGGCACATGGATCTGATCGCCGACTTTGCCTATCGCCTGCCGGTGACGGTCATCTGCGAGATGCTGGGCATCCCGAGGGAAGAGCACGAGATGTTCCATGCGGGCGCGCGCGCGAGCGGGCGGTTGCTCGACCCGGTGCCTCTCAGTCGCGCCGAAATCGACGAGGCCAATGCCGACAATTTGGCGAGCGCCGAGTACTTCCGCGCCCTGTTTGAACTGCGCCGCCGGGAGCCGGGCGACGACCTCACGACGCAGCTGGTGCGTGCCGAGGAAGAAGGCAGCCGGCTCTCCAACGAGGAGCTGACCGCCAACATCATCCTGTTGTTCGGCGCCGGGCACGAGACCACCGTTAACCTCATCGGCAATGGCCTGTTGGCGCTCTATCGCCATCGCGACCAGCTGCGGCGGCTGCGGGAAGATCCCTCCCTCACAGCCAATGCGGTCGAAGAGTTCCTGCGCTACGATTCCTCGGTGCAGCTCACGGGCCGCGTTGCGCTCGAGGATGTCACCGTCGGCGACACACCGGTGCCCAAGGGGGAGGGCGTGCTGTGCCTGCTCGGAGCGGCCAACCGCGACCCATCGGTCTATCCCGATCCGGATCGGCTCGACATAACCCGCTCCAATATCCGTCCGCTGTCGTTCGGCGGTGGGATTCATTTCTGCCTTGGCGCTCAGCTCGCCCGCATCGAGGCCGAGGTGGCAATCGCCACGCTGCTTGGGCGACTCCCCGGCTTGAGGCTCGATGATCCCGACCGTCCGGACTGGCGCCCGACCTTTGTCCTGCGCGGCCTCAACCGGCTGCCGGCGAGCTGGTAGGTCAGGGCTCGCGAGGCCGCGCCGCCTTGCCGTCCTCGTCGGTTCGTTCGTTCTCCAGGCATTCGAATAACGACGGTTTGCCGCCGTCGCTGACCCTGAACATCTTCTGGAAGAACAGGTTGTTGGGAAGGTGAAGCATGCCGCCGCCCTCGTCGCGCAGCACCGTGAACATCAAGTTGCGATCGATCACCCGACCCTTCAGGTTCTCCGGCAGGATTTCGACCGTCTGTCCGAGGCGGAATGGCCGCCAGAGCGTGATGAAGAAGCTGGCGGTCACATTGCTGACCATGGTCCAGACCGCCAGGAAGCCAACGCCGATGACGGCAATGGCGCTTGCCAGCAGCGTCCACAATCCGCTGACGCCGATCCCCCACAGGTTCAGCACCAGCAACGCCGTGACGAGCCATAGGCTCCCGCTCACGGCCCGAGTGACGGTCAGCACGGTTTCATAGGGCAGCTGGACGCGAGCCTCCAGCTGCCTCACCCACCTCCGCAGCAGGCGGTTCAGCACCATGACGGCGATCAGCGTTGCGATGATCAACACCACGGTCGCCAGCAGCGTCGGCACGCTGACGATGTTGCGATCGAACCAAGCAGCCACCTGGTCCATCTGCTGTCCTTCCGACCGCCGCGCCCTCGGTCCCTGCTTCAGTTCATGGGAAATGCGTCGCCACGAACGTTTGCATAGCAAAACGCCTCTCACCCACCAAGGGTTCGCCCGCACACGCAGTTGGCGAGACGGTCGTGGCGCAAACTGGCAGTCGAGCTTGAGGGTTGGCGAGATCGAACCAGCCAAGCCCATGGGCGAGGAGGCACGCTAGTTCAGCCGGTAGAACTGTTTGGCCGTGTCGCGGAAAAGGGCGGCCTTGTCGGCGGCCGAAGCGCCGGAGGCGAGGCGCTTGAAGGCGTTCCAGTAGATCGCGTAGGAGGCGGAAATCTTGTCGACGGGAAAGTTGCTCTCGAACATGCAGCGCTTGGGTCCGAACGCCTCGATGCACGTCTCAACATAGGGCCGCCAGGCCTGCGCCAGGTCATTCGAGGATGGCGGACGTTCGCGGTGATGGAATTTGAAGCCGTTGATGCGCATACCGATGCCGCCCAGCTTCATGTGGGCGTTGGGGCAGCTCGCCAGCTCGAGGATATCGCGCTTCCAGCCGGCGAAAATCGCATCGCGCTTGTCGCTATACCAGCCAAGCCCCAGGGGGCCGCCGACGTGGTCGAGCACGATCGGCTGCGCCGGGAAGGCGCGGGCGAGCGCGGTCAGATCAGGGATCTGGGGATGGTAGAGCCATGCATCGAAGGTGAGCCCCAATCGCCCGAGCGCCGCGAAGCCCTCCCGGAATTTGGCGTGGTCGCGGTAAAGATGCGGCGGCGCGTTGGTGTGGCTGTTGTGAATTTCGTCGGCCTTGTCCTCCCACGCCGCGGCATAGCGAACGCCTTTGAAGCGGGGGCCGGCCGCGGCCATGTGGGCGCGCAAGATGTCCTCGGCCCGGGCGCCTAGCGTCAGGTCGACCAGGCCGACGATGCCCGCGGCCACGCGTGTCGGTCCATAGGCGTTGCTCGCCGACATGGCGGCGATGCCGTTGACGAACTCGGTCTCGCCCAGCGTGCGCAGCTCGGCCGGGCCGTCGGCGCGGTAGCAGGCCGTGCACTCGATGAAGACCGTGCTCTCGATGTTGTGGCCGCTGCCGGTGTCGGCGAGCAGATCGGGCAGCAGATAGCGGTGGGCCGGGAAGTCCCACAGGTGATGGTGTGGGTCGACGATGGGCAGATCCGGCTCGAGGATCTCCTCGGTGGTCTTGGCCAGCCAATCGGCACGAATTCCCGACGTGCGGCTCGCCACCGTGCTGTGCGGCTTGGGTGTGGACATGCCTTCCTCCTCCTGCAGCGGTGACATCGTGGTCGTGGAGCGACAGTACAGGGCTGAGGCGGGCTGGCAAGGCATCGCCAAGACCGCTGCCGCGCGCTCGCGCTGAAGAGAGCCCTGCAGTGGCCCCGCCCGCTCAGTGCACAAGCCCGCGGATGAGGCTCGGCAGGTCGGGCGCGCACCAAGCGCCCTGCCAGGCAGCGCAGGCGAGTTGGCGCGTGCCGCTGAAGATCATGTCCAGCGCCACCCAGACGATGATGGCGAGGCCGATCCAGGTGATCCACGGATAGCTGGCCAGCAAACTGGCGATGAAACCGGCCGCGACGGCCATCAAAACGATGGCGACCGCGAGGCCGATCACCAGCACCCAAACGGATCCCTTGGCGGCACCCGCGACCGCCAGCACGTTGTCGAGCGACATCGACACGTCCGCCAGCACGATCTGCGTGGTGGCGGCGCGAAAGCTCATGGGCGCGATGGTCAACGCCTCGCCCGCGGCGCCACCCTCGGGCGAATGCGGTTTGCGGCCCAGCTCGCGATACATCTTCCAGCACACCCACAGGAGCAAGATCCCGCCCGCGAGCGTGAAGCCGACGACCGCGAGCAACTGTTGGGCGACCACGGCGAAAAGCACGCGAAGGATGACCGCACCCGCCATTCCCCAGAAGATCACGCGCTTGCGTGCCTCCGGGGCCACTCGCGATGCAGCCAGCCCAACAATGATGGCGTTGTCGCCGGCCAGCACTACGTCGATGACGATGACGTTGACGAGCGCGATGAGGTTCAGTTCGAGCCACTCAATCATGATGTCGTGCCCGATGTCATGCCGTCACGCCGGGCTCTTATGTTTATGTCCGAGAGCTAGCGGTCAACGGGCGCCGGGCGCGCGCTTGCTGCCCGATCCCCTCCTTTGGCGCTTGGGGTTTTATGCATCCCGGCGACGCGTGTCGGGATGACACCCGCGCTCCAACGTCAACGCTTGGAGAACTGGAAGCTGCGGCGGGCTTTCACCTTGCCGTATTTTTTCCGCTCGACGACGCGGCTGTCACGCGTCAGGAAACCGCCCTTCTTGAGCACGGAACGCAGCTCCGGCTCGTAGTAGGTGAGCGCCTTGGAGATGCCGTGGCGTACTGCGCCGGCCTGCCCTGACAGACCGCCGCCTGAGACGGTGGCTGTGACGTCGAACTGGCTCAAGCGGTTGGCGGCCTCGAGGGGCTGTTTCAAGAGCATCTGCAGCACGGGGCGCGCGAAGTATTGCTCGTAGTCCTTGGCGTTGACGCTGATCTTGCCGACGCCCGGCTTGAGCCACACGCGCGCCACCGCGTCCTTGCGCTTGCCCGTGGCATATGCCCGCCCTTGCGCATCGAGCTTCTGGCTGTAGACCGGCGCCGCAGCGGGCTCGCTGCCCTTGAGCACCCCCAAGTCTTCGAACGTCTTTGTCTCGGCCATCGAGGTCAACCCCTCACGTTCTTGCGGTTGAGCGCCTTCACATCGAGGAGCTCCGGCTTCTGCGCCTCATGGGGATGCTTGTCGGCCGCATAAACCTTCAGGTTGCGCATGAGCTTGCGCTGCAGCGGCCCGCGCTTGAGCATGCGCTCCACGGCCTTTTCGAGGATGCGCTCGGGGAAGCCGCCTTCAAGGAGACGGCGTGGCGTGGTTTGCCTGACGCCGCCGGGGTGGCCGGTATGCCACTGATAAAGCTTGTCTTCGGTCTTGCGGCCCGTGAAGACGACCTTATGGGCGTTGATCACGATCACGTTATCACCCAGGTCCACATGCGGTGTGTAGGTGGGCTTGTGTTTGCCCTTGAGCCGCGTAGCGACGAGCGACGCCAGCCGACCCACAACGAGGCCCTCGGCGTCGATCAGCACCCATTTCTTTTCCGTCTCGCCCGGCTTGGCGGCGTAGGTTTTCATGGCAAAGCGCCCTCTGGGGAATAGACCCTCTGGCGAGGCCAGCGACCCACGCTTCTAGTGCAGCAGGCGCCGGAATGTCAACCATTCGCGCAGCCAATTGGCTCAAAATCAGAGAAAAATCAGCGAGATATTGTAGAGGTAACATATTACCTGAGATTCGGCCGGCCGATCCGCTCGGGCGCGCAGGGGAGTGGGATGCGCCACCCTCTCCGGTAGGCGTCGACAGCGCTCTCGCCTCGCCGAGCGGGACGCCGGCCCCGGCGGATGGCGCCCAAGGGACCTTGCCGAGCGATCGCGCGGCTCGGCCTATCAAGCTGATATGATAGAGGGGTCGTGACTGCCGGGGAGGTCGACCCCGGTGCTAGCGCCCGGGTGCCGCCCACACGCAGGCAAAGGCGCAAGCGGTTGCACTGCCCACGCCGCAGAGCGTATCGCTGGGCTGGCGATGCGCGCGCCGCTAGGCGGCAGGGGGCGCCCCCGACTGATCGATCAGGGCCCACACCGCTGGGCATCGAGGCCACAGCTCACGCAAGCTTTGGTTGACATGGCCCCGCGTCCAACTTTTGTCATTTCATTTGGCATCACTACGAGAGGTTCCTATCTTTCCCCCCTGTGTCGCAAGATCGCAACTTGAGGATGACCCCCATGCAGCACATGCTTCGACTGATGTTCGCGGCCATGGTGGCCGTCGCCCTCATGCACTTCAACGGGGTCGCTACCGCGCAAAATGCGGTGAAGCAGATCAAGCTCAACGACAAGCAGATCGAAGGGTTCATTTCGGCGCAGAAGGACATGTCGGCGGTGGCCGAGAAGATGCAAAGCAATGCCGATAAGCCTGACCCCAAGGTTCAAGCCGAGCTCGAAAGCATCGCCAAGAAGCACGGCTTTGCCAGCTTCGAGGAGTATGACGACGTGGCCGCCAACATCTCGATGGTGATGGCTGGCATCGATCCGCAGAGCAAGGTGTTCACAGAGCCGAAGGTCGCGATCCAGAAGGAGATCGAGGAGGTCAAGAACGACAAGTCGATCCCCGAGAAGGAGAAGAAGCAGATGCTCGACGAGCTGGGCGAGGCGCTGAAGTCCGCCCAGCCGGTTGCGAACCCGGAGAACATCGAGCTCGTCAAGAAATACTACGAGAAGATCGACGCGGTGCTGCAGTAGTAGGCAGGAGAGGCAGATGGCGGCAGCGGCCAAGCAGGCGGTACGCCGGCAGGCTCAGTCGGCCGAGTCTGGCAGCGAGCTGGAGGTCGAGCGACGCGAGGGCGGGCTTGTGCTCACCCTCGCGCGACCGGAGCGGCGCAACAGCCTGTCGGAGGCGATGCTCACCGCGCTGCAGGCCGCGATCGACGGGGCTGCCGAGGATGCCAGCGTGCGGTCTGTCATCATCACTGCCAAAGGCACCGCCTTTTGCGCTGGGCATGATCTTAGGGAGCTGACAGCCCATCGCCAGGATGCCGACGGCGGCCGCGCCTACTTCGAGTTCCTCATGCGCCAATGCGCCAAGCTGATGCGCTCCATCGTGCGTTGCCCAAAGCCGGTGATCGCGGCGGTGCAAGGCACGGCGCAGGCGGCGGGCTGCCAGCTGGTCGCCACCTGCGATCTGGCGGTCGCGGCCGAGGCGGCCACCTTCTGCACACCCGGCGTCAACATCGGGCTATTCTGCTCCACGCCGATGGTGGCTTTGTCGCGCAACGTGCCGCGCAAGCGCGCGATGGAGATGCTGCTGCTGGGCGAACTGCTGCCTGCGCGCGAGGCGGCAGAGTACGGCCTCGTCAACCGCGTGGTTCCGGGGAGCCGCGTGCTGCAGGAGGCCCTGGCGCTCGCGCAGGCGATCGCGAACAAGCCCGCGGCGACGCTCGCCATCGGCAAGGAAGCCTTCTATCGCCAGATCGAGCTGGGTGTGGGCGATGCCTACGACTACGCCGCCGCGGTCATGGTAGAGAACATGCTGCATGCGGAGTCCCGTGAAGGCATCGGCGCCTTCATCGAGAAGCGGCCGCCGGTGTGGCCCAAGGAGCCGAGCAAGCCATCGAGCAAGAGTTGAACAAGAGCTTGAGCAAGGCCGGTGCAGGCGCTACCGCCGCCGGCCGATACCGCGCATGAGCCACGACCGCTACACCGACGAGTACATCGCCGACATCCTTGGCCGCGCGGAGGTGATCGCCATGGTGGGAGCCAGCGCCACCAACAATCGGCCGAGCTACTTCGCCATGAAGTACCTGCTGGGTAAGGGTTATCGCGTAATCCCGGTGAACCCTGGGCTCGCAGGCCAACAGATCCTGGGTCAACCGGCGTTTGCCGCGCTCGCCGACGTCCCTCCTCCGGTGGACATCGTCGACATCTTCCGCAGTTCGGCGGCGGCCTTGGAGATCGCGCGCGAGGCGATCCGTCTCAAGGACAAGCTCGGCATCAAGGTTGTGTGGATGCAGCTCGGCGTGCGCAATGACGCGGCGGCCGCCGAGGCCGAGGCCGCAGGCCTCAAAGTCGTCATGAACCGCTGCCCCAAGATCGAGTACGGCCGCCTCTCCGGCGAGATCGGCTGGGCCGGCGTCAGCGCTGGCGGCATATCCTCGAGGCGCCCGTTGCTCAGCGGCCGCGGCGTGCAGAGCCACGTCATCGCCGGCAAGCGCTAGGCCGCACGCCCATTGGTCTCTCCTCCTCGCAAAGCTGCTCGGGGCGGCCGTCGCAGCGCACGCGCTGAGGCCTGGCGGCATCGAGTGCGGGGCGATCGGCGGCGTGCTACTGCTGCGCCGCCTGCATCTTCCGACGAGCGCCCATGAGCCCATTTGCACTACTGCTCCTCGCCTTCGTGCTGATTGGCAACACGGCGGGGCAGCTCCTGTTCAAGGCTGCCTCGCTGCGTGCGAGCCGCCCCGGATGGGCCGGGCACTGGCAGGCGCTGGCGTTCGACCCGCTGCTGTGGCTCGCCCTCCTCATTTACGTGTTCGAGTTCTTCATGTGGCTGGCGTTCCTGTCGGTGGTGCCGCTGTGGCAGGGCATCATGGTCGCGTGCGTCGACATCCTCTTGGTGATGGTGGGAGGCCGCGTCTTCTTCGGCGAGCGGATCACAAGCGCACGCATGCTCGCCATATCGCTGATCGCCGTCGGCGTAGTGCTGGTCGGAGGGGGCGGCGCATGAGGCGCTCGACGATGCTCATCGGCTTCCTGCTGCTGGTGGCGATCGATACCTTCGTGCAAATCGGCTTCAAGCTGACCGGCAATAACACGCTTCCCGTGACGCTTGACCTGCCATGGCTCCAGCGGATCGCACACGAGCCGTGGGCGATCGGGATACTGGCGGGCTATGGGGCGGCATTCCTGCTCTACATGACCCTCATCAAGCACGCGCCGATCGGACCGGCCTTCGCGGCCTCGCACATGGAGATCGTGACGGTCACCCTGTTCTCGGTATTCGTGTTTGGCGACACCCTGACGGTGTGGCAGGCGGTCGGATGCTGCGCCATCGTCACGGGCGTCCTCGTTCTGGCGGCGACGGAAGGCCGTTCGTGACACCGCCTGACCGATGTTCGACACAGGGCGAGGCCGCTCCCTTTGCGGGGCGCCCCTTTGCCGCCCACGACGCGCGCTGGCGTGCGTTTGGGCGCTTGCCTGGCAAAATTCGTCGCTCAGCGGAAGGCGGCATCGATGGCCTTGGCGAAGCGGAGGCCCAGGCCGGGCTTGGTCGGCACCGTCATCGTCCCCTTGTGCGGCATCGGTGGGTCCTCGAACAGCAAGCGGGTCCAGGGCATGTACTCGACGATATGGCCGTTCGGGATGGCGCCGATCAGGTGCACGTGGACTTCCGGGATCAGGTGCGAGACCACGGGAAGGTTGAAGGCCTCCGCCATCCCGGCGACCTTCATCCACTGCGTAATGCCGCCCACGCGCACGAGGTCGATCATGACGATGTCGACCGAGCGCGCCTCAAGCATCTGCCGGAAGGGGGCGATGCCGTAGACGTATTCGCCGCCCGCGATCGGCGTCTTCAGCTTGGACGCGATGCGCGCAAGGCCCCGATAGTCGTCGCAGGTCGTCACGTCCTCCAGCCAATGCAGGTGGTAGGGCTCGAGCCGCTCGCCAATGCTCAACGCCTCGGGTACGGTCCAGCGCTGGTTGATGTCGCACATCAGGCGCACGTCGGGTCCGATTGCGTCGCGGATGCGGCGGATGCGATCCACTTCCTGCTCCGGCTCGGTGCCGCTCGGCAGCGCAAGCTGGGTTTTCATTGCCGTCCAGCCGCGCTCCGCCAGTCGGCCCGCGGCCGTCACCACTTCGTCGAGCGACAGTGTGCGCATCAGCGCGCCGCTGGCATAGGCGGGCACGCGATCGCGGTAGCCGCCGAGAAGGTTGGCGAGCGGCACGCCAAGCGCCTTGCCGCGTATGTCCCATAGGGCCGTGTCGAGGGCCGAGAGGGCGAGCGTGAAGAGGCCGCCTGGACCCGACGTGCCGGCGGCTTGCCGCAGCCTGTTGGCGATGCGCTCCACGTGGTGGGGATCCTCGCCGACGGCCAGCGCGCCCAACTCATCGACGGCAACCTTGAGCGCTCCTGTCATGGCGCCACCAAAGAAGGTGACGCCCATGCCCTCAATTCCGTCCTTGGTGAGGATCTTGGCGACCACGATATCGCGGGTGGCGCCCGGTGCCGCCTTGCCGTCCGCCAGCGGCTCGTCGGCCGGCAAGCGCACGATCTGCGATACGACGCGTTCGATCTTCATTGCCGCTCCTCCCTGGCGCCTTAAGACCTGGCACTTCAAAATTGTGGAGAAACCATCGCAAAGTTTCCCGCGCCTCGCCAGCCATAAGAGGGTAGGGCGAGCCATGCCGAAAATCTCTGGACCAAAAACTCTGGATAGCCTGCCGCAGCAACTTGAAGGGTGGGTGCGGCACCGGTAGCCTCGCGCGGTCGTCGGGGGTAGCGAGGGAGACCCCGTCGCAGTGGCCCGCGCGTCGTCCGCAACCCCCGTGCTGGGGGTAGGTCGCTCGGGGTAGGTGGCTGGGGGTAGGTCCATGACAACGCTGCAGGTTTCGGCGCAGAAGCAGCTGCGCCAGTTCGTCGAACAGATCGAGCGGCTCGAGGAGGAGAAGAAGGCGCTTGCAGGCGACATCCGCGACAAATATCTCGAAGCCAAAGCAACGGGGTTCGACGTCAAGGCGCTGCGCAAAATCATCTCCTTGCGCAAGAAAAGCGCCACCGATCGGCAGGAGGAGGAGGCCATTCTGGCCGTCTACATGCATGCGCTGGGCATGATCGAGGAGGCGCCTGAGCCGCGCGGCGTGGCCGAAGACGAGGCGGCGTGAGCGGCGCGAAGGCGAGGGGAGGCGGACCCACACTCGACGCAGCAAGACCGCGGCAAGGTGAGCCCAGGACGGGGCGCGGGGTCCGTGACAGCCGACGCTGCCTCTGCTCAGCCCGCTCCGGCGCCGCGCTGCGTGGAGCCGAAGCCACTTTGTTCTGGGACCGGCACGGGCGACGGCGCCGGCCCCATCGGTTGAACGACGAGTCCCAAGGTAAACGGAGCCCATGGCAAACGGGGCCCATGGTAAACGGCAGGGCCCACGCCAGGCGCGAGCAGCGTTGCAGCAGGCGAGCTTGCCCGACAATTGGGGACGACCCGGTCAGTGGCGATGTGACCGGGGCGCCGCCGCTGCAGGGGGGCGCATCCCCGCGGGAGCCTGGCCTAGCCCGATGCGTGGCCGTCCCCAACGGCGCTCTGGATGGCCACCACGGTGCATCCCCGCTTATGGCGGCCCATGGACGCGCGTCCCCAAGGTCCTCAGTTTTCGTCCATCTTGAGGGCGGCGATGAACGCCTCTTGCGGGATCTCCACCTGGCCGAACTGGCGCATCCTCCTCTTGCCCTTCTTCTGCTTCTCAAGAAGCTTGCGCTTCCTCGTGATGTCGCCGCCGTAACACTTGGCAAGCACATCCTTGCGCAGCGCCCGGATGGTCTCGCGCGCGATGATGCGCCCGCCGATCGCCGCTTGGATCGGAATCTGGAAGAGGTGCGGCGGAATGAGCTCCTTCAGCTTCTCGCACATGGCGCGGCCGCGGCTGTCGGCGCGCGAGCGATGCACGATCATGGAGAGCGCGTCGACGGGCTCGCCGTTGACCAGGATCGACATCTTGACGAGGTCGCCCGGCTCATAGCCCTTGATGTGGTAGTCGAACGAGGCGTAGCCGCGACTGATCGATTTCAGGCGGTCGTAGAAATCGAATACCACCTCGTTCAGCGGTAGCTCGTAAACAAGCAATGCGCGCGTGCCAGCGTAGGTGAGGTTCTTTTGTCGGCCACGCCGATCCTGACACAACTTCAGCACGGATCCCAGGTGCTCGTCCGGCACCAAAATGGTGGCCTCGATCCACGGCTCCTCGATGCGGTCGATCTTGACCGGATCGGGCATGTCGACGGGGTTGTGCATCTCAAGCTTGCTGCCGTCGGTCAGATGCACGTGGTAGATCACGCTGGGCGCCGTGGTGATGAGCTCGAGGTTGAATTCGCGCTCGAGCCGCTCGGTGATGATTTCCAGGTGTAGAAGTCCAAGAAAGCCGCAGCGAAAGCCGAAGCCCAGCGCCGTGGACGACTCCGTCTCGTAGGTGAAGCTCGCATCGTTGAGGCGCAGCCGCGCCATGGCCTCGCGCAGGTCCTCGAACTGCGCGGCGTCGGCGGGAAAGAGACCGCAAAAGACCACCGGCTGCGAGGGCTTGAAGCCCGGCAGCGGCTCGGGGGTGGGATGCTTCTCGTCGGTTACTGTGTCGCCGACGCGGGTGTCGGCGACCTGTTTGATGGCAGCGGTGAAGAAGCCGACTTCGCCCGGTCCCAGTTCGTCACGTGTCTCCTGTTTGGGGCGGAAGATGCCGACGCGTTCCACCTGGTATTTGCCGCCGGTTCCCATCATCGCGATTCTCTGGGCCTTCCTCAGCGTGCCGTCGATGACGCGCACCAGCACGATCACGCCCAGATAGGCGTCATACCAGCTGTCGATGAGGAGCGCCTTGAGAGGCGCCCTGGCATCGCCCTTGGGCGCGGGCAGCCGTTCGACGATCGCTTCCAGCACGGCCTCGACGTTCTGGCCGGTCTTGGCCGAGATCGCGATGGCATTGGCGGCGTCGAGGCCGATCACCTCCTCGATTTGCTGCTTGACACGATCGGGATCGGCTGCGGGCAGATCGACCTTGTTGAGAACGGGTAGGATCTCGAGGTTGTTGTCGAGTGCCTGGTAGACGTTGGCAAGCGTCTGCGCCTCCACGCCCTGGCTCGCGTCCACGACCAGCACGGCCCCCTCGCAGGCCGCCAGCGAGCGTGAAACCTCGTAGGCGAAGTCAACGTGGCCCGGCGTGTCCATCAGGTTGAGCTGATAGGTCTTGCCATCCTTGGCGCGATAATCGAGGCGCACGGTCTGGGCCTTGATGGTGATGCCGCGCTCGCGCTCGATGTCCATCGAATCGAGAATCTGCTCCTTCATCTCGCGGTCCGGCACGTTGCCGCACAGCTGGATCAGCCGGTCGGAGAGCGTCGACTTGCCGTGGTCGATGTGAGCGATGATCGCGAAGTTGCGGATGCGGTCGGTGGGCGTCATGGCGCGGTGCTTAGCATCGCTCGGCGGCGGGTTGAACAGCGAACGCTCCCATGCCCTGGGCAGCGGTGGCACGCCGATGGTCTCACAGAACTACCAACAAGGCCGCCAAGGATGGGGGATGGAACAGCAAAGTCGCATACGTGATCCGGCAACAACGTGAGAGCCACGGTCGCGAGGGTGCGACAAATCGCGCTACATCTTGTGGAGAAGTGCGTCAAAACTGCGTTATCAGAGCAATTTACCTATATAATTACATATTATGCCTGCCGGTGTCCAATTGTTGTGAAAATTCGTAAGATTACAGCGTGTTCCCGATCTGCGAAACCGCGCCTGCAATGGCCCAGACGCTTGCGCCCGAGGTGCGTTCGCGGTTCGCGCAACGCCTGAAAACGCTGCGGACCCAGCGTGGGTTCGACCGGGCCCGCTATTTCGCCAAGTCCCTGGGCATCGAGGAGAACCGCTACACGCGCTACGAGCGCGCGGAAGTAGAGCCCAGCCTCACGCTCATTCACAAGATGTGCGAGACGTTGCGGGTCTCCCCCAACGAGCTGTTGGGCTTTACCGATCTCAGACACCACTACGCCAGCGTCGTCCCGGACCCTGCGGAGGCGTCGGCAGAGGACCCTGCGACGGGACCCGGCAGCGACACCAGCAAGGGGGCGGCCCCCGTGAGCTCGCTCGCGTGGAGCCTCGCGGCCGAGGCGGTGGCCGTCCGCCATGGGCGCAGCGCCAAGCCGAAGGCAGCCGCCGATCCGTTGGCGGCGCTGCGCGAGACGAGCGCGCTCTTCAGCAGTTTGCAGGCCGAGCCCTTCGAGACGGTGGCGGCCATTCTCGGCGACGCGGCCCTGAAAGACATCGGCGCCGAACACAAGACCCGGTTGGCTGAGCTCATTCACGCCTATACCGACAGCATCAGGCACGCCTCGATGCAGAGAGCGCGCTGAGCCTCACGTGCGGATAACGCCACCCGTGGCCTTGCCGACAGCGGCGACGATCTTGCCGGCCACGGCGTCGATCTCCTCATCCGTCAGGGTCTTTTCTCTGGGCTGCAGGGTGACCTCGAGCGCCAGCGACTTCTTGCCCTGGCCCAAGGCGTCAGCCTCGAACAGGTCGAACACGTTGACGCTGGCGATCAGCTTCTTGTCGGCGGCGAGCGCTGCCTTCACCACGTCGCCGGCGGCGACGTCCCGGCCGAGCACGAAGGCGAAATCGCGACGCACCGGCAAGAGGTCGACGGCTTGCAGGGCCGCGCGCGCTGCCCCCTTCCTGCGTTGCGGCGGCACTGCGCCGAGGAATACCTCGAAGGCGGCAACGGGGCCGGCCACGTCGAGCATGCGCAGGGTTTCGGGATGGATCTCGCCAAAATTGGCGAGCACCATCTTGGGGCCCAGCCGCAAAGCCGCGGCGCGGCCGGGATGGAACCAAGCCGGCGCCTCGCGCGTGATCTGCGCCTTGCTGGCATCAAAGCCGAGCTCGCCCAAGAGCGCCACCACGTCAGCCTTGGCATCAAACACCCCGACCTCGGCGGCTGTCCCGGACCAATGGCGCCCTGCGCCGGTGAGTGGGGCGGCGCCGGCGCGCACGCCGCTGGCGGCGATGAACTGATCCTCGGGCGCGTTACCGCGGTAGGCTTGCCCCACCTCGAACAGGCCGAAGTCGGCAAAGCCGCGGTTGCGGTTTCTTTGCACGGCCGAGAGGAGACCCGGCAGCAGGCTCGGCCGCATCGACGACATCTCGGTGGAGATCGGGTTGGCGAGCTCGAGCGCATCCTGCCCACCGCCGAAGTGGCGTGCCGTGTTGCGGGAGATGAACGACCACGTGACCGCCTCGATGAGACCGCGGGCTGCAAGTGCACGCCGGGCGCGGCGCACGCGACGCTGGCCTTCGGTCAGCACGGGTCGGGCAACGCCGCCGGGGCGGGGCATCGGCGCCGGAGGCACCTTGTCGAGGCCGACGATGCGAACGACCTCCTCGACGAGGTCGGCGGGTCCGTGGATGTCCGGTCGCCAGCTGGGCGGGGTCACCTTCACCGTCGCGCCCTTGCCGTTCACGGCAAAGCCCAGCCGTTCGAGCGTGCTGCGGATCTGCCGCTCGTCCAGCTTGATGCCGCCCAGCTTCTCGACCAGGGAGGAAGAGAAGGCGATGACCGTCTTGGGCTCGGGCGGCGCGCCGGCAACCTTGCGCTTGGAGGGTGTGCCGCCGGCCACCTCCAGCATCATGGCGCTAGCAAGGTCGAGCCCCGGCAGGATGAACGCCGGGTCGACGCCGCGTTCGAAGCGGTAGCGCGCGTCGCTCTGCACGCCGGCCTTGCGGCCCGTTGCCGCCGTGCGCACGGGGTCGAAATAGGCGCACTCGATCAGCGCGTTCTTGGTATCGTGGGTGGTGCCGGTGTCCGCGCCGCCCAAAATGCCTCCGAGGCCCAGCACGGCGCGGTCGTCGGCGATCACGCACATGGTCTCATCGACCTGATGCGTTCTGCCGTCAAGGCCGACAAAGGCTTCCCCCCTCCGGCCAAGCCGAGCACGAATGGCGCCGACCAGCTTGTCGGCGTCATAGACGTGCAGCGGCCGGCCGCGATCGAGGCTGATGTAGTTCGTCACGTCCACCAGGGCGTTGATCGGGCGCAGGCCCACGGCCTTGAGACGCTGCTGCATCCACGTCGGGGAGGCGCCGTTGTGTACGCCGCGGATGTAGCGGCCGGCAAAGCAGGGACAGGCGTCGCGCGCCTCCCTGGGGAAGTCGAGCTGGATCGCGATGGGGCACTCGAAGGCGCCCTCCACCCCCGAGACCATGCGCTGTGGCCTTAACGTTCCAAGGCCGGCCGCGGCGAGGTCGCGGGCGATGCCGCGCACGCCGGTGCAATCGGGCCGGTTGGGCGTAAGCTTCACGTCGATCACCGGATCGGCGAGACCCATCACATCGGCGTAGCGCTGACCGATCCTGCTTGCCAGTTGCTCGCCAAGCTCGATGATGCCCT
>Ga0306920_100000882_pt1 | contig 36557 bp, 44 predicted proteins | sample flu12Cox44000170_FD_204666 | JGI IMG/M metagenome (GOLD analysis project Ga0306920, IMG submission 204666) | Lab enrichment of tropical soil microbial communities from Luquillo Experimental Forest, Puerto Rico - flux4day.12C.oxic.44.000.170 (v2)... | ecosystem: Environmental > Terrestrial >... | reverse complement strand
GCCGCCAAAGTATGACGGGATCGCATGGTCTGAGATCCATATTCAGGAGTCAGCATCTGAATCTGGGCCTTGGACGGAGATTGATGTCCAGAGCCTAAGCCCAGTAGACGCCGATCCGACCGAGCCAATGGCTCGGTCTTTCACGACTGACCAGGCGACACTGCCCAACGGCTGGTACCAGATCATCTTCCGCGACCCGGCTGCGTCTACCGCGCTACCGACGACGCCGGTTCAGAATGTCCCCGACGAGACAATGCCGTATCTGCCGACTCTGGCGGACATCGGCGCGATCATGCGGGCGCGTACCAAGACCGTCAATGGTGACGAAATCGGTACGTTCAACGATGAGACGCGGCCGACCGGCGAAGAAGTCAATCGGATCATCATGCAGGCAGCGAGCGACGTCACGAGCGGGGTAGACACCGACATCCCCGAGTCTGCCTACCGATGGGCTCGGCAGGCGATCACTTACCGCGCGGCCAAGTTGATTGAGATCAGCTACTTTCCCGAACAGATCGCAACTGGCCGCTCACCGTATCCAGAGTACAACGCTCTCTTTGACGAGGCACTCGGCTGGCTCAAGGAGGCCATCGGTCGCGAGCTAGCCGAGGAGACTCTGGGAGAGGACATTCTGCCCGGTCAACCCTTCTGGACGTTCCCTCCACCAGATGTGCTGGTGGGGTGGACGACGAAGATGTAGTGGCGGCGCTAGGCGTAGCCATAGCAGTCGTACCGCCTGGGCGCATTCAGGAAATGCGCCTGCGGTACGCGAAGCTCGGCGGGGCGATGGTCAACCTACGGCCTGCAATGGAGATCATCGGTGTCGAGCTAACCGACATAGCCAGAGAGACGTTCCTGAGTCAGGGTCGGCGCGGCGGCGGCTCCTGGAAACAGTTGAGCTACAAGCGCCAACATGAGAAGGCTCGCGAAGGGATCGACCCACGTATCCTCTTTGGCGAGACACACCGGCTCTATACGTCCGCCACCGAGCCGGGCAGTCCCGAGAATATCATCCAGGTCAAGGGCAACGGTAACGATTGGCAAGTCATTCTTGCCACCAAGGTGCCGTATGCAAAGGCCCACTGGGCCGGTGTCCCGAAGCGCAATCTGCCACAGCGCAAGTTCTTCAAGCGTATTGCGTCCGACCAGGAACGCTTCGACCGTATTCTGAGGCAATATTTCTGGGACGCCTGGGCGTCAATGGACGGAGAAACGACAAAGGCACCTCGTGGCCACTTCAACGGTTAGCGACATCTTCCAGAGGATCGTCTCGGCTAATCAGGTCGAGGAGGCGATGCGCGACACACTCAAGCTCTGGATGCCTGTCTACTTGCAAGAAATGGAGTTGCAGCTGGGGCGTACGCGAGCGAAGGTACCAGTGCCCCGCTCCTTCATGGTCGCTGGTCAGTTGGAGCAACTACGCGAGAATCAGCTACCGGGCATCCTCGTTCAATCTCCGGGGCTCACTGGCGTACCGTACCACGATGGTGACGGAATGTACACGGCGACCTGGCGCCTGATCGCCACTTCATTGATCTCAGCGCTCGACCAGGAATCGACGCGGGCAGTCGCCAAGCTCTACGGAGCAGCGATCCGAGGCATCTGTGTACAGAAGCCGACGCTGGGGGATTTTGCGATCAATACGAAATGGATCAGTGAGAGCTACAGTGACCTGCCGACGCCGGACGGTGAGCGCAATCTGGTGCTCGTCTCGGTCTGGTGTGACACTACGGTCGAAGATGTCGTCAACAAGATGGGAGGGCCGCGAACGTATCCAACTCCAGATCCACCAGACCCGTCGGGTCAGCCGGGTAGCCAATGGCCAATCGTTCAGGACGTAGACATCGATGTTGAGCTGGAGGCACTAGATGACCAAATTCCGTAATGTCGGCGGTCTCACCGATCTGGCCGACGGCTCCATCGCGGAGCCATGGGCTGAGGTGACCCTGACGAAAGAGGCCCAAGCCGACCCTCACAACGCCGCTCTGATCGAGTCGGGGCAGCTTGCGCCACAAACCGCAGCGAAGGCAACGAAGGAGGAGGTGACCGATGCCGAGGCCGGGAGTTGACATCTCCCTAGTCGAGGTCGCGCCGGCAAGAACACCACCGACTGACACCGGGGTGTTCTTTGCTGTCGGGCCTGCATCTCAGGGCGATCCGACTCAGGCTGTGCTCTGCCGGAGCATGGCCGAGTTCGAGGCAAAGTTCGGCGCTCGTGTGACCTACAGCTATCTGTGGGACGCGATGGACTGCTTCTACAAAGAGGGCGGTAGCAACGTCTACATCGCCCGCGTCGTCGGCCCTGCGCCGGTCACGGCGACTGTCACACTCAAGGATGGATCCAATGCCAACACGCTCCAGGTTCTCGCGAACTCGCCTGGTGCCTGGGGCAACAATCTGCGGATCGCAGTGTCGCAGGGTTCCGTCGGCGGTACGTTCGTTCTCACGGTCAGCGACAACCTCGGCAACATCCTGGAAGTGTCGCGTGACCTCGTGGACGAGGCGGACGCGATCAACTGGTCGTACGCGAGCGACTACATCGACCTGGTGGATGTCGGCACGGCTCTGTCCGATCCGGCAGTCGTCGCCGCCACTGCTCTGATCGGAGGGACGGACGACAACACCAACATCACAGAGGCGAACTGGACGACGGCGCTCGCGCTGTTCACCAACGACCTCGGGCCTGGGCAGGTCGCGATGCCCGGTCGTACGACGGCAGCGGCGCAGGCGAACCTGCTCGCTCATGCATCGAGCTTCAATCGAGTCGCGCTGATCGACGGTACCGACTCGGGATCGAAGGCAACACTCAAGGCGGTCGCCCAGGGTTTGCGCGGTGTACCGAACGCGCGGCACGCGGCATTCTTCGCTCCGTGGGCTGTCGTTCCTGGGCTCGTTGCCGGCACGACGCGGACGGTGCCATGGTCGGCAATCGAGGCCGGGATCATCGCTCGCAACGACGCATCCGGCCTCAGCCCGAACGTCGCGGCTGCCGGCATCCAGTACGGCCAGGCGCTCTACCCGATTGCGCTCTCGCAGAAGAAGTGGAGCGACGCGGATCGAGCAGAGATGAACGCCACCGGCGTCAACATCAATGTCCAGTCGTTCGGCGGCATCATGGCGTACGGATACCGGACGCTGACCGATCCGAACCAGGATCCAAACTGGATCCAGTTCAGCAACGCTCGTCTCTACATGGCCATCGTGGCCGACGCCGATGCTGTCGGAGAGAACTATGTGTTCTCGCAGATCGATGGCAAGGGTGTGACCATCGGAGCGTTCGGCGGCGCTCTCGCATCGATGCTCATGAACTACTACAACGAGGGTTCACTCTACGGCGAGTCGCCAGATCAGGCCTTTGCGGTCGATACCGGGCCGTCAGTGAACACCCCAGAGACCATTGCGAACGGTGAACTGCACGCAGTGCTGCGGGTCAAGATGAGCCCGTTCGCGGAGTGGGTCAACATCGAAATCGTCAAGCGGCTCATCACCGACATTCTGTAGGAGGTGAACAATGGCATCAAAGGGAGGCCCAACCCGCAAGGACACCTACACCGTGTCGGTGCTCCTGCATCATACGGTGAATGGAGCATCGACCACAACTGACCTCGGGGTCTGGGATGGTCTGACGGGTGGCGACCTCGACTCAGACGAGGCCAAGTACTGGCCGGGTGGCATGGCCCCACAGGTGTCGCTCGGTGGGCATCGCAACCCCAGCAACATCGTGCTCAAGCGTCTGTACCGTCTACAGCGCGATCATGACCGGCTGAACCTGCTCCTGCACAACGTCGGTAGGGGCACCGTCGAAATCCACAAGCTGCCGATGGACATCGACGGGAACACGTACGGCAAACCACTCAACTACTCTGGCAAGCTCAAGCGCGTAACGCCGCCTGAGCATGACTCGACGTCAAGTGACCCCGGCATCATCGAGATGGAGGTCACTCCCGACGGCGATCCAGTCGTCGGCTAATCATGGTACAGATACGGGAGGGAGCACAAGTGTCAAACGATCACCACGAGGAAGCAGTTGATCAGGTAGCCCGGAATCCGCTCATGCAGACGATGATGGAGAGTTTGCGATCTGAGCGGTCGGCCACAACGCCCGACACGGCCGACATTCCTATTCCGGGCTACCACGATCTGTTCGTTGCTCGATACAAGGTCGTGCCCGGACGCATCGTGGCCGATCTGGGCCGTCGAGCGCAGCGGCAGTTCAGTGAAGAGCACGAGCGCAATATCTGGGCGACGGTCGATCTGATCATCGCCGCCAACACCGGCCTCTACTACCGCAACTTTGAGATCGAAGATCCAGAGAAGCAACTCGTGCCGCTTGATCCAAACCACGAGGTCGGCGATCCGGCAGCGGTCGCGGTAACGTACAGCGATCCGGATTGTGCCACCCTGCTCGGAGTCGATACCGAGACGGCGCGTGACCTGGTCTACAAGGTGTTCAAGGAAAACGATACGGCCATCATGGCTCACGGGATGATGCTGAGCCGCTGGATGGCCGATACGAGCAAGGGGGTAGACGCAGATTTTTTGATGAGATAGAGGCCAGTAACGAAATCACGATGGCGGCGCAAGTGCTGCTAGCTGGTCTCGATCCGTTCCGATTACTCAACAGCAGCGATACGGAGGAAATTGGTCTAATGCAACTGATTGCGGCTCGCGCACTAGAGATCCAGATGACGAGAGTCAACGAGGATTTGGCGAACCGCATCGTCAACAAGATCGGAAAGTTGTTCGGAGCTAAGTGATGTCATCCTTCGGCGGTATAGAACAAGACACCATACTGATGCGAGTCATCGCGGCCGGTACGTCCGAGGCCGCTGCTGGCATTGATGAGGTTGCCGCCGCCACGGATCGTCTCAGTGCTGCGGAAGTAACGCAGACCAAGGTCGCTACTCGGCAGGCCGAGAAGAACAGCTGGCTTATGAACCAGATGATGTTCTCTGCTCGCCGGTACGCCTTCTATACAACGACTGCGCTCGGCATGGTCGCTGCCGGCGCGATCTACGCAGGATTCAAATTCGACGCGATGATGCAATCGGCGCAGTTGGCGTTCTCGGGCCTGCTGCATAGCTCGTCGCTGGCGAAGCAAGAACTGACGATGCTGTTCAATACGGCGGCGCACTCGCCGTTCATGTTCCAGAATCTGACCAACGCAACTCGGACGCTACTCGCGTTCGGGATGACGCTGCCGCAAGCGAACGCCGTCCTCATGTCGAGCGCAAACTCGCTGGCGTACTTCGGCAAGTCGGGCGAGTCGCTGGAGAACGTCGCCGCGACCTTCGGCAAGATCAATCAGTCCGGCTACCTGCTCATGCGGCAGATGCGTCAGCTGGTCGTCGCCGGCATCCCGGTGTTCCCGGCTCTGCGCAAAGAGCTACATCTCACTCAGGCGCAGATCACAGAGTTCATGGCCGGCAAGCTCAAGATTCCGAGTGATGTCGGTATTCACGCACTGCTCGCGTACATGAACTCGCGCTTCAGCGACGGCATGCAGCGCTTCTCCAAGACCTGGACGGGTCGCTGGACGACGTTCAAAGACTACTCACAGATGCTCATGGGGTCTATCGTCAAAGGCCCGTTCAACTTCCTACTCTCGGGACTGGGCAAAGTCAACGACGCTCTAGCGAAACTGTTTGAGGTCTACCAGAAGCAAGGCCCGAAGGCATTCATCAACGAGGTCGATAAGATGGCGGGTGCGCACGGCCTGCTCGCCTTCGGCATCAATCAGGTCGTCACAGTCTTCAAGAACCTCTGGTCGTTTATTCGGAACAACATCATCCCCACCTTCAAGGTCGCCATCGGAGTATTCATCTTTACGTTCGGTATCATGCTCTGGGCAATCAACACGGTTCTGGGCCCGTTCGCGAAGCACATGAATCTCCTCAAATGGATCATCGACCTCTGGATCATCCGGCTAATCGCTCAGTTCACCTGGACGGTTCTGACAGCAGTCGCTCAGGGCATATGGAATACCGTGATGTGGTCAGGGTGGGTCATCATGCGAGCGATGGTGCTAATGGGCACTATCTGGGAAGGCGTCATCATCGCGCTCGGGCTGGCACAGTGGGCTTTGACCGGCTCGCTGGAATCGACCGAGGCGGCTCTGTTCTTGTTCAAGCTCCAGGTGATCGCGACGGTTTGGTGGACTCGCGCTCTGACGGCAGCCCAGTGGCTCTTGAACTTTGCAATGGATGCTAACCCTGTCGGCATCATCATCCTCGCCTTCGGCCTCCTGATCCTCACGATCTACGAATTGTACAAACACTACCACAATCTCAGGAAAGCGATCCTCGATGCGCTCGCGATTGCGTACATGTTCGCGTTCCCGTTCATCGCTGTAGCGCTCTTGGTGATCAATCACTGGGGTACGGTCAAAAAGTGGTTCTGGGACTTCGCCCACTTCATGGAGAGCATCTGGAACGCTATCGCCAGTATCGCTACGAGGACATGGGGGTTTATCACGCAAGTTGCAAGCGAAGCCTGGGGTGGTCTGGTCAAGATGATCAAGGGCGCGGTCGATTGGGTGATCAACGGACTGAACTGGGTCATCCACAAGATCAACTGGGCGACTGGAGCGTACAATCAGGTGTTCGGCTGGGCGACCGGCAACGTGCCGAAGATTCCTGACATCCCGCTCCTTTCGACCGGCGGTGACATTACGCATTCTGGCCTTGCGATCATCGCTGAGAAGGGGCCAGAGGCAGTGTTCTTGCCGGTCGGTGCTCAGGTGCGGCCGATGGCGAGTCTCGATAAGCACATTGCTGATAAGCGGATGGGACGACCGAAGTTGCAGGCAATCATACCGCTCAGCATTGACGGGAACCAGATCGCACAGTACACGGCAGATATCATTCTCACGACACAAGCTGGGATGGGAGCATGAGCACTGTACCAGGAATCTCACCTACGCAGTTCGTGACGTTCACTAGCAAGAACCCAAACCTGCGTGTGGTGGCGCTCCTCGATGAGGCGACAGCAGCGATCACCCAGGGCTACGGCGGTTGGACTGAGCAGGATCGAGCGCGGCGACGCAGCCTCACCTATTACTCCGGGCCCAAGCCGTTCCGGATGGATCTGCCGATCCTGTTCGACGGGTTCAGCACCGATGACAGCGTTCAATCGTCGGTGACGACTATCGAGAAGATGGCGATGCCATCGAGCTTCAATGCTCCACCGCCGCTAGTGACGATCACCGGTCATGTTCCAGGGACAGGAATCGCCTGGGTGATTGACGATATCACCTGGGGTGAGACGATGCGCAAGATCGGCGGCACGATGGTACGGCAGCACTTGGTTATCCATCTGCTGGAGTATGTCACAACCGATATTGCGAAGGTCAGTGCGACGAAGAAGGTACAGACCAAGTCGAAGCACAAGAGCAAGAACACTCACGAGTGGGTTCGGATCGGCTACGGCTACGCGGTTGACCCGTCAACTGTCTCGGGCTACAACACTACCTACGTCACGCGCGATGGCGATACATTGACGACTATCGCCGCGCAGCAGCTAGGTGATTACGACTACTGGCACGACATCTGCGACATCAACGGATTCCGCGATCCATTCTACAAGTATCCTGGCGGCGTCAAGATGAAGATTCCGGTCTACTGATGTCATCGGTCGCTCATCCGCACGCGGGCGATACGGGGCCAAGCGCTCCGACAATCACATCGAACATCAAGTATCCTCCGATGCTGTCGTCGAATGCAGACTTGTCATCGCTGGTTCTCTACTACGCGGGCAATCCTGAGTACGAGATTCGCGAGAATGTTGTATCTGCAAACATGGATCTCACGACCGAAGGCTCGCATACTGTCACTGTCCAAGTGATGGATCCGAGCCGCAAGCTACTCCGCAGCGGCTACCTCGGGACGCATACCGACATCCGGCTGTTCTATACGCAACATGAGTCCTGGTGGCGACTCATGAAGGTGTCCAAGAGCGGCGAGCAGCTGACTCTCACTTTCGAGGATCGCAACGTTCAGATTCTCAAACAGTTCAATAAGAAGCTGCTCGTAGACAAAGGCACCCTGAACCGATGTGAGTTCGTATGGCGACTCGTCATGGAGGCGCAGACGAAAGCTCCGTTGCTCGACTTCGCTGGCCCATGCGGAGGATCGGCCGCGAGCCGGCAGCGCGTCACCGACAGCCTGGAAGGCATCACGCAGCACCCGAACCCCTACACGCCGGCAGTTCCGTACAAGCCGAGCTTCAAGTTCAACGTTCGCATCAAGGGGGAGAAGCCGACCAAGGCGCAGTTACAGAACATCGATGACATCCTCGCGGTCGGCGCGGGCAAGAAGGCTCGACGCAAATGTCTAGTCGTAGCGATCATGGTCGCCATCGGCGAGTCGTCGATCAACAACTACCCCTGCGTTCAGAAGTACGGCTACTGCCCAGATGGGCCTATCGGAGTATTTCAGCAATTCCACTCTTACGGCTGGCCCGCGAGTAACGATGTCAGGAAGGATGCCGGCGCATTCTTCGATGAATGCATCAAGACGGACAAACAGTACCCGAACATCACCTATGCCGAGCTAGGTACCAAGACGCAGAACTCGGGTTGGAGCTTCAACCTCGACCCTCATACCTATCTCGGCAACTACACAAACTACATCGGCGGCTACCGCACCGAAGCTGAGAAGATCGTTGATGCCTGGGGCTACGGCGGCGAGGACATCACGAAGCACGTCGATCCTGCGCAGCAGGGCAGCGGTGCGACCGTCGGTGCCGGTGACTCGAAAGACCCATTTGCGATTCCTCCCAACTGGTCTCTCGCCTCGGCAGATACCGCTTCACAGCAATGGCATCGCGGATCGCCCAAGAACACGACCGGCCGATCTAACTGGACGAATGAGGATAGCTGGACGTGTATCGAGCGGATGGCGAATGAAGTCAACTGGTACAAGTACATGGTCTGGGATGAACTCAATTTCTGGCCGTCTGACGCTTTCTTCAGTGCCGCTGCTGCCGACATCGAGGAGTTCGCTGATGATGTTTCCTTCATCGACGGAGACTACGACCGCAACAAGCGAACGGGCTCTGTCACGGTCAACACCTACGCCGATCAGTGGGTCTGGTTACCTGGGCAGTCGCTCAACCTCGTCAAGATGGGCCCGTGGGACGGCCTCTGGTGGGTGACAGAAGTTGCATTCAGCTTGATTGGAGATTCATCCTGCACCGTCACTCTCAAGAAACCGATCAAGCCACTGACCGAAACCCAGGCCGAGTCCAAGGGCAAAAAGCCAGCACAGACCATCACCGGTGGAGAGCTACCGGGCACGAAGGGCGGCAAGCCAATCGGTGCAGGCTACTACGATCTGGGCATCGTTATCGAGGGCAAGGCCGCGCTCTGCGATCAGTACATCACCCATCCAACCTCCGGCTACCCGAATCATCCGGCAGTAGACATCATGGCCAACGCTGGCGATCCAGTGCACGCTCCGCAAGACCTCGTGATCGACTTCTGGGGCCATTCTGTACCTGGCTACTCGCTCGCAGCCTACGGGCCGGAAGGCATCCACTACTGGTTCGGGCATCTACAGGACGGCGGTCGGCCGGCACCTGGGAAACATCCCAAGAAGGGAGACATCATCGGCTACGTCTACGATCAGGGTGGCCGGTCTCATGTCCACTGTGGTCTCGATACGCGAGCGGCAGCGGGCTTCGCGCTACAGGGTGGCGACCACTACAATATCGTCTATGCTGATGGCACGATCTGCGATCAGCTGAACGGGAAGAAAAAATGAGTCCACTCTCTGGACGAGTCAAAGACCTAGTCAACCCTAAGAACAACCCGCATCTGGACTACGCAGGCGGGTGGTATGGCGAATTTGCCCACGACATCACCGACATCCGCAACGGAGCGTTTATCTACATCATGGACTTCTCTGATGAACTGATGTGGGGCCCATGTCCGTGGCAGAGCCGGGATACCAGTTCACTGCCGAGCGCAGGCGATCCCTGCGTGGTGCTTTTCGATAACCGGCGACAGCCCTGGGTAGTGGCTTGGTGGCCATTTGCGAACTAAAGACACACTCATTCCGCACATCGCTCTCCCGTTCTCATTCGTCGGCCAAGGGCCGGGAGGCGTCAACTGCAACGAACAGGATTCACTCGATGATGTTTTCGACTGCGTACAAAGTATCGTTCGCTGCCCGAAGGGCTACCGTCCCGAGTTGATGGGGTTCGGTATTGATGATCAGACGTTCAGCGAAGGCGACGCGATCAACTTGGAACTTCTCGCCGAACAAGTATCGGTATGGGAAGCGCGGGCAGATAACCTCTACGAGCAAGCGCCGGATCGGTTCGATGACATGATTGACATCGTCAAGATTCGTGTCGCAAAGATGGGAGGCCCGCAGAGTGCCTAGCTACATTTCGGTACCTATCGACACCGATCCGGACGTTCTGGCAACGGATGCGTTCGAGTTCCTACAGGAGAACATCGTTGGCTGGCTACCTCAGGAAGGCAACTTTGAGGTCTGGCTAATCGAAGCGATGGCGAGGATGACGGCGCAGCTACGCGATGTCACCTCGATGGTGCCTACTTCAATCTTCCGCTACTTCGGCTACACGCTGATGCAAATCTATCCGGTCGATGCTAGCCAAGCGACCGGCTACACCACCTGGACTGCGGCGGACAACGCAGGGTACACGATCCCCGACGGCACCCAGGTGACAATGCGAGATGCGAACGGCACCGATCATGCCTTCGTCACGAACGGTGATGTCATCATCCAAGCCGGTACCACGACGACCGATGCCGGTGAGGTCATGATCACTTCGGTCGATCAGGGCTCGGATACATCTGGCCTTTCCAATCCGGTGACACTGGTCGATGTTCTCGGCTGGGTGACCAGCGTCACGATGGTAGGTCAGACGACTGGCGGCGTCGATGCTCAAACGGATGAGGACTATCTCAATCATCTTGTCCAGCAGCTACAGCTGATGGCGCCGCGTCCGATCCTCGCGCCTGACTTCGCGGCTATGGCCAAGAACATTGGTGGCGTCTATCGAGCTACGGCTATCGACGGATTGGATCCAGCTGTCAACGAGGTTCAGTCGATCACGGTTGATGGCGGTGGCGGGACATTCACCGTTACCTTCAACGGGCAGACGACCGGAGCGCTCGCCTACAACATCACTGCTGCCGCGCTCAAGACGGCGCTGGAAGCGCTCTCCACAGTCGGATCAGGTAACACCCTCGTCACCGGCGGGCCAGGATCACCTGGCGGAGCTACGCCATACGTCATCACCTTCATCGGCGCTCGCGGCGGAACGAACCAGCCTATAATGACGACTACACCGAGCTTGACCGGCGGCGGGGCTCATACTGCTACGGTAGCAACTGTGACCCAGGGATCGGTTGAGCAAACGAATGTCGAGCGCTACGTCACCGTCTGTGTCATTGACGAGAACGGACAGCCGTGTTCCACAGCTATCAAATCTCAGGTCGGCGCATATCTCGACTCGCATCGGGAAGTCAACTTTGTGATCCCGATCATCGATCCGACCTACACCAGCATTGATGTGCAGGTCACCATCAAGCCGGAGGTCGGCGCTGACCCGAACGCGCTACAGACCAATACGGTGCAAGCGATCACGGACTACCTGAGTCCAGCTATGTGGGGCGTCCCTGGGCCGCAGCGCGAGGGTGGCAGCGATCCGACGGATTGGATCTCAAGTAATGTGATCCGCTACTTGGAAGTAGCCCAGGTCATCAATAACATCCCAGGCTGCGCCTACATCGTCAGTCTACAGACGGCGATCCATAACGCTAGCCCGAACGTCGTGGACATCACTATGCCCGGTGACGTCGCTCTGCCGACTCCTGGCTCGATTGTGGTGGCGACTGCATAGTGGCCGCGCCGCAGACTCCCATCCTCGATAACTTCAACCGAGCAGATAGTGCATCGCTCGGAGCGAACTGGACATCGCCTGCTGGCGCAGGGATGGAGGATGTCCTGCGGATCGGTACTAACAATTGTCGAGTGGATCCGAGTCAGAATCCATCCTCATCATATTGGAACACTCTCTACAACGGATCGACCGAGTGTTACATGACAATGCTCGGTACGGGACAGAACTGTCAGCTCATCATCGGTCTGATCGCGGTCGGCTACTTCTACAAGATTCGCAACGACATGAACGCCAACGTGATCGAGATGACGAGATGGGAAGCTGGCGGCGAAGTCCAAGTGCTTTACCAGAACGCCGATCACAAGGGCGGTAGCGCCAATAACAAGATGTGGGTGACGATGACACCAGCTGGCGGCGGCGGCACGACGCTGACACTCTACTTCAGCACCGATGGCGGAGCGACCTGGCAGCTGTACGCAACGACGACCGATAGCAAAGCCTTCCCGACCAGCAGCTACATCGGCATTCGACTCGTCCAGAACGGACAAGTCGATGACTTCGGTGGCGGGACACTAGCTGTACTCGGGCAGGCTGTGCCCGCAATCGAGAATCTGACCGCTCTGCCGCCAACGCCTAGCAAGGCAATGTCCATTACAGTGCCGTCTGGTATCTCGACGCTGACCGGAGTCGGCCCGACCAATAAGGCAGCGCCAGTGATCGCGCCAGCCGTGACGACATTGACACGCGGCGCTCTCAGTGGCAAGATGGCGGTCAATGTACCGTTCGGTACCGAGACGCTGACTCGACTCAGCCCCGCAGGTCACTCCGACATCCCAGCCTTCCCGCCGATCCCAACACCGCCTCCACCGCCTCCACCGCCACCGCCAGACCCGCGCGACGTTCCTGCCATAGATGGGCCGTGGACGTACATGATGTATGAAGCCATGGCGCCACTCACTTGGGCAGACGAGTCGCTGGGCTGGCCGATGCTTTGGTTCTTCAAGGCCATAGCTTACAACTACCACGAGCCCTATGCCTTCGCTGTCGATCCCGGCTGGGAGCTAGCGCTGAACGTTGATGAGGTTCCTAGCTGGTGGCTCAACTGGCTCGCTCAATTTGTCGGCATCCCGGTGATCGGATTCGACCTAATGGAGAGTCAGCAGAAGCGCGACACGATCAAAGACGCGCCAGGTTGGCATCGTGGTACGCTCGACGCGATGATCAAGGCAGCAAAAGCTACACTCTCGGGTAGTCAGACCGTGATCTGCTACGAGCGCTATGATCCCAACTTCGCCGGTCAGGATCGCGCGTACCACATCACGTTCATCACCTACCAGTCTGAGACGCCAAACCAGAATGTGACACTAGCAGCGCTCATGGCCGCTAAGCCGGGTGGCCTTCAGCTGAGCCTGCTCTCGCGGGCCGGTCAAATTTGGCAATGGCTCCGCGATCACTACCCGCCGACTACACAGCGCACTTGGGCCCAAGTCAAAACCGAGTATGCAGATTGGGAGCACGCTCGCGACGTCACCTACTACTAGGAGGGGCAAATGGGACAGACGGCACGATGGGGCTTGCGGTATCCGGAACTCACTGACAACGCGGACGGCCCGCTGGCCTTCAAGAACCTGGCATCCGACCTCGACAACGTTGCGATGGACGACCAAGGTACCGTCGCGACGATGCCGCCATCAACGGCGCAGACGCCGGGGCGCAAGGGTCGCTACTGGTTCGCCACCGATCAGAGCATCCTTTACCGCGACAACGGATCAGGCTGGGATCCAATTACGTCGAGTGCACCGGTCGATGGCGAGGCAACCGTGCCATCGCTGCGTACGCTTGGCACCGGCGGTCACCAGGCTTGCGCCGGCAACGATCCGCGTCTCAGTGACCAGCGTGTACCGCTCGACCAGAGCGTCACCAAGCCGAAGCTCGATCCGCATCTGGTGCCTTCTGAGTCAGCAATTTCAACTGACGAGGCGATCCGCGCTCTCGGGCTCAACGCCGGCAACGCAGCACCAGGCGTTCATCACACTCAGCACGCGCCTGTCGGAGGCGATCCCATCGACTACTCGCTCGTCCATCTACGTGGTACAGCGGTACAGATGGCGTCCGCGAACCCAGCCAATTCTCCGTACTGCTTCTACATCCAGACGGACACCGGTGACATCTATCAGTCGGACGGCACGCAATGGATCCGCATCGTCATCGGATCGCTGCGCGCCGCGCAGTATCTCCCCATCGCCTCGTTCCCGCCGGCAAACCCGTCGGACGGCTTGGAGGTCTACATCAAGATCGACCAGCGCACCGTCTGGCATGTCCGTTACGAGGCAGCCGAGGCGACGCAGTACAAGTGGAAGTGTATCGGTCGTCAGGAGCCGATGTACGCCAATCAGAGCGGCGCGGTGCCGCTGCCTAGCTCGGCCAGCCCGGTTGCACAAGTGGTATTGCCGCGAGCAGGCGAGTATCGGCTGGAGGCAGGTGGCGTCTTTGACCGTGGGAATCCGTCCAACTCTGGTACGCATGTCAACCTCGGTACGGGGATCGGCGGCATGCAGGGCATTCAGGGCGAGGGCTGGCTCGACGGTACCGGCGGTCACACTGCCCAGACGGTCACCGTAGACAACGACTATGTCCCGGCCACGGCTGGCCAGTCGGCGGCAGCCTACGCCTACGGCACGACGACGCCTGCCGATCCGTCCGCGCCGGTCAACATCATCAAAGCCTGGGTCAAGGCGTATCCGCTACGCCTCGCGTAGACCACTATTGTTTGTAAAGCATTCAATTCGTCTAGTGGTTTCTCTCGTAGGGGGTAAACTTACCCGTCCTCGGGCTAGGACGGATTGTAAGACATGTTTCTCAAATGTCTCGGACGGGCTCTAGGTACCGGCCGCGACCGTATAACTGCGTACATCAGTCGATTCGGCCGGTCGGCGGCGGCGCCACCATTTCGCTCGTAGCCGCATCCATGTAGCGGTCGTAGCTGTCTTGGCGCCAGCGAGGGTTCTTCATGACCGGCACTTCTGTGTGGAGTAGATCGTTGAGCCCCGCTGCCGTCAGAACGAGGTCGGCAGTCCAGAGGCCAACATATTTCTGCTCCGTGCCTTTGAGCAGGGAGTAGATACGTCGCATATTGATCCCGAGTCCAGCAGGGTCGAGGATGCGGCATCGATGAGCGAGGTAGGCTTGAAAGGTAAGCTGTGCATTGCGGTGCATGCGCTGCCTTTTCCAGTCTGTGTTCTGCTCTGGATGTAGAGCATCGTAACGGTATTGTGCTGAGCGGAGAACTCTCGCCAAGTCCTCCGCCAGCACTACTTCCGGCTCGCCTGTGCCTTGCCTACTACTCACTCCAAATCGACTCTCCTGACATACAGCTGCGGTATGCAGGTTGTGCGAGCATCCTCCTCTGGGCTGTTGAACTTGACCCAGACGGTGCCTAGCTCGTCCTTGAACCAGGTCACCTTGCCATCTGCCGGATGGAAGTCGAACTCATCCGTGTAGAGCGCGATCACTCCTTCCAACTCGATCTTGTTGGGATCGGGGATCACTTGATCTGGAGGCTCTTGTGCGGCTTGTACCGGCGATTTTCCTCGATTGCGTACGGAAGGGTGCATTGTCCCTCGACTTTCTCCCAGCCCTGGAACTCACAGACGTGAGTTTTCTCGCACGTGATCTTGACGTAAGGCGCGAGCCATGGATGCGCCTCTACCAGTAGCCGTCCCATCTCACGGACGGTATGACAAATCTCCCACTGGAACATCGAACAGGCGCGGTAGGCATAGACCGCCAAGAACTCACGAACGGTGTACTCGCACATGATGTAGGTCGAGGTGCCTTCTGGTAGGATGAAGCGGGCGTCCTGGTAGCTGATGTCTTGGGCGCACGCTGCCGAGTAGGCTTCGTGGCAGGCGTTGATTGCCCGATACCAAGCGTCCCGAACGTGATGATTACGCCACACAGACTCCGGCATCCGGACATTCGGGTGCACCCCCATCCAGCTAGCTCGTTGGCTTTGTTGGTGGAACGCTGCCCGACGCGACCGAACTATCTGATGCGTCGCCGTACGCGAGACGCCCTGAACTTCAAAGACGATGGTCTGGGACTCAAGGGCGGTTTGTAGACCGCCCTTGAGCATTTCCTCCCAGCCCTCATCGTCATCGTCGGCTGCCTCGATGTCCAGACCGATCGTAGCCATCTGGGCCTTCTTGAGTACGCGGGCGAAGTCCCTTTCATTGATTCCCTGGACGAGCCGCACCTTGATGTCGTCGGTACCGACATCGATGTGGCCTTGGTCAAACGGGCTGACGTGGGTGCCCTCCTGATTCTTGGAGTGCCGATTGAATGCTACATCCCGAGTCAGTACGTTCTCAGAGAAGTCCGATGGCTCACGGCTGGTCGAGTAGTCGTATCCATTGATGTCGATGGGGTGGCGCACGGTTTACCCCTTCTCCGCCATGATGCGCTTGCCAGCGGCGGTACGAGGTTGAGGCGCAGCGTTCCTGATCGCCGTCGAGACGCGCGGCCTGACGATGATCTTCGGCGGAATCGCGGCGTCCAGCTTGCGCTCTGATCCGTCGAACGGGTTGCGAACAACTGTGCCCTTCTTCTTGCCGGCGCGAACGCGGTACTGGAAGCTGACGAAGCCGGGGATTTTGACCTCGTTCCCTGACTTCAACTCCTCCTGTACGTTGCTGATCACCGACCTGAGCACGTCTAGGGCCAGTCGCTTGGTGATGCCACAATCGTCAGCGACTATATCGGCGAGTGCTCCGAGTGTGTTCACTCGTTTGCTCCTTTCTAGCAGCTGTATCCTCCCCCATACCAGGGAGAGTGATCCCTGCCTCCGTGTGATAACTGCCACGCGGAGGATACCTGGTACACGGGATCGTGTGTCAGGCCCCAGTAGCTGTACTGTGGATGACCGAGGAATTGGAACAGTCCTGCCGCGCCCGATGAACTGTTGATGGCGCCCGGATTGAATCCGCTCTCTCGGTTGACGACGCAGAGTGCCCATTGCACAGCGTACGATCCCGCTCGTGAGAATCGTTCGATGACCAACCTGCGCGATAGGTACTTCATCTGCGAGGTCGCGCATCCGTAGCACGACCCTTGGATGCCCCCATGTAGCGCAACGTACTTCGCTTGCGCGTGGAGCGAACTGAACGTGCTCGGCGTTGCGATATTGGTGCTCAGTAGGGATAGACCTGCCAGCACCACTATCATGGCGCAGAGTCGCCTCATGAACCTCCTGTCCTAGTAGTTCCCAGATCACATCTGCCTCCGGAGCGCTCGCTCAATCCCCCACGTATGCCGGCGGCAGGTACATCCAGGCTTACAATACACCTTCTTGGGCGTGTGCTTATTACACCTACATCCATCAGAACACTTATGCCCCTCCTTCCCTTTGAAGTGTATGGCATTGTGCTCGGCTCTCGTCACAGGAATGACATGCTGCGGATTAACGCAGTTGCGATGTGAGCACAAATGATGCAGGTGTTCTGATGGAGTCAAGTGTCGTATGAGAAGATCGTATGCGATTCGATGTGCTTTGTAATACTTACCTTTGCATTTGAATACGCCGTAACCGTATCCGTCTAGGGTGCCTGTCCAGAACCAGCAGCTTGAAGTTTTATTGACCTTCTGCCAGAACCGATTAGTCATCTCTGAGCACCCACATCTTGGATACTTGAATCTCTCTCGCGCTACGGAATCCGGGCTTCACCCCTCTGACTAGAACAATATCATCGTTCGGTTTGAGTGCCCAAACCATGCGCTTGAATCGCGGGTAGATGTACCTATTGACTCGGATACTAACGATTTCTTCTCCGTCGTATCCGGCCATGAGAACCCACTCATTCAACTCCGGGTTTTTGATCTGCTCTGGATCTAGCTCCTCGCCCCGTGCTCGGTTGACTTCAAATATGTCCCGAAGGTTCCGGTGCAGGATGATTCCGATCCAGCAGATGGCGGTGTCCTTGCCTCGCTCGTACGGAATCTCCAGAGCGTTGTGGGTAGGAGTCGGCAGGCCCAACGCGGGCAGGTCGCCCTTAGTCTTGGCCAATCGGCGATCCAAGACGTATGTGCCGAATGGATCCTCCTTCTCCACCCAATCTGTAATCTTGTCAACTGTCTTCTGTCCGAAGCCGGTCACCTTGATGAGATCGGCCCAGGTCGTTAGCTCGTTCTCCTCGCGAGCTTCTATGATCGCGGCTGCCTTCGATTCTCCGATGTTGGGCAGCTGAGTGAAACCGGCCACGAGACGATTGCCTCGACCGGCCCAGGTAATGCCCGACTCGCGAATGTTAGGCGGTACGACTTTGAAGTTTCGCCCATGTTTGCGCGCGTCACGGAGCATGACAACAACTGGGTCAAGTTTGGCGCGGCTAACCGCAGTAGCCTTTGGGTTTGCGCTGCTACCTCCTCCACTACCAGAAGAGACTCGACGCAGAGCGGCAGGGAACCAAGCTTCCGGGTGATGCCTCTTGAACCACATGTCCCACCAGGCTCGCGTCCCGTAGCTCGCGGAGTGCGCGGCGTTGAAAGCGTAGGAGCCAGCCGTGATGCACTCGCCCCAGATTTGTTCGGCTTCGTCCACTTCCATTGGATGATCTCCCAGGCGCTCGGGGATAGTACGGGAGCCCCTAACAAATTGATCCTTGTATCTGTTGAATGCCTGGTCGCCGTGTTTCTGTGAGATGATCTTTCTGATCTGGGCCGAATCCGTCCAGTCGAAGTCTCCAATCTCACGAACAATTCTAAGGATTTGCTCCTGGTAGACAATCTGGTAGTATGTCTTGGCCAGGATGCGTTCCAGCGCGGGGTGTACAGTTCTAGGTTGAATGGATCCGCGCTTGATATCAATATACATCTGCGCTGCGCCGTTGTGGAGTGGCCCAGGGCGAGCCAGGGCGGTAATGTCGCAGACTTCTTGAAGAGTGTCCGGACGGAGCGACCCATTGAGTGAGCGTACAGCGCGACCGTCAAATTGAAATATTCCGGTAACGTCGTTGGCATGGAATCCACGGATCACCTCCGGGTCATCAGTCGGGATCGAGTACAAGAATTTGGTCGGCTCGCCTATCGCTCGGCAGCAATCAGCTAGCTGGTCGAGCTTCGTCAGTCCCAGGAAGTCGAGCTTGAGTAGCCCGAGGTATGAACAATCGTACTTGTCTACCTGAACGACCTGCGTGTCCGCGCCACGTACCTTCCGCGTCACGACGGGCACAACCTCGCTGAGCGGGCCGTTCGCGACTACTATGCCGGCCGCATGGACGCCCATCTGTCGAGCGTTCCCCTCCAGCAGCGTAGCCTTGGTGATCTCAGGATGCTTCTCGACTACAGTACGCGCCTGGTCGAATTGCTCGATAGTATCCTCGATGGTCGCGCTCGCGCGCAGATCGCCAGATGACCGCTCGATGAGGACTTCTTTGAGCGGGTCTAGCTCGTATTTGGGAATCTGAAAAGCGTGGGCTACGTCGTCCAGAGAGTTCTTGGCCTTGTACATCGTGAAGGTCGCGATCTTCGACACGCAATCGCTGCCGTAGCGCTGGGCTAGATATTGATCCACTTCACTTCGGCGATCACTCTCGAAATCAATGTCGATGTCAGGTAGATCGACACGGTTGAGATCGATGAATCGCTCGAAGATGAGATGATCATATTTGAATGGGTCAAGCTCGGTGATCTGGAGGAGCCAGCAGACGACGCTAGCGACCGCTGAGCCTCGCGGATCAGCAGCAATGCCTTTAGCTTTTGCGAAGCGCATTGCGTCCGCGACAATAAGAAAGTAATCAATGAAATCCTTCCCTTCGATGATCGACATCTCATACTTGACGCGATCCGCGTACGCCTGGCGCTCGCGATAGGGCAGCCTATGCAGCCCGCGTAGGCGCCAGCCCTCGCGGAGCCAGTCCCAGGCTAGCTCGTGAGGAGTTCGGCCGTCGTCACCTATGTACCGCACCATCGGTAGCTTCGGCAGGGTTACGTTGCACTCCTGCGCAATCTCCTCGGTCGCCAGGATCGCTTGGATCGCTTGCTTACGCGGTATCCCGGTTGCGATGAGCTTGTACAGCAGTGTCCGGTCATCGACCGGCGGGCAGAGGTCGGCGTTGTATCCCCAGTTTCGTACTTGCTCCTCTAGCGTCAGCTGTTTGCCAGGTCGGACGTTATGCAGAATTTGCTGGAGTTCCTTCTCCGTCGGGATCGTGTAGTGGCAGTCGAGCGTTGCTACGAGAGGTACTCCAACTTGGCGAGCAATCTCCGCAAGCGCCTCATTCGCCACGCGCGTATCGCGCAGTTCGGGAAACGCTTGAACCTCAATGTAGTAGCTGTCTCCGAAGATTCGCTTGAATCTCTGGGCGACAAGCTTAGCTCGCCGGAAAGAAGCATGCTCCCTGGCAATTCCTTTTCCACCCATGAGACTAGTGAAGAGGAGAGAGCCCTGGCAACCGCTAAGGATGACGAGTCCAGAGGCTTGGGAAGCCAGATCGCGACCGGATACTGTTGGGTGATAGTGGAATCCTCGACCATTAGAGCCTGTGACGAGGCTGAGCAGATTCCGATACCCAACCTTCGACTTTGCAAGGACTGTAAGATGGTTCTTCGTTTGCGCACGCCTCTCCTCATCTATCGGGCCGCAATAGAACTCACAGCCGAATATAGGTTTGACACCTTCCTTCGTAGCCGCTTGCTCAAACTTGACGTGTGAGGCGAGATTCCCATGCTCTGTAAGGGCAAATCCCTCCATACCAATTTCGGTTGCTCGTCTGGTATGTGCCTCGGGCAGCGCGTACCCATCAAGGAAACTGTACGTCGAGTGATGATGAAGGCTGTGAAACCGCATCGTGGACACACGCCGTGGTACCCTCGCTGTTCGTCGGTCTTGTCGGACGAGTCGCGGTTGCTCATGACTACACTCCTGTCGTAGCCGGTCACGTCCGCTGAAGGCGCTGATCTTCGTTTCCCCCAAGTTGCGGATATGCGGGTCATAGACCTCAGCATCCCAACTGGGGCGGGACGTGGGGTTTGGTGTTGGGTTGTCCGACCCTACCTCTACGGCCCAATCCCCTTCTTCGACCTTGGGTTTGGTGTACCTGTATCGAATGCGTCCCGCCCCAGATTTGAAAGATTTAGCCACGGTCACCACATCCACATTCACAGGCCCGCCCCAGGCTCATGAAAACTTCCCCTGCGAAGTCTGGACTGCTCCCATTGCGCTGTAGTTGATCAAATCGAGGAGTAAATCCTCAAGCTTGTTTGCGACTGGATCGCCCTTCTCTGCCGCGATGGTGGACAGGTGCTCGACGCGAGAGGTGATGTCGCGGATATGCATGACCTTGTCATTGACACCGTAGCGCGTCCAAGCTGAACCGTACACCTTCTCGCGCTCTAGCATCAGGTTGAATGCCTTGAGCAGCGTCTGTAGGATGTACTGCTGCGGCATTGTTAGGTTCTCACCCTCGTCAACTTGGAATGTTATCCCCATGCTGCATCCTCCATCGGTTCGCTCGCTGCATGATTAGTCCGGGCAGGGCGTACATGTCAGAGACTCTATGCATCATGGCGTCCTGCGCCTCTGAGTTGTAGATCGAATCGACTATCACCGGCACATCCTCGCCGAAGATGACAGCTGCCGCGTCGTACATTTCAGCTAGGTCTTCAACGATCAGGATGACACGCTGCGGATCGACTAGCTCGCGGAAGCGATCATACTTCAACTCATCGTAGATCATCCCACTGTACAAATCCTCGACTCCCAGCACCTTGTCGAGCCAGAAGCGTGTGTCGGGATCGATGTTGTCGAGTCGCAGGTATGGCCGCGTCGTGGTGAACCAAATCTCACAGCCCTCTCTCGCGGCAGTGTGTACAGCCTCGACTGCGCCGGGGATGATCGGCATCGAGCGCTTCTGCGCACCCTGGCGATAAGCGAGCTTGATGTCCTGCCAGGTGCGGTAGTCGATATTGTACATCGCGTCCGCCCAAACATAGAACGGCGAGTCACCTTTGTAGATGTCGTAGCCGCAGCAGTGGTTACCTTCATAGTTGATGTACCGCTCCAGAAACCTGATGAAGTGAATATGAAAGTCTCCCAGCGTGCCATCGATGTCGAACGCTACGACCGGCGTGACCGGCGCGCTACACTTGGAGCAGAGCATCTTTCACCTGTTGGTAGACATGGTGCACTAGCACCCCTTTCTCCCATCGGCCCCAGCGACCGGCCCAGAGTACGCGAGGCCAGCAGTCGCAGTTGTTGCTAGTCGGCTTGATGCCGGCGTAGTAGTCATCATTCGGCGGACGCTGCGGGTACTCGATGGTGACGACGTTGTTGATCGTACTCTTGCGGTACCACGGGTCTTGGTGCATGCCGCTGTAGGTCATGACATTCGGGTGGATCGTGTCCCTGCCGAGTCGGCGCTGGCGAACGTAGATCGGCACTGAGTTGAATTCGTGATCCCGATAGCAAACGGCGGGCTTCGGCAGAGTTGCGATCACGAGGTCGAAGTGACGGATGATCTCATCCATCCTCAGAGGCGTAACCTCGCATTCCCTCACGTATCGCTTGTACCGAGCCCAGAGCCGGTCGTATGCTTCATCCATGTACCAGATGTTGTGGTCACCGGTACGGAACTGTGTCCAGCTAACCGGGTGCGCTGGGTCGCCGTACACCTTTGATGCGTAACCCTCAGGCAGGCCGCGCTTCTCAATCAGCAACTTGCCGTCTGGGAGCTTCGGCGTGACGCCAGGAATCGACTCGTGGATGTACATAGCTCCGGCCATGATGCTCTTCTTGATCTTATCGCTGATGATGGTGATCTTGTGCCCGTCCTGTCGGCAGGCGTGGGCTGCCAGCAATCCCGACGGCCCGCATCCAATGACACAGACCTTCACTTGCCGTTCCACCCCGCGTTCGCTCGCCGGTGGATAGCTTCCGCCGTGTTCGCCGCGTTGAGTTCGGCTCGCTCCTTGACCTGCTCAGGCGTCATCACGCGACGTGTATCCATCTGGATCGGGCCGGTGTTCCTGAGACGTACAGCCTTTTGTCCAATCTTATCCGGCGACAACGGCTTAGTCATCGCCGTCACCGCCAGCCAAAGCCTCACGGGCGCGAACCTCAATCTCATTCAGACATGACAGACGCGTTTCTTCGTCAACATGCCGAGAACTCTGGGCCATTACGGCAATCGCTTGACAGGAGTGGAGCACCTTCTCTAGCTCGGCCACGCGGGCAGCCAACCGGAGACTGTTCGCGCACTCATCCGACAGCGCCTTCTCTAATCCCCGCACACGCTGAGCTTGAACGCGAACGCGGGTCAGTTCGGCGGTGAGCCGGGCAACCTCGCCGCGAAGCTCCACGGCCAGAGAGCGCGGGACGAAATCGGGATTGATCGTGTGCTTTAGTTCCCAGTCGATTTCTTTGAGGCGTGCCGGCGACAACGGCTCATTCGTCACGGCTCGCCGCCTCGAACAGTTGCTCGTCCGACGGATTCATGTCGAACTCGCGCAGAACTAGATCGCGCCCGCTGATGCCGAGCGCAGTGCCGTCGGTGAACGTCACGACGATGCTCCGCTTGTCCCAGCCGGCATGATCGACGGTACGCACGGATGCTACGACTCGATTCAGGAACTTGTGATTCGCGAGTATTTGCTCCTCGATCTTTTGAGCGAACAGGTCGGTCATGAGGGATTCTTGATCCTCTTCATGCCAAATGCGGCCACCCGGCTTCTCAGGCAGTTGACTAGGCTTATCAGGTAGATTACTCACCACTTCACCTCCCGTAGTAGCTTGTGTAGAGTTGGCTCGACCAGGATGTCTCCCTTCACCTTGCGTACCATGCGTGCGTCCCAGAGCTTGGTGATTACAGCATTGGCCTCCTCTCGTGTCATATCCATGACCTCCTCGATGTCCTGCCGACGGAACGATCCGTTGATCCTCATGAACTGCGCGAGGCCGCGCATGTCGAGTAGGAACGTCCGGATGGTCTGTCGGCTACGCTGCGCCTGCTCGCGGTTGCGGTCTGCCTCCTCGGAGCGCTCGCGGTAGCCGAATTGATCCATCGAGTAGATGTGATTGATGAAGCGCACGGTCGTCGATACATGCTGAGGCGTCACGATGACTTGCTGACATTCCTCGTCGGTCGAGAATAGGCGTGCAGCAAGAGCCACCGAAAGTCTTGCAATTTTCTCGCGGACATCTGCCGCCTGTATCAGTGGTGGATCCTCGATGTAGCTCCGTCCTAGTTCGCTCGCGGCGCGTAGTACGGCAGCCTCAGCCCCGTCCATCCAGACTACTTGATCCGGTCGGCGCGTCCAGCACCAGAGGAGTAGCTGATGGCTTAGCTCGCTCGTGTAGGGTAGATCGCTTGTCTCATACGTGACGTTGTACTCTTCAACCGGGACATCATGCATCGTGACCGCCATTGCAAGATCGAAACGAGCGATGTCTTCAACATTTCCGATGAGAGGGCGCAAAGCGTCCACTCCGTACGTGTATTGTCCCATATGCCCACCATCACGTGGGTTGGCGAGCCACAGCATGCGAGTACGAGCATGGGTGACTTCTTGCTGAATCTTGCTAAGACGTACAATCCCCGATGCCCGCAGGTCGGACATGTGTGATATATCCTCGTGTGTAAGTCCGGTGACCTCATCTACGACCACGGCCCGTCGGTCGTTGAGAGGGATGACGCCCCAGGTGACGATCCAGTCTCGTCCATTGAGTTGCTGAAGCCCTCCAACAAGTCCTGCATAGCTCGCCGACTCTCCACCGACCATTTCGCCCGCACCAACGTGGCGAAGTATCTGTGAAGCGGCTTCGGACTTGCCGGTTCGAGTGTCACCGTAAACGATACTCTGCACCCACCCGCGACGAATGAGCTTCTTATTGAATCGGAAGGATAGGATCGAGTGAAGCGTGAGATCAAATATCGCATGCATTTCCCATCTGCCGATGATGCGGGTAACGTGCTGCCCCATCGCTTCGGCTATCTCTTTGAGCTTGCTCGCTGGTGAGCGCCCGTTCGCTTGGAAGATCGTCAGGGCCTGCGCAGCCTCTCCACTGAGTTGGAAGCTATCGAGGGAGGTATCGACTGGGGCCAAGTTCCAGCTAAGGAATTCATTAGCTTGAGAGCGCGGGTTAGGGTGTAGGGCTCCAGTGGCAAGGACAGTATTGTTTGGCATGGTGTCGTGTCGGCCCACCGACGTGATCCGAATAGTCTTGTACGCCCCCGCTTCCGTCCCGTCAACATGATCAAGACTTGGACGGGCATATAGCACCTCCACACTTTGATGCTCGCTTACCTCGATGTTGAGCTTGTTGCATTTCATCGCTCCGTACTCTTGCCGTATCTGGTCGAGTACGGTCGCGATAGGAGAATCAATCAGGGCCAGAATCGCCGGACTGTCAGGTGAGATCGTCACATCGGCCACGCCGGTAGCCTTCAGAGGGCAGAAAGCGCACTTGGGCCCCGCGTCGCGAGTACAGCTAAGTTGCGCTGTCTTCGGAATCGTGTACCCAGGTTCCTTCTTGCCCTTCACGGTGACGACAAGCTTGACAGGCTTCGCGATACGTTGCGCCGCGAAGCTGTCAAGTACCGTGACAGTTTCTGGCCCTGATTCATCGGCCCGTTTGCCGAGCGGTTTCGCCTCGCGCAGCAGAGCCTCAAATTCCTCTTTGGTGTGTTCCTTCCAGAAGTCAGTTAGGTCTTGGCCGTGTTTGTCCAGAACAGGATAAGGCAAAGATACCACGAAACAACTAGCACGGCGACCCAGATGACGTCCCACCAGCCGATTGCCAGATACGCCAGTAGCATCGCTATCGTGGCAGATGTACACGCGCTTGCCAGCAAAGAGTTCGTTCCAAGCCGGATGCCAAACCTTCGCGGCGGCGGTGCGGGTGATGGCGGGATAGCCCGCTTGGATGGTGGCGAGTGCATCTAGTTCTCCCTCACAGACGACGATGGTCTCATGCTCTAGCTGATCGATGGGATAGAGACGTGGCTCGTTGCTACCCGTCACGCCCCAAATCTTGCGCCTGCCTGGTCGAGGCGTCGGTGTGTAGAAGCGGACGTTGAGCAATTCGCCCTCTTGCCCGCGAATCGGGATCGTGTATGTCTTGCGGTCGCGGCGCCAACCTATCTCGTAGCGTTGTAGCGTATCGGCCGTCAACCCGCGTCGAGCGCTGATGTCGTCGAGCGCTGCTTTCGAGTCCAGCAAGTTCTGCGCCCAGGCGGCCACCATCGCTTCCGTGACCGTTTCCATCGCTCCGTTATGCCCCCTGGGGTGGTAACCGTTGCGGACTGCGCCGGGGTTCGGTGGCACCCACTTGGCGCGTGCTTTGATTAGGTCGGTGATCGAACCACCGCCGCAGCCCGCCTGGCAGAACCATACGCCGTCATAAACGTTGAGGCTTGCACTGCGCGTCGAGTCGTGGTGGAGCGGACAGTACAAGTCCCATTCTCCATCTGGCTTCGGGCTGGCCCCTAGCAGATAGGGCCGCAATTGCCTCAGCTGAGCGTTCGTGATCGGCATAGCCTCAGCTAGATGACTTCCCAACGCCGAGCAGATCGTACATTGCTCGTCGGACACCTCTCATATGCCGCAAGAACTCGCGCGGCTCGACACGGCAGTCGTTGGCCGTGTACTCTTTGACGAGATCACGGATCGGGTCGTCATCCTCGTCTAGCCCGAGCGTCCACCACACAACACGACGGTTCGGGCCGCGATCCCGTAGCTCCATGCTGGTCGTGTAGCCCTTCATGGAGAGCAGAGTCGCGAAGCACAGGTCGTCCGTGCGTAATGAGAAGTCATCTAGCTTGATTGGCATGTGCTACCCGAAGGTGACGGTGCCTTCGTCCAGCACCGTGCCATCTTCGGCCTCGATGACGACGTTGTCCTCGCCCTCGTAGCCGGTCGCGACAGTGACGACAAAGCTGCCGTCATTGACGCCGGTGTACTCGGACTTGTCGCCGTCTGCGTTGTTGTGGAACCGGGCGATGATGTGACCTTCTCCGTTGCCCTTGTCGTACGTGATGTCGTAGATGTCGCGGTTCGCGACCTTTGTCGCCTGTACCATCAGAAAGGCTCCTCTTGGTCGTTTTCGCGGAGTGCCGCGATTGCCTTGGCCTTGGTGACCGGCGATGCTACTTCGAGGCTCCGGTTACCAATCTCCTCCTTCAGTTCGGCCAGCTTCCACTGGTCGTAGTCATCCTCCTCTCCAGATGCCTCCTCCCCGGCATCTTCTTCTTCCTCCTCCTCTTCTGCCGGCTCCATGTCCGGCATGGCTTCACGAATCTTCGCGCGGAGGTCATCGTCGGTGTCGTTCTTGAGTACCTTGACGCCGGCAGACTCGCGAAGATCGTTGTCCTTGATGAACGCCTTCAGTTCGTCTCGATCCATCGCGTCGAGGTCAACTGAGCCGTCATCTTCCTCTTCTGGCTCCTCTTCTGGCTCCTCCTCAGGCTCCTCGTCCTCAGGCTCTGCCTCAGCCTTGGACGCCTTGAGCTTGAGGATGGTGCCGACCTTCGAGCGGGGCTCGCCATCGTACGTGTCCGGGTTCAGCTTGATGCGAACCTTCTTGCCCTCAAGCTTCGCCGTGTCGAGCGTGCCCTTGTCCTTGAGGCCCAAGGCGTTCGTGAACTCCTTGAGCTTCCAGGCCGCGTTCTCGCCCAGGCCGATGTACGTGTGCTTCCGTACAAAGTCGCCTCCGAGGTCGAACGTGACATGGATGTCGTTCGCAGGCGACCCATCTGCCTTCTCGGATCGCTGCTCCGCTGCGACGATTGTCGCCTCGTAGATGCCGGGCGGTGGATCCTCTCCACCAGCGCCCTCGACACCCGAGACGTCATATGCGATGCGTGTCATGTAGCAGTTCTCCTTGTTCTCCGTCGAACCATGGGACGCACGTTGGCCTGTTTCGCCTTGCGCGCCGCGTCTGCTGCCATTGCTACTGAAGGCAGCGTCGGGTTGATGACGAACCCTTTGGGGAACGCACCAAGCCCATCCTTCGCGTAGAAGTTCTCAGTGCCGTGGAACGACATCTTGCGGTATAGGCTGCCCCCTTCCTTTCGTTTGTGGACTGTCATGTAGGCCACGAGGCTCATCATACCGCAGAGCTTCTGGGGCATTGACTTCCCCTGGATCCACGGCATGAGCTTCGTGACGTCATCCCCTTCACCTTGGTTCTCACGGAACGTCGCCCAGAACGGATGGGCAGTGAAACCGAAGTTGAAGGTATCGTTGCCGATCATGTATCGCACCCATTCCGAGATACGTCCCATGTTGATGCGATACTCGCCTCGGTCGTAGAAGGCTTTGAGCCGATGCGGATTCTGAGCTATAACGCCTTGCCAGATGTCGTCCATGCCGACATCCTGCCAGAGTGAGACGCTGTCTAGCCAGATCCACTCGTACTCTTTGCCACCTTCATGCCGGGCGAACTCCTGCACTTCCAGCATGTCGTCCCAAGAGTGCACGACCCATTCGTCCGCTCCCGATCCGACGATTGAATCAGTATGGTCGATGGGAGGCCGAACGATCAGTGTGCCCTTGCCGAACGATCCGGCGAACGTCGTCTTGCCGCAGCCGGGATCGCCGTACAAACCGATGAACGTATGCTTCGACTCTTTGATGGGACGGATTTGCGCAGGTTTCGCCATGGCTTCCTAGCTCGGCAGCTGCGTTGCCTCCGGCGGCGCGTCGGCGGGCGGTGTGTCCGCAGGCGGCTGGTCGGGTTGGCCGTTGGCAGCAGTGCCGGTGATCGCGTCGGCCGCTGCCTTGACCTTGTCGGTCGCGGAGACGACGGCTGCCGATTCGTCGGTCAGGTCGGGATGCGACGCAACGTGATCGTTGACGGCGGCGATCAGTTCGTCGATGGCCGCGTTGAGATCGCTGAGTTGCTGATCGAATGTCGCTTCGTCCACCAACTGGGATACCTCCTCGGTGAGAGTGACAAGTTGCTGGTGAATCTGGCGCAACTGCGCCGTATTGATGAGAGCCCAGATAGCTGGCCCCCTTTCTGTAGTTGGGACGGTGGGATTGATCACCTCCTTCATGGGCCTGCCTTCGCTTCGAGCGCGGACACTCGCGCCTCCAGGTTGGATTCGGCTTCTGCCGCAGTCTGATCGACGCGCTGAAGCTCGATGATCTGTGCCGTCAGGGAAGCCACGTTGCCTTGGAGTCGCTTGATCTGCTTCTCCATCTTGATTGGCGGTGGCGGCGCACTGTCGGCTACCGCGAGCCAGAACGACCCGGCTATCGCCGCAGCGATCAAAAGTGGGATCCAGAATCTCATCTATGCCCCTCCTGGCGAGGTAACAATCAATTTTCACACCTACTGGGCAATTCTAGGATCGCTTCGCGGTAGGTGCACAGAAAATCCTCGACCATATCTGCCGGCTTGTGTCGGAGTGGCTTCGGTAGGTAGTGCATCGGAATCTTGCGCTTGCGCTGGATAAGTTCGTTCTTGACGTATCCGCGCTTGACGAGCGCTTCCAGTCCTGCCTCGACGCCCGCGTGGATGTACAGCTGACGTGGCTCGACACCGAGCGCTTCGCCCAATCGGACAGCTGTATCGTAGACGGTCATCAATCCGATGCCGGAAATACGCCATGACCAGAGGTATTCATACAACTGGTCGAACGTCTCGACATGGAGCATGATCGTCTGGCGCTCTTTCGTCCGCAGCTGATGCCACCAGACGGGCAGAATCTTGGCCTGTTTCGATTGGTGATTGTGCATCTTGCCGTTCGGGCGGCGAGCTAGAACAGCGCGGCTGATCGCCTGGTCAAATGATGTAGCCTCATAGCAGTAGCGCGGGATGTCATCTTTGTACTTTGCGACCATCGAGTCAGGATTGTCGCGGCGCTCCTCGAAATCGCGCCAGAGCCCAAGTAGCGTGCTGGTGTCTTCGACCGGCGGGATGTTGGCCCATTCCCGGCTGATCTTCATCCCTTTGCTCCCGGTGGCGCCCAGCGGCAGTTGCTAGGCTCGTAGTCGCCGTCATGGTCAATCCGATGAAGATGCGTATTCTCCGGTCGATACCCCATGTCAGCGAGAAAGTTGGCATAGGTACGCCATCGGTCACAGACGCGGATTCCGCGAGCGCCGTATTGGGCATATCCGCGAGCGTTCGGATTGGTACAGCGTGTCAGCATGTTATCCCAACTGCGATGTGTCCGGAGCCACGCTGGATGACTCTTGTCTAGGTACTGGCCTGGTGGTGACGACTTATTGTGGCCATTGAGGAAGCGGTTGTAGTGTCCCGGTCTACTGCGGTTGATGCCAACCGGACGACCGCATCCACATTCGCAGGTTGGTCTAGCGGCCTTCGTAGATTTCGTGCTCTGCATAGGGGTTCCAGTTCTTTGTGGTAGATTCCATGAACTCGCGCCAGTCGGCCCCAATCTCGTGTAGCTCGCAGATGTCGATGGCCCAGCAACCGGCGCAGGTGAACGGGCCTGCGTTCTTGACTACAACTTCAAGACCGCCCTCGCGGACGGCCTCGATAGTAGAGTGCTCGATTTGGACTCGATTGTACTGTTGATTCCGCTCGTTCGTTCCGCGACGTACAGGATGGCGGTCGAAGTAGGGCGCAGGTTGCTTCTGACTAACCGAGCCATCCTTGTTCAGGTATTGGCCGGCTGCGTTCACCGGGCGCTCGTCCGGCTTCGCCTTCCGCATGATGTTGAAGAGCACGCCGTCGATCTCATCCTTACGCGAGAGCATTCCTTGGCGATGAAGAAACTCGACACCGAATGTGTAGTACGCGCTCGCCTGCGTATCAAGTAGCAGGTAGCGCGTCTGGATCGCGGCGGCAGTCTTGTGGTCGGGAATCCAGAGCTTGCCGGTGTCGGTGTGACGCCAGACTCCATCGAGCACGCCGACGTAAGTGAACGGCCTCGCATGTTTGACGGGAATCTGGAACGGCATCTCAGTGACGACTACTTCCCATTGCCCGTCGTCTCCGTAATGGTCGATGTAGTGTTCCAGCATCGCCACCCCTAGATCGCCCGCGTTGACCCATCCTTCATCCTCCTCGACGCGGATGCCGAACTCGGACGCCTCGATGACGTCGCGCCGGTACAACTCAGCGAACGTCTCGGCAGGGTGCGGGCCGCGCGTCAAGCCTCGACGGTAGTAGCGGGCGAGCGCGGCATGTATCAATGATCCGAAGCGCAGGGGTGGTACATCGGTGACAGGTTTCCGTAGCTCCGCGAACTCCACGTGCCATTTGAACTGGCACCTCATGAACGTCGAGCGCTCCGACGTTCTGAGTAGATTTGGACGCTGCGGCTCGGCTCGGCTCAATTCGTCCTCCTATTTGTTGGTACCGGCGGCGATTCGGCGGAATCGCTACGGAAAGCCTACTAGATAACAACCCCGGCGTCTAGTCTTTTCTTTTTCCCTGGAAAAACCAGGGGTGCGCTTTCTCCCATACATTTCGATCCGGATTATCGAAATGCCAATGGCATTTCTTACACAATTCTATGTAGTCATTTAGATCCCTTCTGTACTCACCCGAAACATTCGCCCATTCAGTGTGAAAGGGTGAACCAAGATAACCAGTGTTACAACCTGGCCTTGAACAGATGCCGGTTTTTACTTTGTTCCTGTTCACCCACTTATGAATTGCCTGATATTCCATCGATTTACTATGTGTGGGCAATGGTGCCCTCCATTCGTACCCAAAATTCAGAGGTCGAGCAACCCTCGCGTATATACGGACGGACGCGCGGGCGGGCCCATCATTCAGCGGCGGCGAGGCAGTGTATCGGATAGCCATCGTGCTCCGATCCAGTTTTTCGCCTAGACCGAACTGCTGGGCCCGCGAGCGCTTCCGTCCGTACTACGCGCGGGCGCGAGGCTTGTTTCTGTGGGCGATTTGCCGGTGAACATCGAGAACGATGTCGTTCAGGTTGCTCTTGAGGGCAGTTACACCCGCAATGTACTCCTCGACTGTGTTCAGCGACCTGTAGTAGAAGCAGCTGACCTGATGGAGCTTGTAAGCTCCGAGGATTCGATCGGTCAACTGCTCTTGATCGTCCGGGTTCCACGTCTCATCCATCACGTGGCAGGTATCCGCACGACCGAGGTCGATTGCCACACCGCCGGCAGTCGTAGTCATGACGATCACTCTCGGGCCGTCACCAGATTGGAACGTGCGCTGGATCTCAGCCCGCTCGCCACGCTTGTTCGTGTCGCCGGTGAGCTTTAGACAGTCGATGCCTTGTTTAGGTAGCCAGTCCGCGATCATGTCCACCGTTCCCTTGAACTGGGACGCGATCACAGCTTGGCTATCACCGTCAGGATCGTCGGGATCAATCCCGGCTTCCTTTAGACGGTCGAGAAGGAACGGCAACTTGCCGCTGTCTTCGGTCGGACTCAGGTTGAGCACCATCTGTTTCCCGGTACCAGAGCAGTACCAGCACTCGTTGATGTCGTCGCGTTCCTTGTCCTTGCACCATTTGCAGGTCACTTCTTTCTCGATGACCAGCGAGTACGCATTGGCGAATTGCTTCAACCGCAGATACTCGGTCAGGATGCAGTTGGACAGGAGGTGACGCTGCCCCTTGTCCGCCTCGACGTGGCCGATGACGAGTTCGGCAGCTTCCTCGAACTTGCGGTACTGTGCAGCCTGCGTCGGTGTCATTGGACACCACACGTCGATAGGTAGCTTCTTGGGCAGCTGCGGCAAGACTTCTTCACGGAGCCGACGCACCATGTACGGTGCATGGGCCGTGTAGAACTCTGCCTCACTACCCGGTTTCAGGCCATGAATCTCGCGGATAGTCTGTTGCCGTCCGCCTTTGACCCGAATCTGCTTCGTCTCGACGCGGAGCCACTGCTCAGCCCATCGCCACTTTGAGGTAAACGACTTCGGGTACATCAGCTGTAGTGGAGCGAACAGCTTGATCGGCTTACCGCCAATCGGAGTGCCGCTCAGGAACCACTTGCGTTTCGCCTCTAGCTGCTTCACTGCTGCGAAGAACTGAGACTTCGTATTGGACAAACCAGTCCGGTGGAACTCATCCACCGTAACGCTATTCCAGGCTTCCAACGTGAACACGTCCGTGTTCTGTCGCACCATATGAGGCGTCGTCACGAGCCAGTATCCCCGCATGACCGCCATAGCTTCGGCAATCGAATCGGGCATATCGGCTCGGACGTTTTGAGGCGTTTCGCCCGAGTAAGTGAACACGGGCATGCGCTGCCATCGCTCTAGCTCGTAGCGCCAGACTGTTTCCAGGCTGGTCTGCGGAGCGATTACGAGATGCGGGCCTTCATGAATCCCCGCCTCGTAGACGGCACCAATGACCTCTAGCGTTTTCCCCAGACGCGGCTGATTGCCGTTGATCGCGGAAGTCGCTGCCATGAACTTGATGTCCGCTCGCTGATAGGGCCGATCTGGCCATCCTGTAGTCTCACCACGGATGAACGCATCGAGCCCCGGCAGCAGACCGGGCATGTTCACTAGCACAGCATCGTCCGAAAGAACCATGCTCGCTAGCGATTGCTCCTGGCTAACGGCATCGCGACCCCAGGTGACTAGGTCACGACCGAGCAGGAGTTGATCACCGAACAGTTGCCGGAGCCGTCGAGCCGTCGCCAGGTCGAGTGGTACGAGCCATGCTGGCCCGCCTCGTTCTGGCGGCAGGAATCGACGCCCAGGAACTGTCTTGATGTCCCTCACTGTACCGGCATCGAACGAGAAAGTCAACCGTATCGCTTCGCCGACCTTCTCTGCCATAATCTGAGACATGTACCCTCCTTTTCGTATACAGCTAGGGCTTTGTGTACTGGCCCCTAGCCAGTTGGAACGGTGTCCCGCTCCTCCGAGAGCCACCGCGCGGAGGGTACAACAGACGCGATGACTCTCGGAGCAGCGGGGCGCGATAGGAGGAGCCTACCGCGCCACACCGCTCGCTCACTTGCCCCTCAGGGCAAGTCGCTGGGCTCTCGTCCGCGCCTTGATGACCGGCTTCTTGCTCCGAATCGCATCAATTTGCTTCTGAGAGACACCCTTGATGGCTAGAACGCTCATTGTCGATACGGTACGCATGAACCCAAACCGACTATATCCGCCGCGAGGGTCAATAAACCGCTCGCTCCAGAATTGAATCAGCGGGTCTTTGCGCGTCCCGTGCTTCGTTTCGCCAGCCGGCAAGAACTGGTGGAACTTCTCGCACTTGTACTCGTCCACCGAATCGATGGACAGTTGGCCATCGTTGCTGAGTATCGAGGTTAGTACCACCAGTGTCTTGCCTTCGATCAGCTGACGAATCTCCTCATCTGTACCAGGATGCGCTACTGTACCGACAAAGGCTAAGGGCGGCGCGACACCAGTTGGGCTCGCGTGCGATTCTTGGCCGGTGTCTTCTTGGCCGGTGTCTTCTTCGCAGCGGGCTTCTTGGCGGACGACTTCTTGGGCTCTGCCGGTGCATTCGGCGGACGCTTGCCGCGTCCGATGTAGCTCTCGTCCAGGTCGCCACCGGCCTCCTCATACATCTGCCGGGCCGAGTTGATCGAGATGTCGGCACGAGCCGCGATCCGCTCCCAGCGCAGGTTCTGCTGGTCGCGAGCCTTCTTGACGTTGGCACCCGTCGCCTTGAACTTCAGGGACGGATCGGCCACCGGCTCCGCGTAGTACATCAGCTGGATCGCAGTGTTGCGACCCACCTTCATACCGGACTCGATGGCCTTGTACACGTCGGCGTCTTTGTCGTCGCCGTCGAACTTGGCGACAATCTTCGCCGCCTTCTGGATCAAGCTCTCGTCGAGCTTGGCCATGATACCCTCCTTCCGTGGATTTGTAACGACAGCCGAGGTAGAGTATACCTCATCAGCTGCCGGATGGCTAGGGGTAGCTCATCCAGGCCTCACCCGCGTTTACAGGTGAGACCTGCATTGCTACGCCACGAGCTTTAGCGCTGGAAATCGCCCCTTTATGCGCCGGTTGATGAACTGCCCGACGCTCGGAGCATACGCTGCGGCGACCGCTCGCTGTCTACTCACTCCAAAGTAGACGTAGGTGTTTCCGGTCAGGTACGTGACGTACATGTTGCCGAAAACATCCCAGCCGACTCGTCGGACGTTCGAGCTTTCAACGATGCGGAAGTTGACGAAAACATCCTGCGGTGGTCTACCCGGCAGGCGCACGGGGATGCTGTCATTCTTCGTCACCATCATCTTCACTTGGCTCTGCGATCCTTCGACCATAAACGACACGCTCCAGAAAGTCGGTCATATGCTGGAGACAGAATGCGAACACCAGTGGTTCATCCTCATCTTCTACTTCTAGGACAATTCCCACAGTTCGGATGTGCTCGTCACAGTCGTCTTCACTCGGACGATTTTTGGCCATACATGCGTGGCCCCAAGTGTCGATCAGTACACCAACCTGCGCGAACTGATCTGGATCGACATGCGCCAAAGTGTACCCTCCTTTCTTCGTTGTTGACCTTCCGAGCCCGTCTCCGTGACGAGACGGACTCGCGAGGTCAAGTGATGACCTTGTTCGCCTTCAGTAGCTGAATGATCGTGCTCCGGTCGGCGTTGATCCCGCCGGTACGAGCTAGCCACATTGTGTAGTCGATGATCTCGCCGCGATTCTTGAACTCGGCAGAGAAAATCTCCTTGTTGGTCGCCGTCTTGACGGTGATGACGTTGCCAGACCTCGTTACTTGTAAGTCGAGCTTTGCCATCTACCACCCGGCACCTTGTGCGCAGATCGGGCCGATGCCACGAGCGCGAGAATCAGCATCGGTCAGAGTGCGGCCACAGATGCCGCACTTGCCAAGCTCGCGCCCGAAGCGCATGCTGGCTTCCTTTGGATTCTCGGCGATCTTGTCGAGGATGAACTTCTTCGACTCCTTGTTGCGAATCGGATGAAGCTCATCGCTCGCGCGAACGCTGAGGAATGTCCAGCCTGACCATTTGCCCGAACTCGGGCGATCCACGTGGTAGAACTGGAGCACACCTTGCTCGTTCTCGACTGCGTAGCGTCCCGCCGGCACCATGGGCCACTGATCAGCCCGGATCACCTGACGCTTCGGTAGCAGCTTCATGGCGTCGATGACGCGCGAGGCTTGCTCCCGATTGATCTGCGTGTTCTCCTCGGTGTCACCGAGCTTCTCATCGAGCCACTGCTGCTGCTCTTCCGAGATGACACGCTGAGCCATCAGGTCTTTGATCCAGATGATCTGCGGCGTCGTGGCGGGCTTGTCTTTGTGCACGACTTCCGTCATACTGTACCCTCCTTCCTGGTCAGGAGCATATGCTCCCGCACCTACCCCGACCGCAGTGGGGTAGGAACGGCAGCATTACTTCTTCTTGCTGCTGCGCTTGAACGTACTCGGTCGCTTCTTGGACTCTTCAACCGGAGTGCTAGACCACTTCTGGAGTTTCTTCGTAGGCCCAACCTCAACCTGGATCGAAGCCATCGGTAATCTGCCGAGTACGGGCTTGACGAGCAAGAACTCGTTGCCGCGCTTGTGCTCGATGGTGAACTCGCGTTCCTTGATCACCACCTTGCGCTCACCTTTCTTGAACGCGCGACGGATGATATTCTGACTCGCGACGGTGAGCAGATCGCCGCTGCTGAGCGTTGTATGCGTTGGTTTGCGCGATCTAGTCACGGCCGAAGCCTTGGGGCAGTTCAGCACCTTCGGCTTCATCGAGTACCGATTCGA
>Ga0306920_100000881_pt1 | contig 36634 bp, 28 predicted proteins | sample flu12Cox44000170_FD_204666 | JGI IMG/M metagenome (GOLD analysis project Ga0306920, IMG submission 204666) | Lab enrichment of tropical soil microbial communities from Luquillo Experimental Forest, Puerto Rico - flux4day.12C.oxic.44.000.170 (v2)... | ecosystem: Environmental > Terrestrial >... | reverse complement strand
TCCAGCCGAATTCCGCCGTTGTCAACCTCCCCATCCCATTATCAGAAAAAACTCCAAAAAATTCCCTCACGATCCACTTTCATGAATAATGCGGGCTAGAACCGGTCTTTTGGCCGCGCGCTTCATCGGCTACCGGCACTGGCCACCTGCCACTGGGCACCTATTGCTCACTCCGCCCACGCCATCCCGTCCGGATCATTTCCCGTCTCGAACGTCCCCGTCACTTCCAGTTTCTTCAAATCTAACACCACCACCTTGTTGTCTCCGCTCACCGCCACAAACGCTTTTGACCCATCCGGCACTATCAAAATCCCCTCCGGGCCCTTCCCGAGTTTGAGTCGCTTCACTTCCTTTCTTGTCTTAGCGTCCAACACCACCAGTTCCCCGCCTCCGGCATCCGAAATCAGCACCTGCTTTCCATCCGGCGTGAACTTCAACCGGTTCGAGTGCTTCGTCCCGACGTTCACCGTCTCCTTCACCTTTTTCGTCCCCGTATCAACAATCGTCACGGTCCCATCCGCCGAATTCCCCGCCCAGACTTCCAACCCATCCGGAGCAATATCGATTGCCTCAGGCCCTTTTCCCACCGGAATCACCGTGTTGAACCATTTCTTTTCGTCCGCCGACGCCACCACCGCCGTCACCGAATCCGAATTCACGTTCGAGGTGTAAATCGTGTGTCCCTCCCGTGAAATCACCAGCATGTGCGTCCGGTTCTCTCCAATCTCGTGCACCCAATCCACTCGATTCGTCGCTGGATCGTAACGCGCTATCTTCTTGCTTCCTTCCGCTGTGAACCACGCCGCTCCATCAAAAAACTCCACTCCATGCGGACCAATCAGATCCCCAAAAGCCTCGCCATGCGGCCCCGTGAGACTCTTCAACTCGACGCGGTGAATTTCCTTCTGCGATCCCAGATCAATCACGCTGATCGTCGTTCCGTCCTGATGTTGCCCATAATTTGTCGCCACCGCCGTCTTCCCGTCCGCGCTTGCCGCTACCTCGTGCGGTATCGGTCCGGTCTTTACCTTGCCCACAACCTTCAGCGTCCCCGGATCCACGATCGCCAACTCGCTGTCCGCCTTATTCAACACCAGCAGCGCCGGCTTCGGCGTCTTCCCTTGCCCCGCACACACCGCCGCCGCTCCCAACCAAAGCAACATCGTCGCCGCAATGATTCTGGCAACCCCGTAGCTCACGTTCTCGCTCCTCATTCTCCACCTCCCGCTTCGGCTTCTTCCTTTCCGCCTCTACATATCCCATCCGCCCCTCTGCAGAAAAGAAAAAAGCGCGCGGCCTCCGCCGCGCGCTCTCACCACTTTCATTTTCTCCAGTTTGCCGACGTGCCTTCGCGGCCCGTCGGCGCTTATTTCCCAGCGCCAGCGGGGCGTCAAAACTTAGCCCAGCCCGTCCGGGCCGGATTCACAGCCCAAAAGACGCAGCACCGCAGACGCTACACCCTTTTTACTCCTCCGTCCGAACCTCGCGCCCCAGCATCGTGAACGGCATCTCCCTCACCTTGCCATTCGCCTTGGCGTTCCCCATTTCCTCCATTCGACGCATGACTGCCACCGTCACATCATCCGTGGTCGGTGTTCTCTGATGTTCCAGCGCGTCCGCGATCCGCCCAAGATAAATCATCAGCTCATCGGTCAGCAAAGATCGCTCCACCGACACACGCGTTTGCCGTCGCAAGCCCAGCAGCACCGCCGCGCAAATCAACAGCACGCCAGCGGCCAGCAGCAGTTGAAAGCTCGTCAGCGGTATGCTCGCCATCCAGTTCGCTCCCCCCGCCATTGCCATCATTGCCATCACTCCCCTCCTTCTTCGTACTTCTCGACTCCACTTCTTCTTTTCTTTGTGTCCTCCGTGGCCAATTCCTTTTCTCCGCGACCCTCGGCTCTCTTGCCGGGCACTCGTCGCCTAGCGCTCGTAAGTTGGTCACTTGCCGCCGCTCGCCGAACTAGAATCTCATGAATGGCCCGAACGCCATCCGAAAATTGCCGTGCGCCCCCGAATTGAAATATATCTCATCCCCCACATCCAGCCGCAGTCCCACCGGACCGATTCGCCCCTCGAGCCCTCCGCCAGGATAAAACACCGGGCTCACCGTGTTCACGCGCAAATTATAGATCGCGCTCGTAAAGCAATTGAACGTCACCGGACACTTCTGCAGAAAAAATTTGTCAAACCCCGCCTTCGCCACGAAAAACGGACGCACCCGCCCGTGCCCCAATTCCAGTTTCGGCCCGAATTCGGCGTGCAGCAGATGTGTGCTCGACTCTTGATACGATACTGTTCCCGACCCGCTCGTAAAGTTTTCGGTAATCACCTGGTCGAAGTCGTACGCCATCTCGCCCTCGATCTTCACATGCGGAAATATCCCCGTGCCTACTCTCGCTCCGATCCCAGCAAAGTTTGTTGTCGTTTGGTTCAAGTGAAAATAATCGCCGTAGATTCCCACCTGAATATGTTCCAGCTCCTGTGCGCGTACGCTCGCGGCCAACAGCATCGCGCTTCCCACCAGCAGTACCTGTAGCGCTCGCCTCACACTCTCTCCTTTTTCAATCTGGGGTTCCTTCGAAAGCAGCGGCTGAGTATTCCGTCCACGTCGCTGGGGGCGAGTACTGCTTTCCCCTCAATGGATGCTTCGGCCTCCCCCGGGGTTGCTGCGCCAAATTAGCGACCCGCCATCGAGACGACGTCAGCAAAAACCTCTGTCATCCTGAAGGCTGTTGGCTCTTGGGTCTTCCTGAGCCGTCCTGCCGCAGGCAGGCCTTACCTCGCTCTGGCCACTGGGCACCGGTCACTTGCCACAGGCTACGCCCCACGACTCACGCGAGCGAGTCACTCTCTATCCGCATTTGCCCCGCTCCCATCCCTTCCATTACACTTGTTTTTCGCGCTCCAACAGGGGATCCCTCCAATGCTCGTCGTCATGCAGTCCCATGCCACCGAGGAACAGGTCCGCGCCGTCTGCGATCGCATCGAATCCCTCGGCCTCAAAGCCCATCCCATCCCCGGCTCCGGACGCACCGCCATCGGCATCACCGGCAACAACGGCGCCGTCGACCTCGGCGTTCTCGAATCCATGCCCGGTGTCATCGAATGTATTCCTGTCACCAAGCCGTACAAACTCGTCTCACGCGACGTCAAGGAAGAAGACTCCGTCATCCGCATCCCCACTCCCTCCGGCGAGGTCCTCGCCGGAGGCCCTCACGTCGCTCTTGTCGCCGGCCCCTGTGCCGTCGAAACCGAACAGCAATGCTTCGCCATCGCTGAACGCCTGAAATCCTCCGGCGTTCGCCTCTTCCGCGGCGGCGCCTACAAGCCGCGCACTTCTCCCTACTCCTTCCAGGGACTCGGCCTTCCCGGCCTGCAAATCCTCTCCCAAGTCCGCAAGCAATTCGGTTTCGGCATTGTCACCGAAGCCATCGACAACGAATCTCTCGACCTTGTCGAGGAGTACGCCGACGTCATCCAGATCGGCGCCCGCAACATGCAGAACTTCTCTCTCCTCAAGCGCGCCGGACGCGCCAAAAAACCGATCCTCCTCAAACGCGGCATGTCCGCCACTCTCGACGAATTTCTAATGGCCGCCGAATACGTCCTTTGCGAAGGCAACTACAACGTTATGCTCTGCGAACGCGGCGTCCGCACCTTCTCCGATTTCTCGCGCAACACCCTCGATCTCGCCGTCGTCCCCGCCGTCAAGAAACGCAGCCATCTTCCCATCCTTGTCGATCCCTCTCACGGCACCGGCAAACGCCACAAAGTTCTTCCTCTCTCCCGCGCCGCCGTCGCCGTGGGCGGCGATGGCCTTCTCGTTGAAGTTCACCACGAACCCGAAAAAGCCCTCTCTGACGGCATGCAATCCATCCTCCCCGAAGAATTTGCCGAACTCGTTTCGGAAGTCCGCCAAATCTCCTCCGTCCTCCACCGCCTCCTCAACTAACTCGCTCGTCCAACGCATAACACCGTCATTGCGAGCCTGCCTGCCGCAAGCAGGCGGAGCGAGGGATCCCGCTTCGCGCTTCACTCCACCACCACTCCCGCCCTTCTCCGCACCCAAAACAAACCCACTCCGCCAGCCACCACCAGCCCTACCACGACCACATCCCACCCGTACTCTCTCCAATCCCGCATCACCGCAATCAACAGCAGCATCGCTACCGCAAACGGTGCCACGCACACATACGCCAGCCCTGCCCAATCCCCAGGCACACGAAAATTCCGCGCCGCCTCCGGTCGCCGCACCCGCAACACCACCAGCGCCAGCAACTCCAGCATCACCACACCGGCGTACATCAAGGACTGGATCACCGCCAGCCCTCCAAACGACAATGCCGCGAACACGCCCGTGATCGCGCAAAAACTGATGATCGCCGTCATCGGTACCGCCGTACTCCGCGACACCTTCGCCAGCGCTTTCGGCAGCCACCCGTCGCTCGCCATCACGTAGGGCAGTCGTGATACGTACAACAGTTGCGCGTTGAACAGTCCCCCCATCGACACAAGCCCAGCCGCAGCTAGCAATCCTCCCAACCACCGCCCGCCGATCAATTCCCCAATCACCGGCCATCCCGCCGCGTCGCTCCACACCGCCGAGTCCGTCGTCACCGCCACTCCCGCAATCACAGGAAGCACGTAACACGCCACCAGCACCGCCAGCGCCACCATAATCGCCCTCGGATAATTCCGCTGAGGCTCGTCCACTTCCCCTGCGTACGTCGACGCGCCGTCCCATCCGGAAAAATCGAACGCCAGAATCGACAGCACCAGCAACAGTGCTCCCTTGTGTTCCGCCGCAAAGTCCTTCGCACCACGCCGACCACCGCTCCCGGATCGGCGCTCCTACTCAGCCACACCACAATCATCACCAAAAACGCTCCCAGCACGAACGCTGCTCCTGCCTTTGCCGTTCGCCCCACGTCCTTCGCGCTTCTCAGATTCACAGCCATCGCTAACGCGATCATCAGCACGGCCACCAACCAGCGCATCAGCGCGACCGTTCCGGGATGTGCACCGTCCGCCGATGTTCCCAGGCTCGGAAAGAAAAACGACAAATAGCTCACAAACAACACGGGAAAAATCGCCATGACTCCGATCGCGTACGCCATGGCCCACCATCCCGCTTGTACTCCCCAAAACTGACCCAGCGTTTCACGGACCCGCACGTAATACCCGCCCTCTTCCGGCATCAACCCCGCCAGTTCCGCAACCATCAGCGATATGGGCAGGCTCCACATCAGTGGCGTGACGAGGATCAACACGATCGCCCACCCCGGGCCCGTGGCCCCGACCAGCGGCTCCAATCCGAACGCGCCTCGGCAAGTCTTGAAGAAAACCAGAGACGCCAGCGCCACCATTTTCAGCCGACGCTCTCACGGCAGCCGCATCGGTTGTGTCGTGATCTCATCCAGCAGCGAACTGGTTGGCAACAATCGCGAGGTCAAGGCCACACTCCGTCGGGTGCCCAAGGGCTACGTCCGAACCCCGCCAAGTCACGCGAATTCCTTTCATCGTCCTAATTACATTCTCAGTTTCCCCCGACGCCGACGAATGCTGGCCTGTCATCCGGAGCCTGCCTGCGGTAGGCAGGCGTAGCGAGCGATCCCTCTTCGATCGAACTTTCATAAAAACGGCTGCCATCCCAACGGCGGAATCACCTCTGCTCCAACTTGCAATTTCTTCTCTCCCTCCTCCCTCATGTAAAATCCCTCACCTCATGTCCGACTCCAGAAACCCACGTATTTACATCGCTCTCGTCTTCCTCCTCATCTCCGCCACCGTCATCCTCCTCCGCGAGCATGGCCCCTCCTTCCTCCGTCCCAACCTCCACATGTACGCCTACGTCTCCACGTCCGACGGTTCCCTTACCGTCATCGATCTCGTCGGTCTCCGCGTCGTGGCGCACATTCCCGTCGCCTCCAACATCTCCGATCTACGCGAACACGCCTCCCGCGACGAAATCTGGGGTGTCAGCTCCGCCGACGGCTGCGTCTGGGTTCTTGACGCCCCTTCCCGTCAGATCACCCGCATCCCTGTCGGCCCTCTCCCCTACTCCTTCGATTTCTCTCCCTCCGGCAATCGCATCTACACCACCTCTTCCGCCAACGACCAGCTCATCGCCGTCGACCCCGCCTCCCGCACCGTTCTCGGCCGCGCCAAAACCGGCTCCGAACCCATCGCTGTTCGCGCTGCTCCCGACAACAGCAAGGTTCTCGTCCTCAATCGTCGCTCCTCCACGCTATCCATCCACGACGCTCCCACTCTCCAGCAACTCGCTTCCGTCCCCGTCATCCCGCAGCCCGACCAGGTCGCTATCCTCCCCGACAGCTCTCTCGCCTTTGTCACCAGCCGCTCGCAAAATCGTCTCTCCGTCGTCGACCTCAACCGCGCTCTCCTCCTCACCAATCTCGAACTCGCCGGAAAGCCCACCGACCTGCTCTTCAAGCCCGATGGCGGCGAACTCTACGTCGTCGCTCCCGAATCTCACGGCCTCCAGATCATCGATACCTGGACCCACGAAGTCGGCGACTACATGGTTCTCGGCTCGGCCCCCGCGACCGCTATCGCCACCCCGGATGCCTCTGAAATGTACGTTGCCGACCGCGCTGCCGGACGCATCATGCCCGTCGACATCCTAAATCGTCGCATCGGCAGGCCCATCTCGGTCGGTGCCTCTCCTTCCGCCATGCGCTTTTCTCCCACCGACCCCGGCGAACAACCCTCGATGCTTCTCGTCGTTGACGAAGATTCCGCCGACCTCGCTATCCTCCGCACCCGTACCGACTCCCTCATCACCATGCTCCCCGTCGGCTCCCGACCCCAGCACCTTGCGGTCAAAATCTTCTAGCCCTGTCGTTCGTGCTCTCTCCGTAGGGGCGCACACTGCTGCGCCCTATCTTGGCACCCAGTGCAAACGCTCATCCCGAGCCTGCTGCCCAGGCTGCCGTAGGCAAGTGCAGGGAGGCGGAGTCCGCGACGCGAGGGATCCCTCTTCGCATTTCAACCCACCTGCTGCCCCACTCGGTTTTTGGTCGTGTTTTTTGGCCTGCACTTGCCACTCGGCACCGGCCACCTCCCTGGCACTGGCCAGCTGTTACTTTGCGCCGGTCACACTTCCGCTCCTCCCATTGCCTTCCACAAAACTCTCCGCTAGCCTGTTCCCTCCGGCGCTCACCTTACCCAGCCTAATTTTCTGCCGGTAAGGAGTTCCGTTATGTCCACGCGTGCCGTCCAGAAAAAAGCCAACGGTTCCGCCCCCAAATCCAAGCACAAGCATCCCCTCCGCATCGTCCCCCTGCACCCCTTCGCCCGCGACGTCTCCGCGGCCGCCCCTCACCTCACCTACCGCAACGGCCTGCTTCTGACGAACGTTGAGGTCTTCACCATTTTCTGGGGTGCCGCCTGGCAAGAACCGGCGAACGCGAACCTCCCCGGCGAGGTCAACGTCTTCTTCGACTTCATCCTCACGAGTTCCCTCATGGATCAACTTGCCGAGTACAGCGTTCCCGGGCACACCATCGGTCACGGCAGCCGCATTGGCACCACCACTCTCACCGCGCACAGCCCCGGAAAATCCGTTACCGATTCCGCCATCCAGAAACTTATCCAGGCCGAAATCACCTCCAGCGCGCTACCCGCTCCCACCCCTAATACCCTCTACTTCCTCTATCTCCCGCCAGGTACCACGGTAAAACAAACGACTACCCAGGCTTCCTGCAAGAATTTCTGCGGCTATCACGAGGCCACCCGCGCCGGGAACATCTTCTATGCGGTCATGCCTTACCCGGGCTGCGCCGGCTGCCTCGGTACGCTCGAAACCTTCACGGCTCTCACCTCAACCTCTTCTCACGAACTCTGCGAATCCATCACCGATCCCATCCCTGGCCAGGGCTGGTACGACGACAGCAACGGCGAAATCGGTGACATCTGCGCTTGGAAAACCAAACAGCTTGGCGCCTATACCGTTCAACTCGAATGGTCTAACGCCAAGAACGCTTGCACTTAGCTTCTTTTCGCTAATTCAGCCGCCGGCGCCTGGTGACGCCCCATTGTGCACCCCGCCCTCGATTTTTGAGGGCGGGCTCCTCTCAGCCGCTCCATCTTGCTTTTCACCGACGATTCATGTGAAGGCGGCCTGCCCCAGAGAGGCTTTGTATAGCGGCGCCCTGACGTGGCTAGGCCGCCGCCCTTCGAGCTCCGCTCACCCTTCCTAAATTGAAATGCTGATTTCTTCCGGCAGGACCGTTCTCCGCGGTCCGAAGGATCTCAACCCGAAGTTGGGTAGGTGCAAGTTGAGATCCTTCGGCGGTGACAGGAACCCGCGCCTTCAGTAGTTAAGGGCACGCGCGGTTTTCTAAACTTATAGAGTCCGTTGGCCCAAAGCGCTACGTTATTCCTGAATCTGCTTATGATTCCGACCAGGTTCCCACAAACCACGCTCGCTCGCCGGCCAAGGGGCTCGCCCGACCCCTGCAATCCCCGCGAAGAATCCCTTTGTGCCCGACCCGCCGCCCCCGGTTTATCTTGTAGTTTTTTCTATGGGTTAAACCAGAACTTCACCGTAACAATCGCTTTCGACGGCACCGCTTTCCCACCCCGCGTCGCCGGCGAAAATTGGTACTTCTTCACCGCCTCCATCGCCGCCTCTCGGAGCTGCGTCGGCCCCGATAGCACCTTCACGTCCCCTGCATGCCCCGTTGGCTCTACCTCCACCTCTGCCTTCACGTCTCCCGTGATAAAGCCCCGCATCGCATCCGGCGGGTACACCGGATTCACCGACTTCAACAATTTCGCCGGCACCAGGGGCCCTTCGCCCTTGGGTTCCGCAGCTTTCGCTGGTACTTTCGCCTGCACGGTCGCGCTCGTCTCGGACTTGCCCCTTCGTTCATTTGCCTTCGTACCCGGCTGCGCTTTCGCCGTCTCCGCTGCCGATTCGTTCCCTGGCGCTGTTGGCGGCTCGGCGCTCTCCGCATGTACCTTCCCCGCCTCCAGTGCCGATTTTTCCGCTATGGCACCCGTTGCCGGTGCTGCCGCGGCTGTTCCGTTCCGTGCCGCCGTGGTCTCTTCCCCTGCTCCTCTCTTCGTAGCTGCATCTTTCGCCCCAACCTGCGTAGACTCGGTCTGCGGCACGCTCTCCGGTTGCCCTGACGGCTTCACTGCCTCGGCCTTTGGCCGCGGCGCAAAGTCCACCCAGTGCCCGTACCTCGCTCCCACTCCCAGCAAAACCACCGCCATCAACGCCCATGCCAGCTTCCGTGTCGTCGCCCCAACCACCGGAATTGGCTTTTGAAGGAGCCTCGGGTCAGCCTGCTTGGCACGCGCCGCACTCGGCACCTGCGAGAAGTCCAGCTCGGGCTTGGGCAGCAAATCGTCCGACGCGTCGTCGGACTCGGCTTCCGCAGCCTTCCCTTCAACCTGATCCGTCGGCGTCGTCTCTGCCGCCGCGTTCCTTTCGGGCGCGGGCTTCTTTGCCAGAAGCTCCTTCACCTCCGACACGAGCGTCTCCAATGACTTCTTCGACGGATCAACCGTCTCCGCTCTCTTTGTTGCTGCCGTTTGCCCCTGGCCCGCTTGCGGTGTGTCCCAGAACCCTTTCTTGTGCTCGGTAAACTGCAACTCTACGTAGCAGCCCGCAGGTCTCAACAGCCTCTTTCGCAATACCTCGCACACCACTTCCTGGTTCGTCACCAGGTTCGTCAGAAAGATCAACTGCCCGGGCGTCACCGGCGCCAGCAGCCGGATCACCGCCCCGTCTTCGAACGTCAACACCGTCTCGGTATCTTCCGAAAAAAGCTCGCGCTCGGTGCCTCCGCTCTTCGGGCGGGTCCCCGAGGCATTCACCGGAATTTCGGCGGCTATCGGGTTCGGCCTCGCCGATGTAATGATTTCTTTGCTGCTGGTTTCGCGTGCGTTTCCAACCGTATTCGTTGCAGTGGACACGTTTTTCGACCTTCTCTCCCGAACTCTTCGGGCACATTTCCACTTCCGCCAAAGGACGGACTTCACCCTGCGCCGGGCTCCCACGCTTCTTCATTTTTTCAGGTTAACTTCGGCCTCTTCCATAGTACGCTCGTACAGGTGTGAGCAATCCCCCACCCCTCGTACCTGCCGCCACCAGGCGAAGAGTTTGGCGGGTTTTTCGCCTCGAAGCGGAGCGATTGTAGCTCCCTTTTGAGTCTCGACTTCATTTCCACGATTGCCCCGGCTGGGCACTTGCCACCGGCACTTCCCTACTCGAACCCCCACGCCGAATTCTCTTCCCCCAACAACACCTCCAAAAATCCCTCCGCCGGCAACACATCAATCGGCAACCCACCGTGCCACAGCGCCACTCCCAGCCGGAATCGGTTCAACCCCTTCAACTCCAACGCCGTTTTGTGAACCGCCACCTCGAGCGTCCTCTTAAACGCTGCCGCCGCCAGCGACGCCGGTTCCAGCAAACACACGCGGCTCTTCTCCACCGCAAACTCCTTCATCCTTCCGCGTTCCAGATTCACCACCACCGTCAGCTCTTCCGATCCTCCCAGAATAATCCGGAACTCCGGGTCCTCCAGCTCCGCCAGGCTGTCCTGAAAACAGTCCACCCTCACCACGAATCGCTCGTTCTCGAAACCGTACCGCAACTCCCGCAGATAATAAACCCGCCCGTGCATGGAACCGCCGCGCCGTTCCGGCGAATACACTCCCGCTCCCAGCCATTCGAAATAACTCGAATCCACTCCATCCACTTTGATCTTCAAATTCGCCGACGGCGGCAACTGGTACGCCCGCTCCGGCTTCCTCTTGATTGGTTTCGCCAACTCCTCCGGTGCCACCTGGCCGAGCGCCAGGTACACTCCCGTCAAATGCTTCCGGTAGAGCGCGTCAAACTCCTCGTCGTTCGCCGTGCTGTGTTCCGGTCCATACCACCAGCACCAGTCGCTTCCTTCCGCCGCCATCAGCGATTCCTGCGCCTCCGCCAATCCTTCCGGACTTGGCGCGTTGGGCCTCTTCTTCGCAAGCGCCTCGGACGCCCGCGCGTGCGCCTCCCGCGCATCCCACAGCAAATCCCACGCCGTCACGTCCTCCTGGTGCCCGATCCACACATCAAAATTCGCATTGATCCACGATGCCGGAAAAATTCCCGGCGTGGTCGGCACGTTCCCCGCGGCCGCAATCGTTTCGCCCGCCGTCAACGCGCGAAAATCCCCATCGTCACTAATTCGCCTGTAAAACTCCCTCAGAAATTGCCTTCCATTCCCCGGGTAGTACTCCCACGCGTTCTCGCCGTCCAGAAACAGGCACACCGTCAAAGGATGGTCCGCCCGCACGGAATTCCCAATATGCCGCAATCTCCCGTGCAAGTCCGCCGCGGCAGCCCCGCTGTCCATCCGGCTGTACACGAATCCGATCAGGTCCGACAAATGGTGGTCCCGGAACAATCCCGTAATCCCCGTGGTCGCAAACTGCAACCTCCACGGTTCATAGAGCCGGTCGGCGTTCGCCGCGATCCCGCTCGAATCCCGGAAAAATCCCACATTCAACGTCCGGCCCAGCACGCCCTCATCCGTGCCGAACCACTCGAACCCCTCCTCCGCCGCGATCGTCAGCGCCTGGTCTGACACCGATCCCTCCGACGGCCACAGCCCCACCGGCTTCGCTCCAAACACACGCTCGTGATACTTTTTTGCCCTTCGCAACTGCTCTCGCGCGTCTTCCGGCCTTCGAAACGCTCTCCGCGGCAACGGTGTCCCCGGATTCGCCACCCGCGCAATATCCGAATCGCACAGCAGCGGCAGAATCGGGTGATAAAAAGGCGTCGTGCTGATCTCCACCTGGCCCCGCGCCGCCGCCTCTCTGCATGTCGGCAGCACCAGCCCGATCAACTCCAACTGCTTCGCTTTCAGATCCACCTTGTCTTTCTCCGTGAAATCCTTGGCGCGGTTCGCCAGCCGGCAAACCACCTCATCCTTCGTGAACCACTCTTCATCCATCCACGCTAGTTGCGACAGCAACTGCAAATCCCGCCAGTCCCTCGCCGTAAATGTAATCAGCGCCTGCGCTCCTCCCGCCGGTCGCGACCATTCGTACAACTCCACAAACCGCGGCCACCTCGACATCAGCCTTTCATGGTTCACTTGAAACGCACGCGCCAGAATCTCCGTCTTGTCTTCCCTCGTCAGTTCGTTGGCATTCTTGAACGCCAGCGTACACCACAGATCATTAAACTTCCCGCTCGCGTACTCTTCGAGTTGCATGCACAGCGACGGCACCATATTGAACGTGGCATGAAACTTCGGAAACTCCTCGCATAGCTTCACCATCCCCCAATAATCTTTCGTCGCGTGCAGCCTCGTCCACGGCAGCACGTACGCCCCCGTCTCCGGGTCCCTGTACTGCGGCTGGTGCATATGCCATAACACCGCCAGATGTATCCGGTTCATCCGCTTGCTCTCTGCTTACCCGGAGTGCTTTTCACCAAGGGTATCCTCTGCGGTGAGACGCTTCTCTCAGCGTTTTTTTTCCAGCGTATCCCCCGCGTCTGCTTTGGCCCTTTCCTTCCGGCCGCAGGCCACGTGGATTTCCTGTTCCAAGCGCAGTAATCACAATTGTCATCCTGAGGGACGTGCCGTTTGTCGCGAAGGATCTCAACCTCCGCGTCTTGCCTCCGCCCGAACGTTCTTCACCGGCCACTGGGCCGCCGGCCACTCGCTGCCCGGCACGTCCTCACAAGTCCCATCCCATCCCCATGTTACACTCACCCTTCGCGACATGCGCATCCTCGATCGTTACATCGTCCGTGAAGTCGTCCGCCACGCCTTTCTCGGCCTGATTATCTTTACCTTCGTCCTTTTCGTTCCCAAACTCGTTCGTCTCATGGAACTCTTCGTCCGCCACTCCGGTTCCGGCCTCCAAATCGTCGACCTTTTCCTCTACATCATCCCCGGCATCCTTGTTTTCACCATCCCCATGGCCGTCCTCATTGGCGTCCTGCTCGGCCTCGGCCGCATGTCTATGGACAGCGAAATCATCGCTCTCACCGCCCTCGGCATCAGCCGCAAGCGCATTCTCTTTCCTGTGGGGATTTTCGCCTTGCTCGGCGCGCTTCTTACTCTCGTGATGACCCTTTGGCTGGCCCCTTCGAGCCTCCGCGCCTTCCGCACGATTGAAGGCGCTCTGCTCACTTCCCAGATCTCATTTCAAGTCCAGCCCCGCGTATTCGACGAGCGCTTCCCCCACTTGGTCCTCTACATCAACGACGTCTCTCCCAGTGGCACCCGCTGGAATGGTGTCTTCCTCGCTCAAGCTGGCCCCGAAAGCGGATCGCAAATTACTCTCGCGGAAAGCGCCATTGTAATTGCCGACCCCAAAGAGGGCAAGCTGGAGCTCCACCTCAACGGCGGCTCCACCCATGAATTGTCCCGCTCCGATCCCGACCACTACTCCCTCACCGCTTTTCAGCGCACCGACTGGCCCGTCGAGGTCACCACCGCCGGTACTGCTGCCGAGCGCGTTCTCAGCAATCCCGAGCGCTCTTTCTCCGACCTCCTCCACGACCACTCCAAAAACTGGCGCGAAGCCCGCGTTGAACTTCATCAACGTTTCGCTTTCCCCGCCGCCTGTCTCGTCTTTGCCCTGATCGCCGTCCCTCTTGGCGCCCAACCCCGTCGCGGCGGACGCGCCGCAGGCACTCTCCTCTCCGTTATCATCATCGCCTCTTACTACCTCCTCCTCATCATCGGCGCCGGCCTCGCGCGCCAGGGCGTCATCTCTCCTGCCGCCGGAATGTGGGCTGCTAACGCAGTCCTCGCCCTTGCCGGCCTCGCTCTCCTTCCCCGCATGGAACGCTACCGCAGCGAGCCTGCTCCCTTCACCGCTTTCGCCCGTCTTGCCGCTTTCTGGCGCCTTCTCCGCCGCCAACGCATCAAAGTCAGGTCTCTCTCTCCCGCATCCCGCGCGTCCAACACGCCCAACGGCAGCCTCCCCGCCGTCTCCGAATCCTCCTCCAGCTTCCCTTCCATCATCGATATCTACCTGCTCCGCCGCTTCTTCTACTACTTCGCCGTCATCCTGGCCGCCTTCATCTTCCTCTTCGAAATCTTTACCTTCTTCGAGCTCCTCGACGACATCGCCCGGCATCACGTCCCTTTCCTCATAGTCGTCAACTATTTCCGCTACCTGATCCCCTATCTCATCTACCAGCTCTCTCCTCTTGGCGCTCTCGTCGCCGTTCTCGTCACTCTCGGAGTCCTTAGCAAAAACAACGAAATCGTTGCCTTCAAAGCCAGCGGCATCAGCCTCTATCGCCTCGCCGTTCCTCTTCTCCTTACCGGCCTCGCTCTCGCCGTGAGCCTTCTTGTTCTTGACGACACCTATCTGCCCTACGCCAACCAGCGCCAGGACGCTCTTCGCAACCAGATCAAAGGCAAACCTCCACAGACCTACACCCGCCCGCAGCGCTGGATCTTCGGCGAAAATTTCAAGGTCTACAATTACGATCTCTTCGATCCGAACGAAAAACTCTTCGGCGGCCTTAGTGTCGTCGAACTCGATCCCGCCACTTTTCAAATGAAGCGCCGCGTCTTTGCCACTCGCGCTCGCTGGCTCGACAACGAAAACACCTGGGTCCTCGAATCCGGCTGGGTTCGCGACTTCAGCGACGGCTCCATCACCCGCTACCGGCCCTTTAAGGTCGACAGCCTTCCCGAACTCACCGAGCCACCCTCCTACTTCCATCGCGAAGTCATCCAAGCTTTCCAGATGAGCTGGCGCGACCTCCGCCATTACATCGAAGGACTCCACCGTGCCGGCTTCGACATCTCCACTCTCACCGTCCAGTGGCACAAGAAACTCGCCTACCCCCTCATCGCTCCCATCAGCATGATGCTCGCGATCCCCTTCGCCATTCTTGTCGGCAGTCGCGGGGCGATCGGCGGCATCGCCCTCGGAGTCGCTATCGGCATCTCCTACTGGGCGGTTTCCGCCCTCATGGAAGCCATGGGCGGCATCGGCCAGCTTCCGCCGCTCCTCGCCGCCTGGTCCCCCGATCTCATCTTCCTCTTCCTCGGCCTGTACTTCCTCTTCAAGATGCCCACCTGACCCGAACTCCAATCCCTCATCCCGGCCCTGCCTGCCGGCCGGCAGGGCCGGCGCCTTTTGTCGACTGGGAGCGGAGGGATCCCTCTCTCCCTCCTATGGCGCCCCGGCTCGCCCGCGCTCCTTCGCCTCATCTCTCCACGCCGGGATGTGGCCAACAGCCGTACCTTTCCGTTTGGGTCTTAGTCGTCCTACTTCTTTCCCTCTTCCATCTTCCACAACACCTTCCTCACCATTCCCAGAAACACTTCCGCGTCTCCTTCCTCGAGGGCGAATCGCCGCAGCATCCTTCTCAATTTTCCCTCCGCCGTCGCCTTTCCTCGTGGAGCCACGTACCCGCTCTTCTCGAGCGCGCGCAACCACGCCTCTCCAATCCTCTCCACCATCTCCATCCTCGCCGCTACCCGGCCCCGCCGCTTCTTGTGTCTTTGCTCCGCTCTCCGAGTGCTCTGTGGTACCTCCGCTTCCTCCGCGGTTTTCCGCCTCTCTCCCGCTCCCCTCCGTGTTCTCTGTCTCTCCGTGGCGTTCCCGTCTCGCCCCAACTCATACAAGCACACCGCTACCGCCTGGCCCAGGTTCATCGACCGGTGCTCCTCCCTCGTCGGTATCCGCAGCAGCCAGTGGCAATAACTCAAGCTTTCATTCGACAATCCCCGCTTCTCCGAACCGAACAGCAACGCGACGTTGCTTTCCGTCAGCCTCTCTCGGATCGCCGGACCCGCCTCCGGCAAACTCCGCAATGGCTGCCGCAACTCGCGGTTCCCCACCGCCGTCGTTCCCACTACCAGCGAACAGTCCGCCACAGCCTCCGCCACCGTCGCGCACTCCTCCGCGCGCGCCAGCAACTCCGCCGCTCCCACCGCCGATTTCGCCTCCCGCCACGCCGCTTCGTACGGATTCACCACTCGCAACTGCATCGCCCCAAAGTTGCTCATCGCTCGCGCGACCGCGCCAATGTTCAGCGAATTGCGCACCGCCACCAGCACCACCCGCAAATTGTCCATTTCGCCGTTCATGCCTCGCACTCTACGTCATCTTTCCCCCAAACTCCACACGACCCTCCAGCGCGCGCAGCTTCCGCAAAAGTGTGGTGTCCTGCGCCTGCCTGCGGTAGGCAGGCGCACTTTTGTGCGCGAGGAATCTCTCAACCTACGCGTCTTGCCTTATTTTGCTTTGGTAGAGCTGGGTTCTGCGCCAGCGTTCTTGGCGTGGAGCGCTCGTGTAACAACACCGCCCGTCATCCCGAGCTTGCCTGCCCTGCCTGCCGCAGGCAGGCGAAGTCTGCGCAGCGAGGGTTCCTTCTTCCCTGCCTAGACGATTTTGGTTGGGTGCCCCACACGCCTTCCTTGCGGGGCTTCATTGATTGCCAAAGGGCTGTACAGGCGCGGCCCTATGTTTTCCTCTGGGGTCTAACGATTTTCGATGCGATCCCACTACTCTTTCTTGACCACCATCCGCCGCAGCGGCTTCGCCCCCGACGCCGGAAACGTCATACTCCAGAAATTCTCGCCGCCTTCCACAAACTCAAACGCAATATTCCACACCCCGTCGTTGCACCGCCTCGTCCCCACAACCTTGCACTCCGCCTTTTTCCGGTTGTACTCGTTCATCAACTGAAATCTCTGCCCCGTCTCCAGTGTCGCGTCTTCCACCAGCGCCCCACCATGCGCGCTCACGCTCACCGTGTGCGTCCAGTATTTGAATTTTTCTCCCTCGGCTTTCTCACCATACGCCAGCACGTTCATGCACATGACCGACCTCGCCGTCCGGCGCCGCTCGCTACTTCGAAAGTGTAGGATCGACATTTCTGCGAACCTCTTGGCTGTGATCTAGCGTTCCGGGGCTTTTGTGGGACTGGCTGGTCTCACCGTAAAACACCGCGCGAGCGTGTAGCTCATATGTGTGCAGCCCGCGCACGATGCGATGAACACAAACCAGGTCCACACAGTCTCTTAAGGGTACACCACGTTCGGCCTACGCGAATAGCGGTTTGGTACCAATTTCGCCCTTCGGTCACTAGTACTCCGCGCCCAGGACCCTCATCCGAACCCCCTCACTTCCTTCCAAAACTTCTCCCAACTTCCCCTCAACCCCCGGCACACGAAAATGTCCGGATCCTCCACCGTCTCCTCATTGGCCACCCCGTAACGGTTCCAGGTCCGACCCGCCAGTTCACACGACGCAAAACGCTTCTCCAGAAAATCCCGCTGAAACCCCGCCACGATTAACGTCTCCGGCGCCGGATTCCCGTACCCGCGCTCCCACGACGAATTTACCCCGCTGATCGCCCGCGGCAATCCATACTTCTCTCCATACAAATTCAGCGCGCCAACTTCTCCATAATTCCCCGCCAGAATCCCCAACCTCTCGCGCTTGTTCACCGGCAGCCGGTCCCTCACCTGCGCCACGGTCTCCACGAATTCCGGCCAGCCTATCTCTTCCGGGAACACCACATCCACACTCGCCGCGAATTTCCACCACGTCGAATTCACGGGAGCCAGCGGCAGCGCCACCGCACCCGCTACGACCACGTCCGCCGCCAGCGCCACCCAAATCGCACCTCGAATCCGTCGCGCTCGCATATCTCCATTTGCGTACGGCGCTGTCCCCCTCCCCGCCTCCTTACCTCCTTGCTTCTCTTCCTCCTTGCTCGCTTCCCTCTGCCTCATCATCCATTTCTCCACCCACACCGCCCCCGCTGCATACAGCATCGGATAGGCCGGCGCCAGGTAATAATCCCGCCCCCGCATCACCAGAAACAGCGCTAGTGGCACAACATACAGCCACCCCAACATGCGGTACTTCTTTCCTTCGTCCGAGAAAAGGCAAAACCACAACCCCGCTACCGCCAGCGGAAACGCCAGCAGCGCCAACTCCAACTGCCCCGCCAGAAACCAGTCCGTTACCCCAGTCCGCATGTCCCGCTCATGCAAAAACCTCAAAAACTCGAGCGATACCAAGTTCCTCTGCATCTGCCAAATCACATTCGGCAACACGATCAAAACCGCCGACCCCGCCCCAATCCACAGCCACTTGCTTTTCCAATACCGCCGCGCCTCGGTCAACAACACTCCCGCCACCACTCCCAGCGCGAAAAATGCCATCGTGTACTTCGCCATCATCCCCAACCCGATCCCCGCTCCTATTCCCACCCACCACCGCGCCTCCCCTGCTTGTCCTCGTAGGGGTCCAGCAATGCCTTCCCGCCCCGTCGTCCCGAGGCTGCCCGCCGCGACGGACGCAGTCTGCGGAGCGAGGGATCCCTCGTCGCTCCGGCCCAGCAACCGCACCACGCAATAGGCCACAAACACCCAACACACATAATCAAACGAGATGTACTGCATCAACGCGCCGGCCCCCAGGCAAAACGGCACTCCCGCCAGAGCCGCCACCGCCTGCGCCCATCGCCCTCCTCCCATTTCCTTGGCCATCCATCCTGTCAACACCAACGCAACCGCTTGCACCGCCGCCGCGAAAAATCGAAATCCGATCAGCGACGTCCCAAATAGCTCCAGCGCCACCCGCCCGAAAAAAGCTGTCATCGGCGGATACGCCACATACCCCCACGCTAGGTGCCGCGCGTCCTCGAGCAGCATCAACTCATCGCGATCAAATCCATACCGCGCCCCCGTCGTCAAATGCACCACGACTGTCCCCAATGCAATCCCCACGACTATGGCGGTCCCACTCTTCCACCACGTACGCACACCCTCGCGTCCCGCCGCCTGTTCAGTGCCACCTCTCTCCACCTCCCGCACCTGAACCTCACTCACCTTATACCTTCCCTCCTTGCTTCTCGCCCGCCTTTTGCGCCACAATCCCCGCCATGAAAACTCTCCGTCTGCTGCTTTCCCTAATCGTTATTCCACTCGCTACTTTCGCTCAGACCACTCCAACCACTCCACCCTACCTCCACCCCTCTCTCCCCACCGACCAGCGCGTCAACGATCTCGTTTCCCGCCTAACCCTCGAAGAAAAAGTCTCCCAGATGCAAGACGTCGCTGCCGCCATCCCTCGTCTCAACATCCCCGCCTACAACTGGTGGAACGAAGGCCTCCATGGCGTCGCGCGCGCCGGCGTCGCTACCGTTTTTCCGCAAGCCATCGGTCTCGCCGCCACCTGGGATACCGATCTCCTCCACAGCGTCGCCAGCGTCATTTCCACCGAAGCCCGTGCCAAATATAACGACGCTATTCTCCACAACAACACCGGCCGCTACTACGGTCTCACCTTCTGGTCCCCCAACATCAACATCTTTCGCGATCCCCGCTGGGGACGCGGCCAGGAAACCTACGGGGAAGATCCTTTCCTCACCGCACGCCTCGGCGTCGCTTTTGTCACCGGCCTTCAGGGCGACGATCCCCATTACCTCAAGACCGTTTCCACTCCGAAACACTATGCCGTTCACAGCGGCCCGGAGACCCTTCGCCATCGCTTCAATGTTCCCGTCTCTCTCCACGATCTCTACGACACCTACACTCCCGCCTTCCGCGCTACGGTTACCGAAGGCCACGCCGACTCCGTCATGTGCGCCTACAACTCCGTCCGCGGCGAGCCCGCCTGTGCCAATCAGCTTCTCTTCGATCTTCTCCGCAACAAATGGGGTTTTAATGGTTACGTCGTCTCCGACTGCTGGGCCATCAGCGACCTCTATCAGGGTCACGATTTCGTTCTCTCTCTCGACCAGTCCTCCGCTCTCGCTGTCAAGGCTGGCACCGACCTCTCCTGCGGCCCCGAATTCAACATCCTCAGTCACTCCGTCCGCGATCGCATGCTATCCACCGAAGACATCGATCGCGCCGTCAAACGCCTCTTCGAAGCCCGCTTCCGCCTTGGCATGTTCGATCCTTCCGCCAACGTCCCGTGGTCCAAGCTGTCTCTGTCTGACGTTGATACGCCTGCCAATCGCCAGCTCGCTCTCACCACCGCGCGCGAATCCATCGTCCTCCTCAAGAACGACCGTAACATGCTCCCTCTCAAATCCTCCGTAAAATCCATCGCCGTTATCGGTCCCACCGCCGATTCGCTCGATGTCCTCCTCGGCAACTACAACGGCACTCCATCTTCTTACACCACGATCCTCGCCGGAATCCGCAGGCGTTTTTCGAACGCCAAAGTTTCTAACGCCGTTGGCGCGCCGTTCACCGAAAGCCGCGCCCTGCCGGTTCCGGGCTCCGTTCTTCGCACGGGCGGTGCCGCCTCACAACCCGGTCTCACGGCCGAGTACTTCAACAATTCCGCTCTCTCCGGTGCTCCCGTTGTCACCCGCGTTGATCCCGCTCTCGACTTCCTCTGGAACAACATCTCTCCCGCGCCAGGCGTTCCTGTCGAAAACTACTCCGTTCGCTGGTCCGGTGAACTCGTTGCACCCGCCGATGGCGAATACCGCATCGGCGCCAGTTCCGATGGTGGCTTCCGTCTCTTCTTCGATGGCAAAGTACTCCTCGATGACTGGGTTGTTTACGGCCAGCGCGGCGAACGCACTTTTACCACGCTCGTCCGTCTCCAGGCTGGCCACGCTTATCCCGTCAAGCTCGAATACTTCCGCCGCTTCCGCGAATCCTTCGCGCGCCTTCTCTGGGTTCCTCCCAATCTCACTCAGGAAGCCGTCGAGGCCGCCCGCAAATCCGATGTCGTCATCGCCGTCGTCGGTATCACCGCCGACCTCGAGGGCGAAGAGCGCGACAATTCCGATCCCGGCTTCTTCGGCGGCGATCGCACCGACATTTATCTTCCGCGCACTCAGGAAGATCTCCTCCAGGCCCTCGCCGCCACAGGCAAACCGCTCGTCGTCGTGCTCACCACCGGCAGTGCGGTCGCGGTCAACTGGGCCAACGAACACGCCGCCGCCATCCTCGAGGCCTGGTATCCCGGCGAAGAAGGTGGCAACGCCGTCGCCGATGTTCTCTCCGGAGACTACAATCCTGGCGGACGTCTCCCCGTCACTTTCTACAAATCCGTCGCCCAGCTCCCGCCATTCACCGACTATTCCATGTTCAACCGTACCTATCGCTACTTCACCGAGGACCCTCTCTTCCCCTTCGGCTTCGGACTCTCCTACTCCACCTTCTCCTACTCCGATGGGGGACTCGGCGAAGTCAACTCCGGCTCCATCGTAGGCAAGCTCGTCTCCTCGAAACTCACCAACGCCTCCAACATCCCTGGCGACGAAGTCGTCGAACTTTATATCTCGCATCCCGGCGTCGAAGGCGCTCCCATCCGCGCCCTCGCCGGCTTCCAACGCATCCATCTCGAGGCCCACGCTTCGCAAACCATCACCTTCACTCTCACTCCTCGCGAGCTCTCCATCGTCGACCCCAACGGCAATCGCCTCGTCCCCGCCGGCCCCGTCGAACTCTGGCTCGGCTCCTCGCAACCCGCTGCAGCCTCCACGAAACCGGGTCGTCCCGTTCCCAACGGCCTGGCCCTCAAATTCACCATCACTTCATCGACCCCCGTACCCAACTGATCCCGCGATCACGAAACCGCGTCCGGCGGCATCAAGGCCCCGCAATATTTCGCTCCCGGCTTCGCTGCCCATCACGGAGAAGACATCGCGCAATTCCTCACAGTCGGCAATTTTCTTTTCCCCAACAATCTCCCAGCCAACGCCCAGGGCGGCGGCATCTCTCGTCACTGAATTTATCTCCCGTTTATCTTTTCTATGTCACCGTTTCCCCCGAACGTGATATCACTCTCCTCTGGTCCCCTTGGAGGTTTTCCTATGTCCCGAAAAATCTCGGTCCTTCTTGTCGCTCTTGCCCTCCTGCTCCTCTCGTCGTCTCTTGTCGCCCCGGCTTTTTTGTCGGCGCCCGCGCCTCTGTCCGCTCAGTCCGCCGGACCTTCCGGCTATCACCTTCTCAAAAAAGTGAAACTCGGCGGCTCTGGCGGCTGGGACTACCTCGAAGTCGATCCCGCCACTCATCGCCTCTTTATCTCCCGCGGCACGCACGTCATCGTCGTTGATCCAGACAACGGCAAAGTTCTCGGCGACATTCCCGACACTCAGGGCGTTCACGGCATCGCTTTGGCCAATGAATTCAACAGGGGCTTCACCACCAACGGCCGTTCCTCCTCCTCCACCATCTTCGATCTCGCCTCTCTCAAACCCACCGGCGACGCCAAAACCGAGAAAGACCCCGACGCCGTCATCTACGATCCCTTCTCCAAACGCGTCTTCACCTTCAATGGTGACGCCAATTCCTCCACCGTCATCGACGCCGCGTCCGGCAAGGTTGTCGGCACGGTCGCTCTCGGCGGTGGCCCGGAATTCGCCGCCACCGACTCAAGGGGCCAAATCTTCGTCAACCTCGAAGACAAAAGCTCGCTCGTCAAATTCGACGCTAAATCCCTCAAGGTGGAAAATACCTGGCCGCTGGCCCCCTGCGAATCTCCCTCCGGCCTCGCCATTGATGCCGAGAACGAAATCCTCGTCGTCGGGTGTCACAATAAACTCATGGCCTTCGTCGACGGCAACACCGGCAAAGTCATCGGCACCGTCCCCATCGGACAGGGCGTCGACGCCAATCGCTTCGATCCCCTCACCCACTTTGCCTTTGCCTCTTGTGGCGACGGCACCCTCACCATCGCCCACGAAGACTCACCCACCAAGTTTTCTCTCGTAGAAAAAATCGACACACAGCGCGGCGCTCGCACCATGGCCCTCGACTACGCCAACCACAACGTCTATCTCGTCACCGCCGATTTCGGCCCCGCTCCCGCCACCACCGCGGACAACCCCCATCCCCGCCCGGCCATCATCCCCGACACTTTCACGCTACTCATCTACGCCAAGTAATTTCCTGCTGTTTTCCTGGGTCCAGCTTGCCGGACCCCTTCGCCTTTTTGCTCGCCATCCCGAGGGGGAAGCCAAAATCGGAACCCCCTTCGTCACCCGACGGCTTCGCCGGTGCTTGCCTTCCACTTACTGTCTCCTGTCACCGCCGCGCGCTTACATTTTGCAAACTCCATCATTCCGAACGCGCTCTTCTCAGCGAGGACCTCCGCCCCATCACGCACATTTCGGCGCGATGAATCGCGCCTCGCTCCGCATCTTCCTTAACCACCCGCCCTCCTCCCGCATCAAACGGTTGTCTTAATGCACCTTCCGGTGCATCAAAAAGGATTCCCTTCTCCAGGTGACCCTATGTCTGACGAACTGACCCCCACTTTTTCCCAACCCGTCAGGGTTTACGGGCGCAACGAATGTGGGCGCGCTTACGCCATCCGCGATCTCCTTCATCGTGCCGACGTCCCCTTCGAATGGACTGAAGTCACTTCCGACGAAATCTGTCGCGAACTCGGCGTCACGGGCCCGCGCGATCAACGCCTGCCCCTCTGCATCTTTCCCGACGGCACGCGTCTCGAGCGTCCTACCAATCGCCAGATCGTCGAAAAACTCGGCTGGTTCCGCGATCCCTCGCGCGCCGAATACGACGTCGCGATCTACGGAGCCGGTCCCGCCGGACTCAGCGCCGCCGTCTACGCCGCTTCCGAGGGCCTCAAAACCGTGGTCATCGAAAGCTCCGTCGTCGGAGGCCAGGCCGGCACCAGCTCAAGAATTGAAAACTATCTCGGATTTCCCCAGGGCGTCAGCGGCGCCGATCTCGCCAGGGCTGCCCGCGAGCAGGCTACTCGCTTCGGCGCGGAAATTCTCATGCTCCGTGAAGGTATTGGTGGTGAATTCTTTCCCGGCAAAGGAGTCGGCCACCTCGCCGACGGCACCACCATCGTCGCTCACGCCACCGTCTGCTGCACCGGCGTCAGCTACCGCCGCCTCGGCCTTCCCAACGAAGAACGATTCCTCCACGTCGGCCTCTTCTACGGCGCTGGCTCCAGCGAAGCCAACCTTTGTGTCAATGAACACGTTTTCGTCGTCGGTGGCGGGAATTCTGCAGGACAAGCTGCCATGCACTTCTCCCGCACCGCCAAAAAAGTTACTGTCGTCATTCGCGGCGATGGTTTGAAAACCACCCTCTCCCAATACCTTATCGACCGCATCAAGGCTTGCCCAAAAATCGAAGTACTCCCGCACACCCAGGTCACCGCGCTCCACGGCGACCTCATGCTCAGCGCCATCACTCTCACGAACAATCAGACTGGCCAGCAGCAAACCTTCGACACCCGCTTCCTCTTCCTTTGTCTCGGCGGTCAGCCGCACACCGAATGGGCCGCCGCCGTCGGCGTCTGTCGTGACGAAGACGGCTACCTCATCACCGGACCCGACCTCAACTCCCACGGCACTCTGCCAACCAGGTGGCCGCTTGAGCGCGCTCCCTATTACCTCGAAACCAGCGTACCCGGACTCTTCGCCGCCGGCGACGTTCGTCACGGCTCCGTCAAGCGTTGCGCCTCTGCCGTCGGCGAAGGCGCTATGGCCGTCACCTTCGTCCACCGCTACCTCTCCACCGTCTGACCCGGACACCTTGTCTTTGCTCTTGTAGGGGCCGCCTTCTGAGGCGGGCCGTGCCACTGCGTCTTGCCTCGCAACTTCAATTCCTGTCGTCCCGATCCTGCCTGCCCTGCCTACCGCAGGCAGGCACAGGCGGAGAGCCTGCGTATTTTGCTGGCTTGCAGCGAAGCGCTCGTGGCACGATGTAGCGGCCCACTCCGCTCGATGGAATCATCTCGCCAACTTGAAGGAGAACCGTCATGCCGCCCTGCACACACCTCTCTCACATCCACAAGGTCAATCCCCACACCAACGGTTGCGAAGAGTGCCTGAAAATGGGTGACACCTGGGTCCACCTTCGTCTCTGCCTCGAATGCGGACACGTTGGCTGCTGCGATTCCTCCAAGAACAAACACGCCACCAAACACTTCCACCGCACCAAGCACCCTATCATGCGTTCTCTCGAGCCCGGCGAATCGTGGTGCTGGTGCTACGTCGACGAAATCGAACTCGACCTCTCCTAACCTTCCCGCGAACAGCAGCCCTGTCATCTCAACCGCAGTGGCCCGGCTTTTTCCTCCGCGCCGCTCTCTTACGCGCCGGCCACGCAGCGGAGGGATCGTGGCAAAATGTAACGGTCCAACTCGGGGCGATGGAAATGATCCCACAGGGTCTCAGCGAGCCTCAACGCGCAAAGCCTGTTCTCTCAACGGTTCACTGTTCGTAACCTTCTCTCGTTCTCCAACTCTAATGTGGTTGGGACACGTTATGCATCTTCGTGCACTCGCCGTTGGCGCTGGCCTTTTCGCTCTAATCTCCGCTCTCGCCTTTACCCTCGTCGGCCGCTCCGCACCGTCGCGCCCAGACGCCAAAACTTCCAATCCCTCTTCCGGCCGGCCCGTCCTTGTCGAGCTCTTCACCTCCGAAGGTTGCTCCAGTTGTCCTCCTGCCGATTCTCTCCTCAAGGAATTGTCAGAAGACCAGCCCGTCGACGGCGCGCAAATCATCGCTCTCGAAGAGCACGTCGATTATTGGAATCACCTCGGCTGGAGCGATGCGTTCTCCTCTCCCGACTTCACCCGCCGCCAGGAAGCCTACGCAACCACCCTCCCCGACGGCGGCGTTTACACTCCGCAAATGATTGTCGATGGCCGCGTTCAGTTCGTCGGCAGCCGCTCGAACGAAGCTCGCGAAAAAATCCAATTGGCCGCGGCCCATCTGAAATCCCGTTTGCTCCTCACACCCGTCGCCGCCTCAAATCCGCAATCGCGTTCCTTCGAACTCCGTCTCGACGCAACGCCTCCCCGGGACTCCGAACTCTGGCTCGCTGTCACCGAAAAAAATCTCCAGTCCCACGTCACTGCCGGCGAGAATTCCGGCGAAACCCTCCAGCACGCCCCGGTCGTCCGTCTGCTTCGCAAGATTCAGTCGATCCCATCCCACCCCCTCGAGCCCATCCGCCTCAACTTTGACCTGCGCCCAGGCTGGAATCCCGCCAATCTCACCGCCGTCGTCTTCCTCGCCGATTCACACTCGCATCAAATCGTCGCCGCCGGTCTCTCTCCGGCGACTCCCTGATTACGCCCCGATCACATCACGGTTGCCTGCGGTCACCCTAACTTGTCACTCTCTCGCTTGTCTCCGTCAGCCAACCGTCGTATCCCGCTCTCGGGCGGTGCTCTATGACAACTGCATCCGCTTTACTGCGCCCGCTGTCCTGGCGAGGATGGCCGTGCCAGAACCCCCGCTGGCCCTTCTCTGCGCCGTTTCCTCGCGCCGACCTCACTCTTCTTGCGATCAACAATAACGGCTCTGACCCGGCGCGAAAAGTTTTCGAAGTTCTGCACAACGGCACCGGCAAACCGTTTCAAGGCCAAGGCCCTATGCCCGGGAACCTCGCCTGAAATCCATGAATTCTGAAAGCCAGGAAGTCGTCGACGGGCGCCTCCGGCAATCTCACCGAATACGTTCGCACGCTCCAGGCCCTCCCTGTCGTTCGTCCCTAGCGCCCTTCTGACGAGCCCGCCTCGGCTCCTGTAACGCACGACCAATCTGCTGCCTTTGCCCCTGTATTTGCGAAGAATCTCAACCCTAACTGCAATGCATTCATCCCAACCGAATCTCCCTCCGGCAGCCCAAACTTGACCTCTTCCGGGCCTGTTATCTAGTGTTACATTTCTTTCAGATTTCTTCGTCCGCCCTCCCCCGCTCCTCGGCAAAATGGAAGACAGTGGGGGCCTCGCCCGCGGGACGGTGTTCGATGAAGCTCGCTGCTCTTCTTTTGCCTCTTGCGCTTTTACTCTCACCCCACTCGACTCAGGCGCAATCTCCCTCCACCCGCAACGCGTCTTCGAGCGACGCTGTCGTCTCCGTTCAGGAACTCGCCATGCCCGCCAAAGCTGCGCGCGCCTTTGAAAAGGGCACCAGCCTCCTCCTCAAGGGCGAAGCCGAAGCCAGCCTCCCCTACTTCTCAACTGTCATCGAACTCGCCCCCTCTTCCTATCGCGGCTACCACCGTCGCGCCCTGGCCTACTATCACCTCGGCCAGCTCGATGCCGCTGCCCTTGACTTCCACAAGTCCATCGACCTCTCGAACAGCACCTTCGCCCCGTCCCTCTTCGGACTCTCCATGATCCTCTACCAGCGCTCTCAGTTTCCCGAAGCCGAATCACTCGTTCGTCAGGGCCTATATCTCAACTCCGGCTCCGCCCTCGGCAAATACTGTCTCGGGCTCATCCAGTACTCCCTAGGACAAATCCCGGACGCGCTGCAAAGTGCCTTCGACGCACTCGGTCGCGACCCCGCCTTCGGCGATGTTCACGTGCTGCTTGCCAGAATCCACGAACGTCAGCACAATCCGTCCGCCGTCATCGCTGACGTTGAGGCGTACCTCAAGCTCGATCCGCGCGGCTCGCTGCAGGAGGAAGCCCGCAAGCTCCTCGAGCGTGCCTATCAAAATCTCGCCGCCCTCTCCGCCGGCGCCTTCAACGAAACGCCCTGACTATTGCCCTGGCAGTGTCCTTCCGTTCCAATGTGTGGCTTTGGCGCCGCGTTTTCTTTGCCCACTTTGTAACCTCAAAGCGCCGGAGGCGCGGGAGAAGTTAGCCCAGCCCGTCAGGGTGGGAGGCATTCAACGATTTCAAATGAGTGCCGGAGGTGCGACACATCTGTGCCCGCGCGCCATTCCTTTTCTCTCGACGCATCGGATTATAGTCAAGACCCTCCCGGCACTGCCTACCACAGGCAGGTAGTGCGAGGGATCCCTCCCCTCACTTCGCCCCTTCCACTACATACAAACTCCCCAAAATCCTCCGCACGCAATATACGTACGTCTTGCTCTTCTCCGCGTACAGTAGCGTTACCGGTCCGGCCGATCCCGCCTTCTCCGCCAACTCCACCTCTTTCAACAGCGTCCTTTTCCCGCTACTTACGTCCACTCGATTGACCTGCGCCTCCGTCGGCGTGCGAGACACCAGTAACAACCCTTCTCCGTCCTACGTCCACTTCTGCACCACATCCTCCGGATTCACTCCGGGTACCGTTTCTGCCTTCTGCGTTTCGAGGTTGAACACCTGTTCCTCTCCGGAACTCCGGTGCCCCGCAATGTGCTTCCCGTCCTTGGCTACGGCCGTGCCTGTCCAATCCGCCGGACCAAGCGCCTGCGGCTTTCCTCCGGCAACATCCATTTCGTACGTCCGCAGCGGCTGTCCTGCGGTCCCGCCCACAATCAGCAGATGCTTCCCGTCGGGAAACCACGCTACACGCCTCGCCACGGCAATATCTCCCAACGGCAACCTCCGGCTCTCTCCTGCTCCAATTGGCAACAGCGCGATCTGCGGCGGGATTGTCAGCACGACGGCCGCCGCCGTCGTCCCGTCCGGCGAAAACACCGGCACCGATCCTGCCCCCAGGCCTACCGGCGCAGACCCATCCAGTTTCCGGTACGTCACTTCATACAACGGTCCCGTCGACCCGCCCCATTCACCAAATAAAATCGCTGTGCCGTCCGGTGAAACATCCCCTAATCCTGATCCATTGAACCACTCCAGTCCGTGCCGCTCCTTCCCCGTCGCCGGATCAACTCCTGCTATCTCTAGCTGGAATTGCTCGCTGGTCAGCAGCGCGCGTCCGTCCACCGCCACATCTAGGATCCTCATCCGTCCCGGCGCCGAGAGCACTTGCCGGATTTTTCCTTCAAGATCCACCGCATATACCTGCGACTCCGTCTGCTTGTTCTCCGCTGTGAACCAGATCTCTTCCCCGCCCTTGGCCCACGCCAGTCCTTGGAGGGTAGCGAATTCGCTCGTCAACCGCCGCTGTTTTCCCGCTGCATCCACCAGCGACACCCATCCGCGGTCATCGTCGTACACCGGGTGGTCCGCGAACGCCACCATTTGCCCCGAGGGAGCGACACGCACGTAGTCCACGTACCCGCTCGTCTCGTAAATCATCTTTCCGGGCGGAAATTCCAATCTCACGATCCCATTGGCGTTCTGTGCGAATGCCAGTGTGTTTCCGTCCGGCGCGAAGTCGGCTGCAATCACTCCTTTCTCGAGTTGCCTCGGCGAGCCGCCCGCCATCTGTACCTGTGCCAGCGTTCCGCTCAAAAAGTTCGCGTGATAGGTCAGGTCCGTCGCCAGCGCCAGATCCCCGGCAGAAGAAAGCGCCAGCAGCGCCGAAGTCGGCAAATCCACCTTCGCCGATTGCGGGTACTCGACCCTCACCGAAAATACCTGCAGCGGATCGTTGTTCCATTGCGCGCTGTACACCACCGTGTGCCCATCCTTCGCAAATCGCGCATTCGACGGATATCCGCGGTGATACGTCAGCCGCGTGAATTTCGGCAATGTCTCCGCTCGTGGCCACCGCGCCCCCACCACTGCCGCAAGCCCCGCCACCGCAAGCGCTCCCGCCGCGGCCGCCGCCCACGGCCACCACGCCCGCTTCTCCTTCACCTGCGGCCGGCTTGCAATCGCTCCGGTCCCGCTCAGCGACTCAATCGCAAACCCCAAATCGCTCGCCGACTGAAACCTTCTCTCTACATTTTTCTCCAGGCACCGTGCCACGATCCGCTGCATTCCGAGCGGCACTTGCCATCCCGTGTCGCTCAACTCCGGAGGCTCATCTCGCAGGATCGCCGTCATCGTCTCGGCCGCGGTCGCTCTGTGGAACGCCCTCTTCCCCGTCAGCATCTCGTACACCACCGCTCCGAAACTGAAAATGTCCGAGCGCGCATCGGACGTCTCGCCCCTCACCTGCTCCGGCGACATATACCCCATCGTGCCCATCACCACGCCCGGCTGCGTTTCCGCGTTCGTGATCAACGTCATGCCTTCTCCAACTTCCGGCCGCACAAGCTTCGCCAGCCCGAAATCCAGCACCTTCACCTGCCCATCGCGCGTGATGAACACGTTCTCCGGCTTCAAGTCCCGGTGAACAATTCCCTTCTCTTGCGCTGCAGCCAGCCCGCGTGCGATTCCCAGCGCATACTCCGTCGTGCGGCGCACCCCCAGCGGCCCCGCCTCCAGCTTTTCGCGCAGAGTCTCGCCTTCCAGCAGCTCCGACACCAGGTACGGAGCTCCCTCGTAGCTCCCAATGTCGTGGATTCCCAGAATGTTCGGATGATTCAGCGCCGCGACCGTTCGCGCCTCAAGTTCAAATCGCCGCAGCCTGTCCGCGTCTTTCGCAAACGTCTCCGACAGTATTTTGACCGCCACCGCCCGCTCGAGCCTGGTGTCCTTCGCGCGATACACTTCTCCCATCCCGCCCGCGCCGAGCGGCGCCACAATTTCATACGGCCCTAACTTTGTCCCGGGAGAAAGTGCCATGACCGCCCGCGATTATACCCCCACCCCCCGCCGTTCCCCTTTCGCCATCAAGGTGCTTCAGTACCGTAGGTCGACCCGCCCCCACATTCTAAAAAATCGAAAAAGGTGCTTATTCGATGAAAAGACTACTCCTCGGTCTTTTCTGCGCTGTCCTGTCCTCATGGGCGTTTCCGGGCCACTCCCTGCCGCTTCCGCCCAAGGCTGGTGGTGGCACCCGAAGGCTGCTGGTCCCGCCGGTGCGGGCTCAGACAAAGCCAGAAAGGCCAAAGCCCACCGCGAAAAACACCAGCTCGAAAAGCGCAAACCTCTCCACAAGACTCCAGAGACCGTTGGCTGGTGGCATACAAGGTCCAGGCCCCGCTGGCGCCGGTGTCAAATAACAACCTTCCTCTCTGCTGTCCTCCTGAGCCTGCCTGCCGCAGGCAGGCGGAGTCCGCGAAGCGAGGGATCCCTCTTCATCTTGTACTCCCCCCGCGAGACGCCCACCCAAACCCGTGCATCTAAACGCCCATGCCCTCAAAAAGGACCAACCCCATGCCCGACAAACTGCAATCCCTGCGTGCCGATCTTCTCGCGCTCCTCACCAGCGAAAACGCCCACGCGACATTCGACGCCACCGTCAAAGATCTTCCAGCCGACCTCCGCGGCAAACGTCCCAAAGACGCTCCCCATTCGCCCTGGGAGCTCCTAGAGCACCTCCGCATCGCTCAATGGGACATCATCGAATACGCGCTTAACCCCAAGCATGCTTCGCCCGATTTCCCTTCCGGCTACTGGCCAAAATCTCCCGAACCTCCCGACGAAAAAGCCTGGGAGAAAAGCGTCGCCGCCTTTCGCGCCGACCTGAAAAAGCTCGCCGCCAGAATCGAAGACCCCAACACCGATCTTCTCGCTCCCATCCCTCACGCCAACAACCAATCTCTCCTCAACAAAACTCTTCTCCTCGCCGACCATAATGCCTACCACGTCGGCCAACTCGTCCTCGTCCGCCGTCTCCTCTCCTCCTGGCCGTAGTTTTGGAGTGCTGCAGCCGGCCGGTGCTTTAGCGTCATGCCGTCCGGATACTCGATGGCGATGTACGCCTTCCCCCTAGCTTCTCCAAGGTCGTAAATTGTGCAGATATTCGGATGGTTCAGCGCCGACGCCGCTTGTGCCTCGCACTGAAAACGCGCCAGGGCCTGCGGGTCCTGCGGCACATTTTCTGGAAGGAATTTCAGTGCCACGTTGCGGTGCAGCCGTTCGTCTGCGGCCTTATACACCACGCCCATTCCGCCACCGCCCAGCTTCTCCAGAATACGGTGGCGCGGAACTTCCGATGAGCGCGCCGCTCTCCGCCATGCGGCCTGATCTTATTTTCCTACTCCCACCCCGTCAATCAATGCCGCCGCCCCTCACCCTTACCCTGCCATCAACAAAACGTTGTGTCCCTCGGGATCATGCAGCACCGCCCACTCTCTCTCAATCTGCACGAACCGCTCTCGCCCGACCGCCTCAATCGCTACTTTCAAATCCCTCACCTCAAAAAACAGCACCGCCTTATCCTTCGATGGATACGACTCCATTCCTTTCTTTTCCAGACAGATGAATCCGGCCCCGCTGTCGAACTTCGCATGGTGCCCCTCTTCCTCGTCCGACACCGCCAGTCCCAGCGCCTCCGCATAAAACTTCTTGGCCCTCTTTAAGTCGTCGAAATACAACTCCACTCCCACAAACCGAGCCCTCTCACGCTCCATACTTTTCTCTCCCGCCATCCGCCCTCTTTCGTTCGAGGAAAACATATCGCGCGCAACTAACCGCAGGCGCACCCCCCTCCGCCTTCCCGATCAGGCGCCCCTCTACCCGATTTCACGGAGTTCGATTCTGCCGGCCGACTCCCAGCCTTCCCTGCAACTGCTTCCGGTACCTCCGGCTCAACCCCAGTTTCGTCCCATCGCCGAGCACAACGTCCGTTCCGCCTTCCTCGCTCGTCTCCAGCCGCCTCACGCGCTCCAGATTCACGATCGCCGAACGGTGGATTCGGCAAAACATCCCCGCGCCCAGCTCTTCCTCCACTTCATTCATGCTTCGTCGCAAAAGATGCGTTCTCGCCCCCACATGCAGGCACACGTAGTAGTCCGCGGCCTCAATCCAATCTATCTCCGAAATCTTCAAAAACAGGATTTCTCCCGCGTTCTTGATCGCCAGCCGCTCGATCTTTCTCGGAACATCCTTCCCGAGCGCAATTCTCTCCTTGGCCCGCTCCAGCGACTTTCCAAACCGCGCGTTGTCAAACGGCTTCAACAGGTAATCGAGCGCCCCCGCCTCAAACGCCCTCAACGCATACTGGTCATACGCGGTCACAAACACCATCGCCGGCGGCAGGTCCTTCCCCAGTTGTTCCAGCACGTCGAACCCGTCGCACTCCGGCATCTGTACATCCAGAAAAACCAGGTCCGGCTTTTTCCCGCGAATCTCCCGCAACGCCTCCATCCCCGACCCGCATTCGCTCACCAACTCAATTTCCGGATCCCGCCCCAGCAATACCTTCAGGCTGCTTCGCGCCAGCGGCTCATCGTCCACCACCACCGCCCGTATCTTGCCCCGCTCTCCCGCCACGCTCTGCCCACCTCGCGCTGACTTCTTTCACCAGTCACAAGTCACAAGTCACCCGTCACTGATCATTCCCGCCACGGCACCGACACCGCTACCCTTACCCCTCTCGCATCTTCATTTCCCACCCTCAACTCAAACCGATCGCCGTACAAACTTTCGAGCCGTGTCCGCACATTGCTCAAACCGATCCCGCCGTTCTTCTCCCACTTTGCCGACAATTGCGGGCCGTCGTTATAAACGCTCAGCGTCAGCACACCATTCACACGCGCCGCGCTGATCTCGATCGCCCCTCCCTCGGCCCGCTTTGCGATTCCATGCTTCACCGCATTCTCCACAATCGGCTGCAGAATCAGGCTCGGTACCCGCGCCCGGCAAAGTTCCCCGGGAACCTCCACCCGCAACTCCAGCCGCTCCGCAAACCGCGCTTTCTGAATGTCCAGGTACTTCTGCAGAAATTCCAATTCCTCTCCAAGCGGCACTTCCTGCCGCTGCGAATCGTTCACGACCCGCCGCAGCAAATCGCTTAGCGCCGCGATCATGTTCACCGCCGCATCATTCCGTCTCTCGCGTATCAGTCCCGCAACCGCGTTCAGCGTGTTGAACAGAAAATGTGGCTCAATCTGCTGCCGCAGCGCATTCAGCTGCGCTTTCGAGAGCTGCTCGTTTAGTCGTGCCGCCTCCATTTGTTGCCGCGCCAGCCTCTCTCGCGACTCCAGCAGGTAACCCACTAGCAAAACGCATCCATACAAAATCACAAACGACAGCAGTTGATTAAAAAATTTCTGCACCAGCAGTGCGCCGTACGGCCCCGCAGGCGTCGCATAGGCCCACGGATCCAGCAGCATTTCGAATGCGGCAACCAACGCCGCATACGCGAGCCCTATGCAAGTACACGCCGCCCCGTGTACGAGCCACGGCGTTAACTTCTTCCACCGCAGTGGGTGTTCCCATCCGAGCCGCAGCACGATTGGCGTCGCCAGCACCCAAGGCAGCCACCCCAGCGCCTGCGTTATGAACAAATACGTCCAGCGGTGGTGCATGTGCTCCGCGCGCATCACCACCACCGTCTGTGTCGCGTCCCACAGCGCGAACCCCGCCCAGATCGCCCCAATCCAACACCATCTCGGCATACTGGTAGCGTCGGCCTCTCCCTGTACCGGTCCCGCAATTCCGTTGTGCGGCGCGAAAGGCTTACCCGAAGGCGGCCCGTTCTTCGTATCCATGACCGCCATCATACTCTCGCTCCACGCGCGGCGCCCCAACTTGCAGCCAATCGCCCTCTTCCTGCAGTCAGCGGTCCTTTGCTTTGTCATCCCGACCGGAGTGTACCGCCTGCCGAAGGCAGGCAGTACACAGAGCGGACGAATCCCTCTTTCCGCCGTTCTTTCCTGTAAGTTCCCACCCCAAAATGCAGCCAATCATCCACTCCCTGCAGCCAGCGCTCTAGCCTTCCCCAAATCACCGCGCCATACTCCCCGCCATGGCTACCAATCTGAAAGTCGCGCTCCTCGGCGGAGCGGTTCTCCTCTCCGTCGCAGCTTTCCGTCTGAACCCGAATCCCTCGCCGAGTTCCGGCCCGGAGTACACGAGCGAAGGCCAACTCCGTTTTCCCGAGCACTATCGCGAATGGGTCTACCTCACCACCGGCTTCGATATGAGCTACAACCCCGCGATGGATATGGACCACCACATGTTTGACAACGTTTTCGTCAACCGCGAGGCCTACCAGGCTTTCCTCGAGTCCGGCACTTGGCCCGACAAAACCATGCTCGTTCTCGAAGGCCGCCGCGCCGAAAGCAAGGGCTCCATCAACAAGGCGGGCCACTTCCAGAGCACAGACACCATGGGTTTCGAGGTCCACGTGAAAGACGAATCCCGCTTCCCCGGCAAATGGGCCTTCTTCGGTTTTGGCGACACCACACCTGCCAAAATGATTCCTCGTTCTGCCGAATGCTACTCCTGCCACGCCGAACACGCCGCCGTCGACACGACTTTCGTCCAGTTCTACCCAACCTTGCTTCCCCTCGCCACGAGCAAAGGCACTCTCTCGCCCAGCTACCGGAAGGAAACCGCGCCAGTCGCATCCTCCAGCGACGCGCTCAAACCCAGCGCCTCTTCGCCCGACACAGAACCCCGTCGCTGAGAAAGTCCAAAACAACACGGACGACCTCGTAGCGCCGGCTTTCATGCGAACGCAGTTGCCTTTGTAGGGTCATTCCGACCTCCCCTGCCGAAGGCGAGCGATGAGCTTCTGCCCCCTCGCGCGCATCTCGCGCGAGGGATCCGTCTTTCTATCCCGTCTACTCGTATCGCAGCGCCACCATGGGGTCCACCCGCATCGCCCTCCGCGTCGGCACCACGCATCCAATCACCGCCGCCACCAACAACACCAACACCGTCCCCACAAACACCACTGGATCATTCGGCGACACGCCCATCAGCAATGACCGCAACACCTTCGTCGCTCCCAACGCCAGCAACAGCCCAATCGCCAATGCGGGCGCAAGCGGCCGAATCCCCTGCCGGAACACAAGTCCTACAATATTTCCGCGCGTCGCTCCGAGCGCGAGGCGCAACCCAATCTCCTGGGTCCGCTGGCTGACCGCCTGCAGAATCAGCGCATACAGCCCGATCGCCGCTAGCACCGTCGCCACAACGGCAAACGCCGTGCACATCGTGCCAAACAGGCTCACCGTCAGCCGGCTCTCCGCGATGCGGTCCTCCAGCGTTCGCACCTCGTACACCGCCAGATTCGCATCCATCCGCTGCACCTCGCGTCGGAAACCGTCCGCCAGTGTGCCGGGCGGCACTTGTGTCCTCGCCACCAAAAACATTTGCCGTTCCGGTTCTTCCGCAAACGGCAAATAAACGAGCGGATCGTGCTTCAGATGCTGCCGGAAATTCTGCAATATGTCCGGCACCACCCCGACCACCAGCAGCCACGAGCCCGGCGCCGCGCTCTCCTCCACCAGGCGCAGCCGCTTCCCCAGCGCCTCCTCGCCCGGCCAGAACTTCTCCGCAAACGTCTCGTTCACGACCGCCACCGGCGGCCCCGCCAGTCCGTCCGCCTCCAGAAACAGGCGCCCATGCCGCGCTTGCACCTGCATCATCTCGAAATAATTGTTGCTTACCACCAAGCCTCCCACCTCCGGGCGCTGCTCCGCGTCATTGCTCTTTCCTTCAAACTCCGCGCCAAACGGAATCCAATTCCCCAATGGCATTTGCGATGCCGCGCCCGCCATCTCCACGCCCGGCAACCCCTTCAGCCTCTTCGCCAGATTCTCGTGAAACGCAATCCAGCTCTCCGGGTTCTTGTACTTCGCCTCCGGCAAATTCACCCGCATCGTCAGCACATTCCTCGTGTTCACTCCGATCGGCATGCTGTACAAATTCACTGCGCTGCGAATCATCAGTCCCGCTCCAACCAGCAGCACCACGCAAAGCGCCATCTGGAATCCCACCAGCGCATTGGACGCTCGCATTCCAAATTTGCTTCCGGTCACGCCGCTCCCGCCGTCCTTCAACGCCGCGCTTACGTCCGTCTTCAGCAGCCGCAGCGCCGGCGCCAGTCCAAACAAAATCCCCGTTCCGATCGAAATCGCCCCAAGATAAGACAGCGCACTCCGGTCCAGCGTCAGATGCAGCCAGATCGGCTTCACTTGCGTGCCCATTCCGCGGTCAAACCACCGCAGCCCTCCCACCGCCACCAGCAATCCCAAAAATCCTCCGGCCACCG
>Ga0306920_100000880_pt1 | contig 36640 bp, 32 predicted proteins | sample flu12Cox44000170_FD_204666 | JGI IMG/M metagenome (GOLD analysis project Ga0306920, IMG submission 204666) | Lab enrichment of tropical soil microbial communities from Luquillo Experimental Forest, Puerto Rico - flux4day.12C.oxic.44.000.170 (v2)... | ecosystem: Environmental > Terrestrial >... | reverse complement strand
TCGAAATGACCGTCGAGGATGCTAATTGCTTGATCCCCGCCGGCTGGACTTTGCTCACCTAGTCGCGTTGCAACTGGATCAGGCTGACGTGGCGATACGGACGCTTGGTCAGCCCGCGAAATGCCGGGCGGCGCGCTGGAGCGTTAAAGCCCTGCACCGGGTCTCGACCGAACCGACGCAGTTGGTCTCGATATGGCTTACCGTGGATCGGATCCGCCAGGGACCGTTAGTTCGAATCCATCTCCCTCCACCGCGGAGTCTGCGAACTATCAGTTCCGAAGCCGCCAAGCCGCCTCTGCCGTTTCTTCAAACCTCTCGACCCGATTTACGAGTCCGATCGGGCGTTTAACGGGATCCGGCATTTGACTTTTACCCACAGGCCGCGATTTCCGGGCGTATAGGGAGCATCGACGCGTTTCGAGATGACCCCTTCGAGCTTCGAGGCTGCCATCGTTCCTGCTCACGCGCCGGGGCATCCGAGCCACCGTCGGGCATGACCCGGGGGACGAGGTGCACCGCGTCGATCTGAGGTCGCGGTCGCGACGGCACTCCACTCGTGGTCTCCGACCGATCGGTATGTCGCGCTCGACGAGGTCGGCCGGGTGATCTGCGGTCTCATTCAGATGTGCGACGGCTACGACGTTGGTACGATCGGCTGGTGGCGGCGAGGGCGCCGGCCATCAAGCGGATATTCGACCACAGAAAGGCCAGCGCGAACGCCGACGGAGCTATCTGCCAAGGCGGACTTCGAGTTTAGCAATGGCAGCGGAACCCATTGGGATACTCCAGTGCCGCCCACTCCCAACGGCCGGGCTCAGCGCGTCAGCCCGACGACCATGCGCGAAGCGGCAGCTGCGACGCGGGCGACCACGCCGGGATCGACGGCGTGCGGCCAGCGGTCCTGCGGCAAGTGGAATAGCGGATTGCTGCCCACAAGCGTCACATAGCACCCGCCGGCCCGATGAATGTCTCGCGTCTTGCCGGTCGGCACCAGGGTCTTCGGCGCGATGCGGTCCGGCGCCTGGCCGGCGCGGGTCAGTTCGGCCGCGGCCAGAGCGCGCAGATCGTCGCTCGCCGACTGAATTGAGAGCTCACCGCCGACCGCGCCGATATTGGCACCGTAATGGACCCAGATCGCACCTCCTTCAGCGACCGGCCGCTCCCAGCCAGGACGGCGGCTCATGAAGTCGTCGAGACCCAGATGACCGAGCTCGTGGCCGCTGTTGGCGGTGAAGATCACGTCGCAGAGAGGCGGAGAGGCGACCAGGGCGCGCAGCGATTCGAGCCAGCAGACAAGCCCGCCGCCGCGCTCCGAGGTTGATTGCCACCACGAGCTGCGCGGCGTCATGACGATGACCGGGGTACGAGCGCGGTCCTGTCCATTGATCATGACGACGACATTGCGCGCATGGGCCGGCGTTCGGTGGTTCTTAGACACGAGCCGCGCTGGGGCACGTCGAGCAGCGGCGGCGAGCACCACTTCTTTTGCCTCACTGGAAACATGAATTGCCGGCGCGCCGTAGGGGTGGCGGAACCGCTCGGCATTCAACAGCCCAAGCCCCGGCCGTGCACCCTTGCAGACGATGACGAGGCCGCGATGCACCGGGTTGCGACGCAGCCCTTCGTAGTCCGGGGTATAGACGCCGAGCGGCGACAACTCGGCCACGGCGATAGATGTTTCCGCGTCGACCGGCCCGAGGATGCCCGCGACGCCGTCGCCCCCGGTGGCAGGCGCGTCGAAAACCGATACGCCGGGCACGCGCGTACTGTCGAATTCCAGATAGGCGTCAATCGGATCGAGGCGATCCAGTGCGAACGTCTCGACCGCGGGCACGACGCCCAGGCCGGCAGCCTCCCGCATCAAGCAGTCGGCACCGACTTGATCACCCGCCGTCGCGGTGCGATGGATGCCCTGCGAATCCCACACGGTCGGCCAAGCGGTCGCCCGGGTCGTGGCGTCGTCGGACAAGCGCGCGCTGGCCCCGCGTGACGCGATAGTCTCCATTGTTCTGCGTCCTTAGTGGAGTTCGTCGAGCAGCGCCTTCGCCTCCTTCAGATCGGGCGTGTCGAAGCCCTCGGTGAACCAGCCGTAGACCGGGGCCAAAAGGTCGCTGGCTTCGGTGCGACGTCCCTGATCGCGGCGGAGCTGGGCGAGGGTCATTGTGACGCGCAATTCCCAGAGCTTGGCCTCTTGCTCCCGGGCAATGCTCACGGCCTTGCGGCACAGTTCCTCGGCGGCCTCGGTATCCCCTTGCCGCAGCAGCAGCTGGCCTTTGTGCCTGTTCAACTCCGCTGCAAACCACCGCTCGCTTGTCCTCTCAACAATCTGCAAAGCATCGTCTAACTGGGTCGCGGCCTCCTCAACTTGCCCAACGATTTCGTATGCCCAGGCGAGGAGGGCGATAAGATGGGGCATATACATCTGTACTCCTGTAGCGCGATACGCGGCCAAACCGCTGCGCAGGAGTGATATTCCTTCAGCCGCATCGCCATTTTTGACCTTGACCCAGCCGCGATAGATTGTTCCCAGCGCGCCCTCGTCGGGGAAACCCTGCTCGGTCGCCACTGCGCTCAGCTGGGCCGCTCGCTCAGCCAAGGCTGCGCTTGCTCCGACGAGCGAAAGCAGCCTGGCCCCAATCGCCAAGCTCGTAGTCAAAGAGGGCGCATGAGCCAGACTCCGAGCTTCAGCGATCGCGGCGTTGCTTCGTGCCAATGCTTGGTCCGGATAACCGAGACAGAAAAGCGCAATTCCCAGCAACGACTGTGATGAAACCTGTAGGTGAAACCCGCCCTGATGGACAGGCGCCCGATGGGGGATTGCACTATAAGACGCAAGTGCCTCCACCAGATGCGATCGGGATAGGGCGAATCTGCCGACAAGCTGCAGATTTCGGCCGAGGGAGTTGTTACCCATGGCTAGGCCAGTGGAATCGTTGCGCTGGCGGCTCAGACGCAGCAAGTCCTCCGCCAAGCGCTGCGCCAAGTGGAGTTCTCCACGGTGCATATGATATACGGACTGTCTCCAAGGGACGTGAAAGAACTCCGAGGGAGAACCGAGCCGCTCCCACAGCTCTCGGGCGCGGGCATGAGCATCACCGGGCCTTTGACGACGCTCAGGACCGGACCAAGCGCACTCCAAAATTCGAGCTCCTGTCGCTGCCGTTCGGGCTGTTCCGGCGACAGCGCCAGCAGGCCCAACGCCTTTTGGAATTGCGCGGCCGCTTCCGCCATCGCCGAGCGGGCAGCAGAGCGCTGGCCTGCCTTGCCCCAATAGGCGACGCTTTTTGCGACGAGCCCGGCCTCCGCATAATGCTGGGCGAAAAGCTCGGGCTGGCTGTCCATGAGCTCGGGGGAATGGGCTTCGAGCGCGTCGGCAATCCGGGCGTGCAACTGCTGTCGAGTGCCGCGCAATAGGCTGCCATGCGCCGCGTCCTGCACCAACGCGTGCTTAAACCTATAGATCGCGTCGGGCGGCGTTCCTCGCTCGAACACCAGCTCGGAGGCGGCGAGGCGAGCCAGAGAGTCTTGTAGCTCGTCCTCGGGAAGATCAGAGATGGCACGCAACAGTGCGTAGGAAAACTGGCGCCCGATCGCAGCGCCGATCTGCGCCACCAGCCGCACCGACGCCAGACGGTCGAGCCGCGCCATTAGCGAGTCGTGCAGGGTGGTCGGAATTCCCACCAGCGGGACACCGCTCTCCAGGACGCTTTTGGTCAATTCCTCGATAAAAAGCGGCACGCCGTCGGTGCGATCGACGATCTGATCGACCACCTCGTCGGGCAACGTCCTGCCGCCAGCGATCTGTGCTACCAGAGCAGTCCGGTCGCGTCTGTCCAGGCGGTTGAGCGTCAGCATCGTCACCTGCGGCTGGCCGATCCAGGGCGGCCAGAACTCAGGGCGGAACGTCGCGATCAGCAGCACCGGCAGGCTGCGGACACGCTCGACGGCGAGGTCGAGCAGTTCGAGCGAGGTCGGGTCGATCCAATGCGCATCCTCGAAAACCATGACCACCGGCTGCTGCCGCGCTAGACCTTCGAGCTGCCGGATCAGCGCCTCAAGTGTCCGCTCCTTCTTATGTTGCGGGCTGAGGTTCGGCAGCGGGTGCCGCTCCGAAGCCGGCAATGACAGCAGATCGGCGATCAACGCCGCATCCTTGTCGGGTGGCGCGGCGCGAGCGAGCAAGGCCTCGAGTTTTTCAAGCCTGGCCGCGGGCGGATCGTCAGCCACGAAGCCGGATGCTCGGCCGAGCTGGTCGACGAACGGGTAAAGTGCGCTGTCCTGGTGATAGGGCGAGCAGAAATAGCGCAAGCCGAGGTGCGGCTCGGCGTGGAGGCGCCCTTCCAGCTCCGCAGTGATGCGCGACTTGCCGATGCCGGGCTCGCCGGAGATCAGCACGACCTGGCCGTCACCCGCCTTGGCGCGCGCCCAGCGGCGCAACAGCAGGTCGACTTCCTCGTCGCGCCCGACCAGCGGGGTCAGCGCTGAGCCGCGCAGCGCCTCGAAGCGGCTGGCGACGGCGCTCGGGCTCAGTGCCTGCCATGCCGAAACCGGCCCGGCGATGCCCTTGAGTTCGATCTCGCCGAGATCCCGGTATTCGAAGAGCTCACCTGTCAGCCGGCGGGTGCTCGCCGCGATCACGACAGTGTCGGGCTCGGCCAAGGCCTGCAGGCGCGCGGCGAGATTGGGCGTATCGCCGGCGACATCGTGCTCGACAACTTCGCCGCCGACGACAACCAGCCCGGTGGCGATGCCGACGCGCGCGTGGAGCTCTTCGGCCTGATCGAGCTGCGGCACCCGATCGACCAGCGCCAGCCCGCAACGCGTGGCGCGCTCGGCATCGTCCTCGTGCGCCTGCGGATAGCCGAAATAAATCAGGATGCCGTCGCCCATGTAGCGGGCGACAAACCCGCCAAAGCCCTCGACAACCTCGGTGACGCAGCGATGGTAGCCGCCGATGATCCCGCGCAGATCCTCGGGATCGAGCCGTGCGGATAGGGGCGTTGAGCCGACCAGATCGCAGAACATCACCGTCAGTTGGCGGCGTTCGGCTGCTGAGGCAGGGGCGGTTTGGTCGGCCGGAGCGGGCGCCGGACGATCCTCGCCACGCAAACCAGAAATCGCGGCGAGCAGCCTACGCCGGTGACCGACCAGGTTCACGCCGAGGTCCTTGAGGTCGTCGGCGGTCAGCTCCGGCAACACCGCGGCGTCAATCGCGTTGTCACGAAACGCCGCTTCGTATTGCTGCATGCCGAGGCTGTGAAGCCAGGCTGCGATATCCACGCTCGCCTCCCCGCCGCGGTCACCACCGGCCCCCGTTTACCTTACAGGGATTACAGGTCGCGTGCGAGGATCGGGATCGCTGTGAACCGCTGGTCACCGCGTTCACGGGTTACCCGATCAATCGCGTCTTTTGAAGGCGCCGAAGGGCCGATCGAAGACCAGCATTTCGCCTGCACCCACACTACTTTGACGTTGGCTCAGTGACCAAAGCGTATCGGGCGCTCGACAACTACACAGCCGTGCGGTTGCGCCGGTGGTTGCGCTTCAAGCAAAAGGTCAGGGGACGCAGGGGCGGGACATATCCGCTCTCGCACCTTTGCGGGCATTACGGTCTCGTACGCGAGAGCGAGGATGGAATAGCCCCGACCCGTTACACGGCAACAATACAATGTTTCAAATTGAACCCTTGACGCCGTCGCGTGTTAAGAGATTAGGTCTCGTAATTGCGGTTGGATACCGAGGTGGGACAAGGGAAAGACGAGCGATGGTTGTGGCCGGCAGGCCAGCGCTGCTTCGTTCCGGCTTTGCCCAGTTCGGTGCTCAACCCTTTAACGTTGGCGGGGATCCGGCGCCTTAGCCGAACCTTTGCATGTTCGCCGATCGCTTATTCCTTCGCGGAGCTCTAGCTTGTCCGAGTTCGAAACAAATCACGCAGTTCTCATTCAGGCGATCGTCCGCCCTTCCCAGGACCACCCCGAAGCGACGATCCGAACAGGCAAGCTGGCCGTCAATCTCGATGCCCGGATTGTCTCTGTCGAGGATCAGCCGGTTCACATCACCAGCAAAGAGTATGGCATCCTCGAGCTTCTCAGTCTGCGCAAGGGTACCATCCTCACGAAGGAAATGTTTCTTGACCGGCTCTATCACGGAATGAACGAGCCTCAGCTTAAGATCATCGATGTATTCCTCTGCAAGCTGCGCAAAAAGCTCGCCCAGGCGACTGGCGGCAATCACTACATCGAAACGGTGTGGCGCCGCGGCTATGTGCTTCGTGACCCCGGCGGCGACGGCGGCCACCCAGACCCCTCGCGATGATGCCGGAGGCTCGCTTAGCGACGGCTCGCATCAATAATCACGGGTGGGTGCCGTGAAGCCGCGGTCTTGTTAGGGTCGTCCTGCGACCCCACGATCGCTTGTCGGTGCGCCCAATTGGCCTCGACTCCGGACAGCTGGTCGCCGCACGGTCTGTCTTCACGAACTAACCTGATCCACACCTGCGCTGGCTTGTATCTCGGCCGCGATCCTTGCCACGGTCGCGCTCCCGGTGCCGACGAGCCGCGCGGTCTTGCGGATGCGCGTCCCGGCCGCGAGCGCAGCCCGCTCAGCAGCCTCCCGATCTACCGAGAGCTGCGCAACTCGCCGAGGAATGCCACCAGGTCCTGAAGGCTGCGACCGAGACGATCGACGCTCCACGCTGCGACGACATCGAATTGATGCCACACTATGGCACGGCAGAGGCGATCGAACCCCGGCCGCTTGTCCCGCCCATTGGCGCCGCTGACGCCCTCGTCGCAAAACTCGGCAACCACCCGCCAGCCCCGCCGTTCCGCTGCGGCCAGTAGCTCCTGGCGTTGGTTCTCGACCGTCTGCTCTCCGGTGCTTACCCGCAGGTACAGGACGACGGTCTTTGCCTTGCTCATGTTCTCGTCCTTAAAAGTGCTCGTTGTCGGACACCCGAAAGCGGTGTTCCCGAGGCAAGCAATTCCGCCAATCTCGGGAGGCGATTTCAGAGGGGTTTTGAGGACAGCCTTCAACGGATGCCGGCTGCTGCCCTGATGGCGCGGATTGCTTCGCCCTGGTCGCGGTACTCGATAGCCATGCCGCGGTCATCGACCAGTCGGGCGACCACCGTTGCCGGCTCGGTGATCTTGCCGGCGGTATCGACCATCACCCGTTCCCAATCGCGGCGCTTCAGCGTCCAGCTTTGCCCCGCCAAGCGAACCTCTTTCACGATGCCGTCGCGGGTGACGCTCGACACCAGGCAGGGCGTATAGCCGACATAGCCGGCGTAAGCGCCGCTAAGCAGGCTGCTGTAGCGATTGCGTCGCTCGACCATGGCGAACATGCCGCGCTTTGCGACGGGCGTTGCGGCGGCTTGCGCGGCCTTATAAGCGGCATTGGCGCGCTCAAGCGCGGCGACGGTTGATGCAATGCTCATTGGGTACTCCATCGGTTGAACGATGGTCCCAAAATGCATGTCCTAGCCCGGTCGTCAAAACAAAATTAAACGAGCAATAAATCGACCCATTGACACGCCATTTTGCAAAGGCACGCAGTCATAGCGAAAGTGTTTAGAGACCGGGGGTGGGGGTCGGGGTGGGGTGGATTAGCAGACTGCGAGCATCTATATTTCAGTGCGCTTTCACGCGCCAGGTTTCCGGGTTAACCACTTAGCACTTCCCATGCCCCTAGCAGCCAACTCCCCATCCACCCGTTCGGAACGGACTGCTCCTCCAATCGCCTTTGCGCATCCCCCGGGAGCCACAAAAAAACTCGAAGAACGGTCGTTCGATGAAGGGTCTCCGCCTCACCAATAGGTTGCTCCCCGCGTTTATGTTACACATGGCGGCTCGCAGCCTATCTGCGCCTTGCTGTGCAGCCTACCAGAGCTCTCGATATGGTTAAAATGGAATCACTATCGGAGATTTCGCTAAACTCGCCGCTGAGCCGATGGGCTGATTAGGGGGAGCAGCCATGGTGGGCTGGCCCTTCCCTCTGATTGGTCTTGATTGAGACAGGAGCCTGGCTTGGGCCATCGCCTTTCCTCATCCTGAACGGCTCGACTCGTTGACGATCCTTTCGCGCCATCATTTTCGCGAGCGCCAAGCATTCCGGATGGGGAACGGGAGCAGCGGTCGTGGAAGCATTCCGAGAAAACACGGCTGCTCGAATTGCTCTTCCGTTTTTCGAGCCGAGGGCCGATCAGGGTGGTCTCGAAAGACGCCGTCCCTTTTCACGCAGGACCGGCGGTTCGAATCGCCTCCGTTTGTTGCGCGCGCACATTAAGCCGGTAGCCCAAAGTCGCGCCGGCGAGAAGAGTGACGAACCCGCGGCGTTTCAGGTGTGGCTGCCCGGCCGTGCAAGAGGTCGTGTTGCGCGTGGTCCAGGTCCGCGTGGACCGCTGGCCCTGACGGCTGCCACGCATCGGGGCCTCATCATTCGATGACTCGTCCGAGCGCAACCCATGCTGCGCGTCAGGTCGCTGTCCGCGGATCTCGCGAGCGCGTTCGTCGATCGTTGTGCGTCGGGCCAAGGTCGAGACGGCCGGAGACGTGTTCCAGGTAGCCCCGGTTCGAGAGCATCGCCGAGCGGAAGCTGTGCCGGCGCCAATTGACCGAGGATGGGAATGTCGAGATCAGCGGGCGAGACTTCCGCTAACGCGCATGCTCACGCGCACGCTTGGCTTGAAGGGATAGGCTTACGCTAGATAATCTGGGAGCGGATGGGGCGACGCACCGCCGCTGTCAGATAAATTTCTACAGCCGAGGGAGGAGAACACTATGTGCCTGCCGCGTACTCTGGTCCAAAGTCTGGGGACCGCACTGATCGCAATCCTCTTCACCATCTGGGGATCTGGAGGCGCACCAAGAGCGCAGGCCCCTGCCGGCCCGGTTCCTTGGGGGCTGCCGCCACTGCCGCCGGGGGTCGGCCCGGTCGAGAAATTCGCCGATATCAGCGAAACGCCCCAGGGCAAATTTCTGGAAGGCGGCGCGTTCGACGACCAGGGTAATCTGTGGTTTGTGGCGATCGGCAGCGGCTGGATTTCGTACCTGACGTCCGATGGCAAGCTGGTTCCCGTGGTCAATTGCAACCCGCCCGACGATCTCGGGCAGACCTGCGAACCGCAGGGCAGCCGGTGGCACGAAGGGAAACTCTACCTGACCACCCGGCACCGCGGCATTCTTACCTACGATCCAAAGACCAAGGAACTGAAGACACTCGTCTATACTTGGCGCAACCAGTTGTTTAAAGGTCCTAACGACCTCGATTTCGACGCCGAGGGAAACCTATTCTTCACCGATCCCTGGGCCACCGGACCTGGGCCCAACATGAGCGACCGAACAGGTGCAGTCTACCAATATTCGCGCGAAGGTGTTTTGCGCAAGGTGATGGACAGCGGCTTGTTCCCAAACGGGATCGCTGTTTACCCGGACAATAACGGGATCGCGATTGGGGACTGTGCCGCGGGGCGCATGTGGTACGGAGCCTTTATGACTGGCCCGACCATGGCTTGCCCGCAATGCCCGAAAGACCCCACCCACACGATGTTCGCTGGCGTCAAGGCGGGCACGTATTGTCCCGGCAACGGCTGCCCCGATGGCATCCATTACGACGTAAAGGGCAATCTGTGGGCACAAATGGCCCGGCTCGGAGGCATCGTCGAGATCGATCCGCGCGGCATCATTGTGGGTTTCGTGCCGATACCGAACGGCGATGTTCTGACGACGAATTTCGCGTTCGGCGGCCCCGACAACCAATACATTTACTTCGAGGGGGCGATCAGCGGCACCTTCTGGCGCTTCAAGGCGCCCTATCCCGGGCTGATCGGACCGGGCGGGGTCCGCCTGGCAGCACAACCCTGACCGCTGCGGACTTGTCGCACGCAACGCTGGAGCAGGCCTTGCCGGGCGTGTGACGCTGTATTGGCTATCCGGGTGCGAGGGTCGGCGACGGCATGCCACTTGCCTTGCTCATTTGCGCCATCCTCGCGCTCTGCTCGGTTCTGCCATTCTCGGCTTCGGCCAGGCGTTGCTGCCGAGGCTCTGGGTCAGGTAGGGCTAGCCCGCATTTCTCATACCGGGTGTTTTTTGGGCGGCGATCTCCGCGGCGGGCGGTCGAGCGGGGTGAAGAGGGCGGCGGTTGTGGAGTGAACGGGCTGGTTTCAACTTTTGCGAGTCTCGTCAGGGGCAGTGATCCCTGAGGTGTATAGTGTTATGTTGGCCGCGTTTTCTGGTGTCAGCACGCAGCAGCGAGCGCGGCATGCACGGCACGGTACTCGGCCTGGTAGGGAAAGGCCGACGGCATAGCCAACTTGATGCGGCGCACGTTGGTGCGCACCAGCGCCCCGATCTTTAACAGCTTGAGGCGGATGGTGCCGCACGAGGCGCGGGCGAACTGGGTATGGGCCAAGCCGATGCGGCGCAGGGCGCAAATCAGCACATAGGCCATTGAAGCAAACCACAGCCGCAGCTGGTTGGCGCGCATCGTGTGGGCCGAGGTGCGGTCGGCATAAAGGTCGAGCTGGCATTCCTTGATGCGGTTTTCCATCTCGCCGCGGGCGCAGTAGAGCTTTTCGTAGAGGTGGCGGGCCTCGTGCTCCTCCCGCGCCAGTGAGGTGACAACAAAGCGTGGATTGGCTTCGCCCCTGGTCCACTCGGCCTTGGCGACGACCCGCCGTTCGCGGCTCCAGCTCTGGCGCGTCTGCCAGGTGAAGTCCTTGAAGCGGCGCGCCGGCTTTTCGGTCCTTTGGCTCTGCTCTTGCGCCGCCGCGAGTTCGCTCTCGATCTCCCCGATCAGGCGGCTGTTTTTGGCTAAGCCAAACAGAAAATCGACGCTGTTGTTCTCGCACCACGCCATCAGCGCCTCGCGGGCAAAGCCCGAATCGGCACGCAGCAGGATGCGAACGTTGGGCCAGCGCTGGCGGATGCGGACGACGATCCGCGCCACCTCCTCGATGCTGCCGGCGCTCGCGTCAATGTTGGCCGGACGCAATTTGGCGGACAACAGGTGCCGGCCGCAGAACACATAGAGCGGCAGATAGCAGTAGGTATCGTAATAACCGTGGAAGAAACGCTCTTCCTGATGCCCATGCAGCGGATCGTCGGTGGCGTCGATGTCGAGCGTGATCTGCGGCGGCGGGGCCGCATGGGCGTCAAGAAACAGATCGACAAACAACCCCTCCATTGCCGCCGCGTCATGGCTGATCTTGTGATAGCGGGTCGGCTCCGGCCGGCTCAGCTCCAGCCGGTTGAGCGTCGATTTGCCGGCGAGCGGCGCACAATCCGCGCGTTGGGCTTCAAGCTTGCCGCCGAGCACCGCCATGACCGGGTCGTGCCGCAGCTGGTCGTGGTCGATCAGATCTTCATAGCCCAGCGCAATCCCCAACACCCGCTGGCCCACCAGGCTCGCCACCTCGTGCACCACTAGCTCGGCCACACGGTGATCGGTGAAGCAGCCAGCAAAGCGCTCGATCAACCGGATCTGCCGATCGGTGGCGCCGAGCAGCATCGCCCCGGCCTCCGAGGTCATCGTGCCACCGTCAAAGGCCGCCACCACCTTCCGCCCTTCGACGGGTGCAAAACCGAACAGATCCGCGCTACACTCTGTCTGCATCGGGGCTCCCTCTGGTCCTGAGCTAAACCGTTTGTACAACACGATTTTCTCAGATCTAGGTCCCCGATGCACCTACCCGTTTGAGAAATCTCGGCTAGGGATCGCGGTCCTTCACCTGAACGACCTCGGCGGGCATCTCCCCCGCGACTGCCAGGCGGGCATCGGCTCCGTGCCGCACCAGGGCGTTGGACCAGATGGTCTGACCGATCGGGGTTTCGGTCGACCATACGAGATCTCATACCGCGGTCTGAAACTTCCGAGGGTTTCTGCCGCTCTTGGGCGCTCCGACCTGTGGCGCGGGGCCGATTGCCGCAGGTGGGCCACTTGGCCATCGCTCAGTGGGCCGCGGCGGGGCTCTTTATTGATCCAGGCCATGGCCCAGGGCGTAATGCCGCTTGACGGGAGCAGATCGCCACAGCCGGGGCTCTCGAAGGCGATCTGAGCGAGGCCATCGCGGGCTAGGTTGGCTCGGCTGTCTGGCGCGAGATTTGCCACTGCTTGCTCACGCGACATTTAACCATAATCTGCGGCGTCATGGCCTTCGTTGGTGCAGAGGAGAGCCGTCGCCATGGACAGTGTTCGTACTTGGGTTCAGTGGATCATCGTGGCTGTCGTCGGCCTCAGCCCCATTTTGGCGTTTTGGATGGCCCGCGTCCTCGGCCATTATTGGCGGTGTAAGCAGGGGGAGCGGCACCTGCAGCGCCCGGCCGACGCGCCTGCCGCGACAGGAGCAGCGCGCAATGGCAAACCATCCCGAGGCGAATGCAAAGGACGAATGGGAGGCGAAAGGTTGCGCTCGCCAGGCGTAACGCTATCGCCTCGCCGTCCGCTCACCACCATATCCACGTGTCGGCTGCCACAGCGAGAACAGACCAGCCGTTCCTTCCAATCAGGCATCGAGGTGTCCGCGCCGCATCGAGCAGCCATCTCTGTGCGAGGTCACGATCGAGATGTTCCAGACGATAAACACGGCTCCCCAGCCGCCTACCGATCAGCCAGGTCTGCGCTGAGTTCGGATAGCTCCTTGACGAGCGATCCCCGCATGTCTTGTTCCCGCTGCAGGACCATCGCCGTCATCGCGATGAGATCCGCGGCCGTATAAGAGACACTGTGATCGTCAAACCACAGCTTCACCAAATAAATCGGAGACAAGGGGCTGCGCTCGGTAGCGCTGTTGGCCGGTTAGGGTTGGCGCAATACAGCGCAACAAAGGTGCGCTCAGTCAGGCTTGGGCTCCGGTAATTTATTGCCGTTCGCCTTGAACTTTTCGCCAAGCGCAGTGAGCTTGCCGCTACGGGTGTGGCATTGTTCGCAGCGCAACCCCGTTTGCCGCGAGTATACGGACCACGCCGAAGCCTCTCGACGCGGGACTATCAACGCCGAGGCAACCACAGCCGCGATCATCACCGTGGAAGTACCTGCGAAAACCATGTTTTCCGCGATAGTGCGAGTGTTTGAAGCGCGTTGTCTATGTATCAGAGGGACCTCCCTATAGCACTCCGGGCGTCGCGGCAGCCCCGAGCGTCATCGGCGGGCCGGGGTCAGATGTTTTTCGCGCCCCAGACCAGCCGCGCGAGGCGACGGCTCTGATCAGTTCGGCTTCGGCGTCGATTGTCCCGTCCGGCGTCACATTCCGCCGATCGAGCCCGGCCGGCCCACTCACTCGATGGAGGCCGATTGCGGGATCGTCAAGCCGAGCGCCTTGGCGGTCTTCAGGTTGATAACCAGCTCGAATTTCGTCGGCTGCTCGACCGGGATATCGGCCGGCTTGGCGCCCTTCAAGATCTTGTCCACATACACTGCGGCGCGCCGGTACATATCAGGAAAGCTCGGGTCGTACGACATGAGGCCGCCCATCCGGACCTGTGCCCTCTGGTCGAACATCGTAGGGAGCCGAGCCTTGACCGTCAGGTCGACCAAAGCCTTTGTATGTTCCCCAAAAAGTATCCCGGGCACCACGATCAGAGCGCCTGCGCGCTGGTCCACTATGGCCCGGAGGGCGGGTTCGAAATCGTCGGGGCCGCTTACGCTCTTCGGCACGAGTTCGAGGTTCAAGGAGCGAGCCGCCCGCTCGATCTCACTGAGGTGGGGAGCCGCGGTCGGATCGGGGCTCCAGAGGACGCCGACGCGCCTGGCTTCCGGAACGGCTATGCTCAACAACTGGAGCCGTTTAGCTATGATGTCGACGACTTGAATGCTCACCCCGGTCACGTTTCCGCCCGGCCGCGCGAGCGAGGCGACGAGACCGAAACCAACCGGATCTGCGCTCCGAGCAAAGACGATCGGGATCGTCTGGGTGGCGCCCTTCGCTGCCTGCGCCGCCGGCGTGCCAATCGCGACGATGACGTCCGGCTGTAGGCCGACCAGCTCGGCGGCGAGGCTCGGGAGGATCTCGTACTTTTTTGTCTCGGCGTAGCGGCGTTCGATAACGAGGTTCCGCCCCTCGACCCATCCGAGATCTCGCAATGCTTGAGCTATGATCGGCTCGAAAGGCGTCGAAGGAGAGGCCGTGTCCGACAATATCCCTATTCGCTCGACCTTCTCGGGTTGCTGCGCACCAGTCGAGAGCGGCCACGCGCAAAGGCCCAGGGCGAGCGCGACAATGGCCCGTCGGCTCACTCAATGACCTCGTCAGCGCGGGCGAGGATCGTTTGCGGGACCTCGATGCCGATCGCCTTCGCCACTTTCTGATTGATCACTAGCTGGAACCTGGTCGGCTGCTGCGCCGGAGTGTCTGCAGGTGACACGCCCTTCAGCATCTTGTCGGCAAGCGCGGCCTCCGTGGCATAAAGCTCCCGTAAGGTCGTGCCGTAGCTCGCAAGACATGCGGAAGCGGCCATTTCCGGCCATTCGCAAATCGCCGGGAGCTTGTGTGCCGCAAGCAGAGCGCCGAGTTCTTCACGAAAGTGGAAGAGGAGGGGCGACGAAAGAACGTTGACGGCTTCCGCGCCCTCTGCGCGGAGAAATGAGATGGCGGGCGGGAAGTCCGAAGGATTGTGTACGTCTGCGGTCCGAAGCTGCACACCGAGCGTCTGCGCGGTGTCGGCGATTTTCTGCAACCCTGCGGGATCGCTGATGGCTGGATCGTTCAGCAGGCCGAAGCGTCGTGCAGCGGGCAGGATCTCCTTCAAGACTTCCAGCCGCTTCGCGTCGAGTTCGGGAATGAGGAGACTGACACCGGTGACGTTGCGGCCTGGGCGCCCCATGCTGTCGATCAATCCAAGGGCAACGAGGTCATTGCCGGCGGCAACGATCGGGATCGCGTCTGTTGCGCGCTGCGCCGCTAGCGCTGCAGCGGGGCCTTGCGCGACAATGACGCTCGCCTTTTCCCGCACCAGTGCATCCGCCAATTCTCGGAAGCGTCCGGCGTCACCCTCGGCCAGCCGGAAGTCGAGGCGGATGTTCTTTCCATCTACATCGCCGAGCGCCGCCAACTCATCGCGAAGCAACGTCGCTGTGGGTTCGTTATTGTCAGCGCTGTTGATCCGCAGCACACCCACCAGCGGCAGCCTTGTCGTGTCTTGCGCCGATGCGGGGACAGTCGTGCAGAGCGCAAGAAGTAGGCCGAGACGCCGCATTGGATGACCTCGTCGAGGGTTGCGGTCGCACGCTCTTGCCGTTGATCGGCTCACCCGTCCTCCCTGAGGTGCGTGTTCTTATGGCTTCGGCCGCACCTTCATGCAGCGTAGCGCAAGGCCGCACAGCTTCCAACCGTCCAGCCAAGAACGGGTCGCCGTCGGCGGATCGCAGGACTAAGCGTCGCTTCCGCCCTTTTATCAGCTACGGGAACCGCGGCCGACTATCCCGACGGCGCGGTCGCGCGGAGGGCGGGTTCGATCGGACGCCGCGAGCGGCAAGTTGGCATGTCACATGGCTGTGAAGGAGGAAACCCGCCGCCGAACCGTTATCGGCTGGGCGTTAAAGCCACTCTGTCGCAGGAGACCTTAATTGCGCGTTCTCGAATTGGCTTTGGCCGGAGCACTTGCTTTAACCGCCCCGGTAGCGGCGCAGGCCGGGTCGTTGGGATCGACCACGACGCCAGGTGTAGCGGGTCCGGCGCCGGGCGTTGTGCGAGTATGGGATGGCAATCGTCCGAGCTGGCATCCAATGCCCAACGGTTGGAACGGTGACTGGCGCCGAGCATCCGGCCCCTCGTGCCAATGGAACGGCGGATGGGTTTCGCGACGTTCGTGGCCGAATGGTCCTCTTGGCGGGTGGGCTTGCTGTCCGGGGCCGGGGGTCCCTACTTACTGGGTGTGGGGTTCAAGCGGCGGCGCCTTTGATTACCCGTTCTCCGATTGGCGAGGGCCGACTGGGGGCTGGGGTAATCCCTAGCTGCGCCGGTTAGATCCCGGCCCGACGGGCTCATATACGTCGAATGATCCTACCCAATCGCTACGCAACTCGGGATCATTGACTCGGCCGTCTCGGCACGGATCATCTCGATCTCTACCTGCTGCACTGGCCAAGTCGGGACACCTAGCTTTCCAGCATAGTGGCGGCGTTCGAAAGTCTACGCGCGGCAGGGAAGATTCGCGCCTGGGGCGTGTCCAACTTCAAGGTCGGTGACATGGAAGACCTTTTCCGTGTTTCAAACGGCGATCGCTGCGCGACCAATCAGGTCCTTTATAACCTCGGCAACCGCGGCATCGAGAATGACCTCCTACCATCGTGCGAGCGGCACCGCATGCCGGTGATGGCCTATTCACCGCTCGGCGGGGCCGGCGCTAGCCTGCTGCGTGATTCCACGCTTGCACGTATCGGCGCCGCACATCATGAGGCTTGTCGGGGTGGCGTGGGATGACGGTGATCACGATGAGCCGCGAGAAACTGACGCGTCTGCGGGTGCTGATCGCGCCAGGGTCGCTTCCGGGACGAGAAACGCGCGGGCGATTTCACAGGTCGAGAGCCCGCCGAGCGTGCGAAAGGTCGCTCACCGAGCCGGGGTGAGCGTGATGGTGGGAGGATCGGCTAGCGGGTTGGCGAAATAGGCTGGCAGGTCGAGGCCCGCTTCACCGTGTTCAGTCGCTTGGGCTTGGGTGCCGACGTCCGGGAATGGAATTGATGACAAAGAAAATTCGCGATAGACAACGCTGAACGACAGTCCAAAGCTGGTCCCAAGATGGCCACAGTTTTGGCGGCAGCATCTCTGGGACAGGCGCCACAAACGATGCCACCTGCGGCGAGAGGGCAAAGCCCGCGATCCTTCCGCGCGCGAGGGCCGGCGCCCCCTTGCGGCGCGCCACTGTTGACCTCGGCAAAGCGCGAACCGGCCTAGGCGTTCCTCTCCTGAAGGATGATGCGGTACTCGGCATTTTCGTGATCTACCGCCAGGAGGTGCGGCCGTTCTCGGACAAGCGGTCAGGGCGTCGGGTAGTGGGTCGTCAGCTTTTTTCCGCCCTTCTCGACAGGCTCGGCGTCGATCAGGACGAAGGCGAAGACCGCGGGCTCCGAGCCCCTGGCGACCCAGGCGTGCATCGTGCCGCATCGGCATCGCGCCCAACGTGTTTCTCGGCAAGATCGGCTCCGACCTGCAAAAGCCGGACGGCCTTGTCGTCATCACCAAGGACAACCTCCCCGGCGCTCTGCTCCGACTAAAGCTGCAGGAGATCTACGGCATCGGCGCGCGCATGGAGCAACGGCTCAACCGCGCCGGCATCTTCACCGTCGCCCAGCTCTGGAACGCCACGCCGTTCCGATTGCGCCGCGTGTGGGGCGGCATCAATGGCGTGCTGTTCCATCAGATGCTGCACGGCGTCGATATCCGGCCTCCCTCCTCCCGGTTTTCGAAAAGTATGGGTCATCAGCATCTGCTGGAGCCTGACCTGCGCACACATCAAGGCGCGCACGATTTTGCCCAGCACCTGCTCACCAAAGCGGCCGAACGGCTGCGACGCGGCGACTATTATTGCCGCCGTTTAGGACTGCACCTTTCCTGGACCGCCGATCTCGGCGGCTGGTGGGACGAGATCGACTTCCTCGAGACGCACGACACCGGCTTTCTGCTCGCGCGGCTTGAGCAGCTCTGGCAGCGCGTGCCGCCGTACAAGCCGCTCAGTGTCGGCGTCGTGCTGCTCGACCTGGTTCCCGCGGGCCAGCACCAGCCGGATCTCTTTGCGGCTGACGTTCAGAGGTGGCAAAGGCTGTCGCCACTGATCGACCGCATCAACGACCGCTACCGCCGCTGCGCGATCGGCTTCGGCCTGTTTCCTCCCGATGTGCGCGCCTTCAAGGGGCATGCGGCTTTTCATCGGGTACCGGAGAGGTGGGAATTTTGATAGTCGTCCTGTCGATCAAAGGATCCTGAGATTTTCGCTCGGCAATGTCAGACTCGCCAAACCGGTGTTCCGGAAAGTTCGGCCCTAGAGATCTAAGCGTCGTGGCGACGCCACCATCAGGCCAAGGAGTCGCGTAGTAGAGGCGACGTGCTTCCGGCATCGCGTCGCTCAGACTCGGGCCGAGGTCCGCGCGGCGGGTGACGATCTGATAGAGCGGCGTGCCGTCGTTCGGCTGCACAACGACGACCTCGCATAACCGGTCGTCTGAATATCGGATCGTCATATCAACATCCATCCGTTGTCACTCCCCTTCTCCGTCCTGAACCATACGTCGTTTCAAGAATTTTAGAACTGCCCCTTGATGGGTAAACCGCGCACCATAATTTAAACGTTTGTTGAAATGTTGGAACCCTCTCGCATGGATGAGAAGCATGCGATCGCCGCGCTTGGCGCTCTCGCTCAAGAAACCCGCCTCGCGCTGTTCCGGCTGCTGGTCACCTGCGGGTCGGCGGGGCTTCCGGCCGGCGCGATCGCCGAGCGCCTCGGCGTTCAGCCCTCATTGCTTTCCTTCCACCTCTCGCAGCTTGTCCATGCCGGTTTGATTAGCCAGCGCCGTTTAAGCCGACAGCTGATCTATTCGACCGACTACGGCGCGATGAACGCGCTGCTGACCTACCTCACTGAAAATTGCTGCGGGCGCGATGCCGTCTGCACCCCGGTCTGCGACCCGGCTGCCGCATGCAGCGCCGATGCCAATGCGAAGACGACAGCCGCATAAGGAGACAAGTCATGGATGCTCTTCAGATCAAGGAAATGGTGCGCGCCCGCTATGGCGGTATTGCCGCGGCCAGCGAGACAAGCTGCTGCGAGCCGACGGCCTCATCCTGTTGCGGACCGGAAGCCGCCTCGCACGATAAAGCCCGCCGGATGGGCTACTCCGAGGCTGAGCTCACCGCCGTCCCGGAGGGCGCAAATCTCGGGCTTGGCTGTGGCAACCCGCTGGTGATCGCCGCGATGCACCCGGGAGAGACCGTGGTCGATCTCGGCAGCGGCGCCGGCCTTGATTGTTTCCTCGCGGCACAACAAGTCGGCCAAACTGGACATGTCATCGGCGTCGACATGACCCACGAGATGCTCAAAAAAGCGCGCGACAACGCTGCCCGTATAGGCGCGGCGAATGTCGAATTCCGCCTTGGCGAGCTCGAGAACCTGCCGGTCGCCGACAATACAGCGGACGTCGTGATCTCGAACTGCGTGATCAATCTCGTGCCCGACAAGGAGCAGGTGTTTCGCGAAGCGTTTCGCGTGCTGAAACAGGGCGGCCGGCTTGCCGTCTCGGACATCATCAACACCGCGCCGCTATCGGCCGAGCTGCAGTCCGATCCCTCCCTCCTCTGCAGCTGCGTAGCTGGCGCGGCCCCGGCCGATCGCGTCGAGAACTGGCTCTCAGAGGCGGGATTTGTCGATGTGCGCGTTACGCCGAAACCGGAAAGCCGCGAGCTGATCAAGACCTGGGCGCCCGGCCGCAACCTCGAGAACCATATCGTCTCGGCCATGGTCGAAGCCCGCAAACCGTGAGGGATGCGGGCGGAACATGACGAGCGGGGGAATTTACAACGTCTTATTTCTCTGCACTGGCAATTCGGCATGACGTTCCTGGAAATTGCCTCGCGTCGGCGGGCGCTGAGCCGTCCGATTGTCCACGAGGCGTTCAGCGAACTGGTGGCGACGGCTTTTCTGCTCATCGCCGTGGTCGGGTCCGGCATCATGGCTGAACGCCTGTGCGGCGGAATTGTCGGTCTTGCCCTGCTGGCCAATGCGATCGCCACGGGCGGCGCGCTTGTGGCCCTCATCCTCGCTTTCGGACCGCAGTCGGGCGCGCATATGAACCCGGTTGTGACGCTGGCCGCTGCGGCGACTGAGGGCTTACGCTGGCACGCGGTGCCGGCCTACATCGCGGCCCAAATCGGGGGCGCCATCCTCGGTGTATGGCTAGCGCATATCATGTTCGATCTGCCGGTCTGGCAGTTGTCGCAGCATGCCCGCACGGGATTGCCTCAATGGGTTGCCGAAGCGATCGCGACGTTCGGCCTGCTGACGGTGATCTGGGGCTGCCGCGCGCACAGGGAGCCGGTGACGGCGTTCGCCGTCGGGGCCTACATCACCGGGGCGTACTGGTTCACTGCCTCGACGTCCTTTGCCAATCCCGCTGTGACGATCGCACGTTCGCTGACTGACACGTTCGCCGGAATTCGTCCCGTCGATGCGCCGGGGTTCATTGTGGCGCAGCTGATCGCTCTGCTGCTGGCCTTGCCGCTCCTGTATCGGTACGCGGCAAAAACGGCGTGATCAGGCGGGGACTAGAGTGGCGGACACGAGCGATTTCGAGACGCGGTCGGCGACGCTGGCCGACGCAGCGGCTATTGCGGCGATCTACAATGAAGGCATTGCTGATCGTGTCGCCACCTTCGAGACTGAGCCGCGCTCGGTTGCACAAATTGCCGAGTGGTTCAGCGGACGGCGGATTGTGGTCGTCGCTGAAACCGGCAAGGATGGACTCGTGGCCTTTGCGGCTTCGTCCCCCTACAGCGACCGGCCCTGCTATAGCGGCATCGGCGAATTCTCCGCGTATGTGCGGCGCGATTATCGCCACCGTGGCGCGGGCCGCGCGGTCCTCGCCGCGCTGATGGAGGCGGCCACGGCGGCCGGCTTGCACAAGCTGACCAGCTGGGTGTTTCCGGAGAACCTTGCAAGCCGCGCCCTTTTGAAGCGGCTCGGTTTCGAGGAAATCGGAATCCATCGCCGTCATGGGAAATTGGATGGCTACTGGCGCGACTGCGTGATCGTCGAGCGGTTGCTGGATACGGGCAGCGCCGAGGATCAAGCATAAAACGCCCGGTCGTCGTCGCAGCTCTGGGGACCGCGCAAACACTCGCTTGGGGATCAAGCTATTATCTGCCGGCGATCCTGGCTGATCCGATTGCGCAGGGGCTCGGCGTGTCGCGTACTGCCGTATTCGGCCTCTTCTCGGGCGCGCTGGTGCTGTCGGCGGTGCTGGGTCCCTCCGTCGGCCGCGCGATCGACAATCACGGCGGCCGCGGCGTGCTGACGCTTTCCAATCTGGTGCTTGCGGCGGGACTCGTCCTGCTCGGTACCGCACAGGGATTTGTCACAGTCGCTGTCGCTTGGGCAGTACTCGGCGTCGGCATGGCTATGGGCCTTTATGATCCCGCTTTCGCCACCCTCACCGGGCTCTACGGCCGCGCCGCCCGCGGACCGATTACCGGCATTACTCTCATCGCGGGTTTTGTGAGCACGGTCGGATGGCCGCTGTCAGCCTTTCTCGACGCGCAATTTGGCTGGCGCTGGGCATGCTTCATTTCGGCGCTGCATATTCTGATCGGGTTGCCCTTGAACCGGTTGCTTATCCCGCGGGCACCGCCGCCCGCCCGCGCCCCGGAAATGGCTGCGGAGAGTTTGCGGGCGCCGCGCGGCGCTATGGTTATCCTCGCTTTCGTGTTCGCCGCGACCTGGTTTGTCACCGGTGCTATGGCGGCGCATCTGCCGCGACTGCTCGAGATCGCCGGCGCCAGTACTACGGCGGCTATCGCGGCCGCCGCCTTGGTCGGACCGGCGCAGGTCGCGGCGCGGCTCGTCGAATTCGGGGCGCTGCGTAGGGTGCATCCGCTGGTGTCGGCGCGTTTGGCCGCTCTCCTCCATCCGGTCGGGGCAGTAATCCTCGGACTGTTCGGGCCGGCCGCGATCACCGCATTTGCGGTGTTGCATGGTGCCGGCAATGGCCTATTGACGATCGCCAAGGGGACCGTGCCGTTGGTGATCTTCGGACCAGCCGGCTACGGGCTGCGCAGCGGCATTCTCGGAGCGCCTGCGCGTGCGACACAGGCGTTCTCGCCATTGCTGTTCGATCTTTTGATGGACCGCATGGGCATCGGGGTGATTGCCGTCTCAGCCGGCCTTAGCCTAACCGCGTTCGCCGCGATGCTGCTCTTGAAGGCGCGGCCCAGGGCCGCTCCCGTGCCGGCATGAGAAGACCGGCGTAGTTTCCGCTCCGAGGCGGGACCCTACGGCCGTTGCCAGACGTCTCGCGATAGGAAGAACGTCGCGGCAGCGCCGGCCACACATGCGAGTCCGCAGGTGCCGAAGCTGAGGGTCCAGGCAGCTGGCTGCGATGTTCCGCCGAAGAGATCGAGGGTAACCCCAAATAGGACGGTTCCGAGGAACCCGGCGCCAAAGCCGATGCAGGAATAGACTCCAATTGTTGCCCCTCTGTGGCGCGGAGCGGCGACGGCGAGGACACCCGAAGTGAGATTGGAGAAGTTGCCCTGCACGATGAAGCCGATGGCCACGGCCAGCGATAGGACGGCAATGTAAGGGAGGGTCGCCGTGAAGCCGAAGAGGCCACCGGTGAGTGCCGAAAGCAAAAAGACAAGCGCAGCGATGTTGCGCAAGCCGTAGCGGATCGACAGCTCGTTTCCAAGGAGACCGGCGGGAACACCGAGAAAATTGATCAGCGCGCCAGCCGCCAGGATGATCCAGGCTTGGGCGGGAACTCCCGCCTGACCGGCGGCGCAAAAGGTGAGGAAAACAACGATCCACTGCCGCAATCCGATCGACCCCCAGATCGCTGCGGCATAGCCGACGATCAGGACGACGGCATCGCGATTGCCGAATACCGGCCTGATATCGAGCATCGGGGGCGTCGGCTCGTTGGTCATCCCTGGATCCGCCCTTGGCAGGGCAGCCCACGCAATGACGACGCCGGCAGTGCTCAGGATGCCGGCCACAACAAAAGCGCTGCGCCAGCCCAATAGCGTCCCGACCCTCCCGAGGAGAAAAGACAGCGAAGCGCCGATGGTGAATGAACTGCTGTAGAACGCGGCAATTCGCGCCCGCACAGTGCCGTCGGCGCCATGGGTGATCGCCTGCAGGCCGGGCATATACATGCCGGCAAGCGCGATGCCGGCGACGGCCCGGAAGCCGAGCGCCGGAAGTAGACTGTCGCACAATGCGATCCCGAAACAGGACAGCGCGCTAAACGCGCTCGAGATGAGATAAATCCGCCGGGCGGGCTGGCGATCGGTCAGGCTGACCAAGGGCACCACGGCCAGCATGTAACCTCCGGACATGATACCGGCGAGCCACCCGGCTTGTGTGTTGGTCAGCGACCAGGCCTCGATAAATTGGGGGAGCAGCGCCGGCACGGTTGAGTAGCCGGCCAGGCCAAGGATTTCGGCACCGCATATCGCAGCAACGATTGCCGCCGAAGGTCCCTTTCGGGCGGAGCTATCCGAAGTCACCGTGCACCAGTTTCGCTCGCTCACGAGCTTGATTCAGGTCAATGCGGTTTGGCGTGGCGTGCTCAGCGTTGGCTTGCCGCCGCTTGCCATCGAGGTCAATGATGTTCACGTGCAGTTTGGGCATGGCCTTCCCCAGCATTGCGGTTGCGGGACAGACGCGCACGAACCGGCCTTCATGCGCAGCAGCAGCGGCAACAAGGGCGGGAAGCCGGCCGTGTTCAGCGTATGGAATTCGACGATCAAGAAGACCACGAAAAAAACTGGAATCATAAGAGCGATTGTGTCTCCTAAAAGCGGACACCAATACCCGGAATAGCTCGTTATTTTATTTGGCGTTATGGTGGAGACTGTCCGCCAATAACGGCGCTGATCTGCCCGAGGACACACGTAATGTACAAAAATATCTTGGTCGCTATCGACCTTAACGATGAGACCTCCTGCCGCAAGCCGCTGCTGTCGGCGGCCGAGCTCGCTCGAACGTTCGGCGCGCGCCTTCATATCCTCACCGTCGTGCGCGAGGTTGAGGCCATCTTGCAGGCAAGCGCGGTGCCGCTCGGCTATGAACTCGTTACCTCGGATCTTGAAAACCGGATCGCCGCGCTGATCCGCCGCGTCAACGCCTCCGACCTTAGCCCGAACGTTCTCGTCAAGCATGGCGCCAGCATCTATGCCGAAATTTTGGGCGTCGCCGAGGAAGCCGAGGCCGATCTCGTTGTCGTCGGATCGCATAGGCCGGCGATGAAGGATTACCTTTTAGGCACCAATGCAGCACGGGTCGTGCGCCACGCCCGCTGTTCGGTTCTCGTCGCCCGGGAGTGAGCGTGGACGGCGGCTTTCCGGATATTCGCGGGCTTTCCGAGAAGGAGGCCGCCGCCCGCCTTAAAGCGGAGGGCCCCAACACCCTCCCGCAGGCCGACCGCCGCACTTTCCTCCGCATCGTCCGCGAGATCCTGAAAGAGCCGATGTTCGCGCTGCTGCTGGGCGCAGCCGCGATCTATCTCGTTCTCGGCGATCTCAAAGAAGCCGTCGTGCTCGGCATTTTCGCATGCACCTCGGTTCTGATTGCCGTCGTTCAGGAATCCCGCACCGAGCGGGTGCTCGAAAGCCTGCGCGACCTGACCAGCCCGCGCGCGCTCGTCATCCGCGACGGCATGGAAAAACGCATCGCCGGTGCCGAAGTGGTGCGCGGCGACCTTGTGATCCTGGCCGAGGGCGACCGCGTGCCGGCCGACGGCATTGTGCTCGCCGCCCATGATCTGCAGTGCGATGAATCGCTGCTCACCGGCGAGGCCGTTCCGGTCCGCAAGATTGCCGCTCCTGGGGCGCCGCCCGCGCGGCCTGGCGGCGATGATTTGCCTCACGTCTATTCCGGCAGTCTGGTCGTCCGGGGGCACGGCCAATCCGAGATCATCGCCACCGGCGGGCGCAGCGAAATCGGCAGGATCGGCCTTGCGATCACACGCATCGACACCGAGCCGCCACGGCTCCGCGTGCAGACGCAGCGCCTTGTGCGCAATTTTGCCGCCGTCAGCCTGACTTTGAGCGCGCTCGCCGTGTTGCTGTACGGCCTCTGGCGCGGCGGATGGCTGGATGCCTTGCTCAGCGGCATCGCGCTAGGCATGTCCATGCTGCCGGAAGAATTTCCGTTGGTCCTGACGGTGTTCATGGTGATGGGCGCCTGGCGCATCTCGCGCGCCCGCGTCCTGACCCGGCGGGTCGCGGCGATCGAGACGCTTGGCGCGGCGACCGTGCTTTGCACCGACAAGACCGGCACGCTCACCCAGAACCGGATGACCATCGTGGCGCTGCGCACCGGCGGCGATCTGTGGCGCGTCGAGGACAAAGGTCCGGTCGGTGCCCGTTTCGCGGCTCTCCTCGAGCACGGCATTCTCGCGAGCGCCCGCGAGCCCTTCGATCCGATGGAGAAGGCCTTCCATGCCCTCGGCAAGGAGCGCCTGCCGGCGGATCATTTGCCGCACAGCGGCCGCAGCTTGCAGTGGGAATACGGCCTCCGTCCCGATCTTCTCGCGGTCACTCATGTGTGGGCAGAGACCGGCTCGTCCGAGCTCACCGTCGCCGCCAAAGGCGCGCCGGAAGCCATTGCGGAGCTCTGCCGCTTGCTGCCAAGCGATCGCGCGGAGTTAGGCCGTGCCGTCGACGCGATGGCGCAGGAGGGCATGCGCGTGCTGGCGGTCGCGCGCGCCTCCGTACCGGCCGATAGCGCGCGCCCGGAGACGCCACGCGCTTTACCGTTCGAGTTTCTCGGATTGGTTGGTCTTGCCGATCCCTTGCGTCCGACCGTGCCCGCCGCCGTCCGGCAATGCCGCGCCGCCGGCATCCGCGTAATAATGATCACCGGCGATTATCCGCAAACGGCGCGCGCTATCGCGACCCAGGCAAACCTGGAAATCGGCGACATTGTCACCGGCAGCGAACTCGAAGACATGAGCGACGCCGATCTTCAGCAGCGCGTCCGCTCGGCGACGATTTTCGCGCGCACGATGCCCGAGCAGAAGCTGCGGATCGTCGATGCCCTGAAGGCCAATGGCGAGGTTGTCGCGATGACCGGTGACGGCGTCAATGACGCGCCTTCGCTCAAAGCAGCGCATATCGGCATCGCCATGGGCGGCCGCGGCACCGACGTCGCGCGCGAGGCTGCTTCGCTCATTTTGCTTGATGATGATTTTGCGTCGATCGTCACCGCCGTTCGTCTTGGGCGGCGGATCTACGACAATCTGCGCAAGGCCATGGCCTACATCCTCGCCGTCCACGTGCCAATCGCCGGCCTTGCCCTGATCCCGCTGCTGGCCGATTTGCCGCTTGTGTTCTGGCCCCTGCACATCGCCTTTCTTGAAATGGTCATCGATCCGGTGTGCTCGATCGTGTTCGAGGCGGAGGGCGAAGAGGCCGATACAATGCGGCGGCCGCCGCGCCATCCCTCCGCTCCGCTCTTCTCCTTGCGCTACGTGCTGTGGAGTCTACTGCAGGGAGCCCTGGTGCTGGCGCTGGTCGCCGGCCTTTTTGTCATGGCGCTGCATCAAAACCTTCCGGAGCCGGATGCGCGCGCTCTCGCCTTTGCGGCGCTGGTCGCGGCCAATCTCGGCCTGGTGCTCGTCAACCGCTCACGGAGCGCGTCCATTATTGCCGCCCTCACACGGCCAAACGCGGCCTTGTGGTGGGTGGTCGCGGCGACGGCCGCCATCCTCACTGGCGTCATCGTCATCCCGCCGGCCCGCGCATTGTTCCATTTTGGGCCTCTGCATGGCGACGATATCCTCGTGGCACTGGCCAGCGGCTTGATCGCCCTGCTGCTGCTCGAGCTAACCAAATTAGTCATCCGTCCACCCGCCGCTCACCGCGCGGTTACCCAGGCGCCTGCGGTCAGCCAATAAACCAATGATGCACGGCATGCACTGCGCCCGCCGACGCAAGCGTCACGATCACAAACGCAAGCAGCGCAGCGACAAATCCGATGCCAATAACGACGCCGTCGCGCTCCATCAAACCCAGGGCAAGCAGGCAGATCGCGCTACCGGGCGCGACATGGCCCAGCGGAATTGGCAGAGTGATGATCAGCGCCAGGACCAGACAAATTACCCCTATCGGAATCTTTGCCCAATCATTGGCAAGCCACAAAGCGCGCGGGCGGACCAGCCTCTCGAAACGTTCCACTGTGGGCTGCATGCGCGCCAACAGCGCCACGTAATCACCCCGCGCCATTGATCGCCGGAGGATAAAGGCGGGCAGCCAGGCTCGCCTTCCGCCCACCGCCAGCTGAGCGGAGATGATCATCAGCGGGACGCCAAACAGCACCGAGATACCAGGTGCCGGCACCGGGAGGACCATGGGCAATGCGAGGATCAGCAGCCATGCACCGATCGAGCGTGTGCCGAGAAAATCGGCGATGTCCGCGAGTACGACGCGCTCGCTCTTTACGGTGCGGGCATGTTCCGCCAAGAGCTCGGACAGACCTCGCGCGTCCTGTGGTTCGCAATCGGGCACAACGGCGTTCAGCGGGTCTGCAGCCGGTTCCAAAACACCGCGCCGAGAAGCCCCATCAAATACCCTATTGCCGCCGTTACGAGGATCAGGACGATCGCCCGGCCGATCGCGAACGGTTCGACCACAAAGACCGGCTTCAAAAAGTGTAGCCAAAAGATGAAATCAATCCACGGCTGCCCCCAGCCCACCGCAACCACAATGGCCCAAAGAAGATGCCAGCCGCCCACCAACGAACCGAGCACCAATCCGCTTTTGTTTGGCCCAAGGTGAGTCGTGGGCGATCTGACGACATTATTCATCTCATAGAACTCCATTCCCGGGCTCACTTCGAGGCGGCATCCGGCCGCGCCGCAGCGGAAGGTCGGGGCATAGAACGAGCTTGCCCTTGAGACCGCCGCCTCGAGACGGCGATGTGCCTCGGCGACCTCATTGAAGGAGATGCGCTCGGCGACCCGTGGCCGGATTGTGCCCGTTGCCAATAGACCGAAGAGCCGCTCCAAATCCTCCTGGAACCAGGTCGGATGCCGGGCCCGCATCACGTTGATCGAGTAAACGCGAAGGCGCTTGCCGCCGGGCAACCAGCTTAGCAACCGCCGCCATAGATAGACGCGTGCAATCCACATCAAGATGGTCAGCAGGCGGCGCTGCGCCTGCACCCTGGCTGTGTATCCGTAGGCGCAGACCATTCCCCCGCGCTTGAGCGCCGCGAACGAGCGGCGATAGCCGTTTTCGCCGATGCCGTCGAAGACGACGTCGAACCCGCCCGGCAGGATGCGCGTGACGTCTTCGCGCTGGTAGTCAATCGGCGTGGCGCCGAGTTCGCGGATCAGCGCCGCGTGCACGCTGCGCGCGGTCCCCCACAGCTCGAGGCCGGCCAGCCTGCCGAGCACGACCAACGCCTGGCCAACGGCGCCGGCGGCTCCCTGCACGAGCACGCGCTCGCCTTGCTGCACCCGCGCCGCACGGTGAAGGAGCTGGTATGCGGTCGTCCAGCTCAAGATCAACGCGGCCGCCTCCGCCGCGTCGACACCCGCCGGCACGCGGGTCAGGTCGCTGGCCCGGAGCGTGCGATAGCCGGCGTTCGACCCGAGTACCGTCAGATCGGCCACCCGATCGGCAAGCTGAAAGCCGCGCACGCCATCGCCGACCTGATCGATTTCCCCGACAACATCGTAACCCAGCACGAACGGCGGCCGGCGGCGCATGGTTTGTGGGTAGAGGTGGCGCCGGATCACCACGTCGGTATATTCCAGACCCGAAGCGAGGACGCGCACCCGCACCTCGTTTCGGCCGGCCCTCGGCAGGGGTGCGTCAACCACCTCGAGGTCCTCAGGACCGCCGAAGCGCCTGACTTGAACGACCCTGTTGCGCGCCTCTTTCACGAGCGGATTCCTCGCAACTCATGATCCCGCGCTTGGGTAGGAAAGGCCCCAATCGCTGCCATCCGATTCCATATTGCTTCTGCTCGGTCCCGGCCTTGACTGAGATCAAATCACAGCAGCTCTGCGGCATTGGCCCAGCTCTTGGGCCCGCCGCAGGGTTCACGCGCAACTCCTATCGGTTGATTTGCATCAATTACATCGGCCGAAAAGCCTCCTTTCCTGTACGGCGTCCCGACCGCAAACGGCCGATCTCGTGCGCACGATCGCCCTTGTCGCAGCAGCAGCTCTCGCGTTCGTCATTGCTGGCATCGGCGCCTGCGCCGTCGCGCAGCAGTCGTCCCCGCTCCCCTGGCGCGGGTGCTGCGGCACCAGCCCCTGGCCCACGCCTCCAGAAATGATGAGCCGTGGAATGATGGGACAAGGGATGATGGGCTCCGGATACGGCAGCATGCTGCGCCAGCACTTCGCTATGATGTCCGGGATTCCGGCACCCTACAATTCGCTAAGTAACCCGTTGCCGAGAACGCGTGAAACGGTTCGGCGAGGCGCCGCGATATATGAGCCAAACTGCGCCTCCTGCCACGGTGCCACGGGCGCCGGAGACGGCCCGGTGGGCCGGACACTCTCACCCGCGCCGGCCAATCTTGCGTGGCTCTCGCGGATGCCGATGGTTCAATGGGACCCCTTCATGTATTGGAGCGTCGCCGAGGGCGGCGCCCAATTTGGCAGCGCAATGCCCGCGTTCAAGGATGTGCTCTCCAAGGACGATATCTGGGCTGTCGTCGCCTACATACACGCCCGGTTGCCGCAACAGAAATGAGAGCGACGGCGCCGACAGAATGGGTCCACTCCCGAATGCAAGGCGGGAAGTCTGACCGCGGGACTATAACCCACGAACGCGTCGCCCTCGCCCGATCGGCGAGGACAGTGACTAGGGCTTTGTCCGAGGCGTCCGGCGACAAGCGCGCAATTGTGACAAGACACTACTCTCGGGAGATCCCATGAGGGACGATCTGTCGCCGGCTCAACGTCTTCTGTCCCTGCTCGACCATCTCGCGATCAGCCGAGCGCATATTGCGACGCAGCTGCCCGGCGATATCGCCGAACTTGCAGCAGCGACTCCTGACCGCTTGGCCGGTGTCGTGTTGTGCGCGCCGATGTACCTAGACGCCGGCCCGTTTACTGGGCTCGCCAACCGCGTGCTGATGGTGTCTGGCGGATCCGGGCCGAGCTTCGAGATGACGATGCGCGCCGCCGCTCGTCTTCCGGGCGCCGAGCGGCATTTCCTCGACGGTTATGAAGCGCAGACCTGGTCCGATGTAGTTGCCGATCGTACCGCCGAGCTCGTCGATCGGATGCTGGGTTTTCTGGCGCGGTTCCCAGCCGACGCGCCGTGCCCCCCAGCAATCGCGGGAAGTCATGCCGGGATTTCCTATCGCATCGAGGGCAGCGGGCCCGCTTTGCTGTTGTTGCCGTTTTTTCATGCGCCGTCGCAATGGACGCCGGCAATCCCGTTGCTCGCCAGGCAATTCACTGTCGTAAGCCTGGGCGGCCGCTATCTCGGCAGCATCGCGTTGCTCGAGGACCGCGCTCGTGCGCCGACCTACCGGGCGATGTTCCGCACCCTTATCGACGTGATCGCGCCGGAGCCCGGCGAGGCAATTCTCGATGTCGGGTGTGGCGCCGGCTCCCTTGATCGCCTCCTGGCGCAGCGTCTTGGCGGTGCCAACCCGATCACCGCGATCGATTTGAACCCGTTCTACCTCAAGGAAGCCGAGGTGCTGGCCGCTGAGGAAGGCTTGGCAGCCGCAATCCGCTTTCTCGAGGGCGGCGCCGAGGCTCTGCCGTTTCCCGATGCCGCGTTTGGCGCGATCTTCTCCGTCACCGTACTCGAGGAGTGCGACGCCGATCGCGCGATCATGGAGATGGTGCGGGTTGTCGCGCCTGGCGGACGCATCGGCATCATCGTCCGCTCGCTCGATCTGCCGCAATGGTGGAACCTCGACCTCCCCAAGTCGATCCGCCGGAAGATCGCCCAGCCGCCGCGATCGATTGCGGCAAACGGCGTCGCCGATGCCAGCTTTTATCGCCGGATGCGACGGGCCGGGCTCGAAGGTCTTGTCTGCTTCCCGTCCCTTCTCACGCTCGATCGGCCGCAGCGACCGCTCTGGCGCCCTCGTGAGGACTATGCGCTCTCCTTGCTTACCGCGGAGGAACTGCCGATCTGGAATGCCGCCCGCGACAAGGCGGTGGAAGACGGCGTGTTAATGACGTCCTGGCCCTTTCATTGCGCGGTGGGGACGAAGCCCCGCGCCTCAAGACAGCGCGTGTCAAACCCGCAGTCCTTCATCCGCGCACATGCCGCGTCGATACGCCCACGACGCAAATATCCTAGCGTTTCGCGGATATGGGCGACAACAACAAGCATCAGAAAGCATGCGCCCATCAGCTGTATTGCTAAAGGCAACGTCCTATCTTTGGCAAAACTCTTCGCCGAAACGGCGCACAGGATTGCGACTGGCGCCAGGAGAACCAATGCCCAAGATAGCCTGCGCTACTTCATCGGCGATAAACTTGTGCGCGGTTGCTCGATAATGGACGCCGGGAGCATGCGGTGTGAACAGATGCGGGTTGACGCCAGTATCGGTTGCGTGTTTCGCCAAACTATCAACGAGTGTAAGGCATCGGATGCCGTGCCTATTGGCAAACGCCGCAACGCGTCTATCAGGATAAGTCAGGTCTTCAACCCCTAGATTTTCGCACGCTTTTCTTCGCAATGGTGCATCAGGATCGACTTGGAGCGGGTTGGACAATGTGATGAGCATGAATTTGGCCCCGTGCTGACGGACGGCCTGATCGATTGCCAGAAGGAGTAACTCGGTCACCTGCCATGCCTTAACCCAGGCTTCGTCCTTCGGCGGCTGATAGATCCCCGCGTTCACATCCACAGGGGCCATTCGTGCGTGAACGGGCCGGCGGAAATATCGCAAGAGGGTCCGCAGGTTGATCCGCCGTTCTCGTATAAACTGATAGATACGAATGTCATCGAGCAGCCGCAGCCTTACTTCCTCTCGCCGCGCCCGCTTCTCGTAGTCAGGAGCATCGCTGGGCTTGTAGATAAGGGAAATGTCCGCGGATTACACTAAAATAAGGACGGTCTTTGTGCCGTCCGAGCATCTGGCTGTTTTCGGTTACATCATTGCCCGTGAAGAACGCCAACAGCACCAAGTCAGGGCTGTACTTCAGCGCATGCTCCTCGAGCGTAAGATATTCCTGCGCTGTGCCGTAGCCGTTGACCGAGAAGTTGAGGACCTCGACTTTGTTTCCTTGAAACAAGGGGCTTGCAGAGAGTTGTTTCTCCAAACGCTTCCAGAAAGTTTGCTCCAGCGGAACTTCGCGCGCTTCCGCCATACTGTCGCCGAGTATTGCGATCCGAAATGTTCCGGCAGGCTTGGCTAGGGTATGCTCGCTGTCACGATAACCGGCGCTGTTGATCGCGAGCTCCATATCGCCTTGTTCACCTTCACGATTATAGGTTCCTTGAACGCCGGCGCGCGGCCGCCACCCCACCAGCGGGTCACATTGATTGATTTTGGGGTGGTTGAAGCCGGTGGCGCGCAGATACAATTCAAGCAATGTCAGAAACGCGATGAGTGAACCTATAACCCATCGCGCGAGCACGCCATATCCGTGCCCATGGGGAATCATCCGGTCTATGCCCCGTAACAGCAACTCAAAGCTCACCAGCGCCGCGAGGCTCACGGCAATAAGAAATTGTATTCGTATCGGCTTGGTGAAGAAACGGCTTTCATTGAAGATAGGTTTGCGTGTGCTTCGGAACCTCTCAAAGCGGCAATGATCGAAAAATATTGTGTGCCATTGTGAGACAGCGCATCGACATAAGCCGTGTGTTCCGCATAGATGTATGATGGCACCATTAGGCGCGTCAGATACAAACTAACGCTGATTGCAACGGCGTCATCCAGATAACCGACCACGGGAATTGTGTCCGGGATTAAGTCAAAGGTTGAGAAGAAATAGGCAACGCCGGAAAGCGCCACCATCCGAGCCGTCCATGAGACCCTCCGGTCTCGCAATACCAACATCAGCAGACAGACACGGTACTCTATACGCGGCGGAAGGCGCTGTATCCAAAGCCGAATGTTTTGGAACCATAACGTCATGGGTAGTCTTAGAAATTGGCAGGAACAAGATCTGCGGAAGCGCCAAATATAACAACAAATAAATTAAAGTCACGCGAGATACATCAATCGGCTTAACCCCCTGGGATTTTTCCGCCAAGCTAAGAGGTTATTGCGTGTTAAGTGGCCGGCGCTCAAATACGCCGAGCCTCATTCGACTTCGAAGACAGCAGTGCAATCAAGCGATCGGAGGGGGCTTCGAGATTTGCCCGTGGCAGTACGGGCATCGGTGCGCGTACACCGTCCATGCCCCCAGCCTACGGCTTATGGTAGGCAATGCACCTGCGCAGGACCGCCCAACATGATTTCGGCCAAGCCCAACGTCCAAGCCTCGACCGATCACGGACTCCGGTCCGTGCCGAGGACGGTCATCGCCCTTGGGTTTGTCTCGCTGTGCATGGACACCTCGTCGGAGATCATCCACAGCTTGCTGCCGGCATTCCTCGTAACGGTCCTCGGCGCCAATGCACTGTCGATCGGCATCATCGAAGGCGCCGCGGAGGCGACGACCGCCATCGCGCGCATCTTCTCGGGGGCGCTCAGCGACTGGCTCGGTAAACGAAAACTCTTAGTCCTGATCGGCTATGGGCTCGCCGCCCTGACCAAACCTCTGTTCCCGCTCGCCACTGGTGTGGGGACGGTATTTATCGCCCGTTTTCTTGACCGCATTGGCAAGGGAATTCGAGGAGCGCCCCGCGACGCTCTGATCGCCGATGTAACGCCGCTCGAACTCCGCGGTACGGCCTTCGGCCTTCGGCAGTCGATGGATACCGTGGGCGCTTTCCTCGGTCCCATGCTCGCGATCCTCATGATGGCCGCCACCGGAGGCGATTTTCGGTTCGCTTTCTGGATCGCGGTGATCCCCGCGGCTCTGGCCGTGCTCCTCATCCTATACGGCGTTCACGAGCCGGCGGCACCCGGCGAGGGGGAGCGGCGGCAATTTCCCGTGCGGCGCGCCGAGCTGGCGCGGCTTGGTGTCGAGTATTGGTGGCTGGTCGGCATCGCAACCGTGCTAACGCTTGCGCGCTTCAGTGAAGCCTTCCTGCTACTCGCCGCCCAACATGCCGGAATGGCACTTGCCCTCATCCCCGCGGTCCTGGTGCTCATGAACATCGCCTACGCCGCATCGGCTTACCCCTTCGGCCGGCTCGCCGATCGCAGGAGCCGTCCCAACTTGCTCATGATGGGTATCAGCTTTCTGATCGCAGCCGACATCGTCCTGGCAACGGCCGGAAGCGTATGGCAGGTCATGGCCGGAGCGGCCGTCTGGGGCCTCCATATGGGGGCAACCCAAGGTCTTCTGTCCGCGATCGTCGCCGACGCCGTGCCGGCCGATCTTCGTGGCACGGCGTTCGGTCTCTACAGTTTGATAACCGGCGCCGCAATGCTGGCCGCGAGCATCATCGCTGGTTCGCTATGGACCGCCGTCGGCCCGGCAGCCACCTTCACTGCCGGTGCTGCATTCGCAGTCTTGTCGATAATCGGCGTGATGCTGCGGCGCACGAACGCGCCGACGTGATTTCCCGGCGCTGAGTTGAGAGGACGCGTAGAGCGCCTCGCTCAGAGCGCGGTACTGCGATGAGAGTTCCGCGCCCTTGCTCCAAGGCCGTTTTCCGATGTTCGACACCGGCTAAGTTTGCTGTACGCCCTGGCTATTCCCTGACGCCAGCCAAGGTCAGGCTGGCCACGACGTAGCGGCGGAGAGCGAACAACAACGCAATCGGCGGCAGCACATAAATGATGGCGGCAGCCATCATCGCGTTCCATGGAGCGTCGGTGTCGGTGAACAATTGTCCCTGCGTCACCGCCACCGTCATGTTGCGTACCGCCAGCAGCACGGCCGCATACAAATAGTCGTTCCAGGCGAGCAGCAAAGCGTAAATAGCGACCACCGCCAACGCCGGCATCATCAACGGCAGATAGATGCGCCCATACACCTGAACGGCGGATGCGCCATCCACACGGGCCGCATCGTCCAGTTCAAACGGCACCAGGCTCCCGTAGAGCTGCAGGATCAGGATCGCGAACGGGGTGGCGAAGGTCACCTGCGCCGCGATAACCGACCAGAGGTTATCCGAGAGCCCGTAGCTGTGCATGATCCGAAAGTAGGGAACGATCAGGAAGGATGCCGGAATGGCGTAGGTGAGGAGCGCGGCGTTGGTCAGGAGTGCGCCTTTGCTCAGCCGCATGCGGCTCACCGCGAAGCTCGCCAGAGACCCGATCAGCGCGGTCAGAGCCATCGTGACCAGACCGATGAAAAGGCTGTTGCCGAACTGGTGCCAGAAATGCTCGAGATAGCGAGCTTCCTGCGTTATGACCGTGCGGAAGCCCTCGAGCGATGGCTCGGGCGGCCATAGATTGCCGTCGAACTCGATTTCCCCTCCTTCGGGATCGAGCGCGATTAGAAACATGTTGTAGACGGGCGCCAGGGACCAGATCACGAGGAGGATGGCGAGCATCGCCGAGCCCGCTTCGGTGAGACCCCGCCTTAGGCGGTAACGCCGTCGCGCCGGTTGCGGCACTGTCAGGGCGACGCTCATAGCTCCGCCTCGCTCGTGTGGAGCCTGCGCATCAGCAGGATCACAATCGGGATCAGCACCGGAAACGCCGACAACACCGCTGCGACCCCGAGCGCCGGCCGGGCGCTGTCGAAGGCGTAGTGGAAGCCGAGGGTCGCCAGCACATCGGTAGTACCTGCCGGTCCCCCGCCCGAGACCAGATAAACTGTGGTGAAGTCGCCGACGATCCACAGCGTCGAGAGCAGGGTGCAGAGGAGGTAGAGGTTCGCCAGCAGCGGGAAGGTGACGTGGACGAAGCGGCGGGTGCCGGTTGCTCCGTCAACCTCTGCCGCGTCGTAGATGTCGCGGGGAATCCTCATCCGCGCGGCGAGGAAGATCACCGTCCAGAACGGCATCCATTTCCAGATGTAGACGACAATGTTTGCGCCGAGAGCGAGCCAGCGGTCGTTGAACCAGATCGGGCCGTCGATCCCGAACAGCGCCGACAACAGGCCATCGACCAGGCCCTGCTCTTGCAGCATCCAGTGGAACGAGACGCACGCTTGCGCCGCCGCGATTACCCAGGGCAAAATAAAGACGGCCAGCGAAGCCCTGATCCACCAGCGGCGGCGCATGAAGAAGCCGGACAGCAGCAAGGCCAGGAACATCTTCACGTTTACACCGAGGCCAGCGAAGAGCAGGGTATTGACGACCGCCGGCAGGTAGGACCGATCGGCGATCAGCTCGGCATAGAGCGAAGGCCTGTGCGCCATCCACAACGCGTAGCCGAAGGGATAGAGGACGAAGACGAAGAACACCGCCGCGTAAGGGAGGACAAAGGCGATCGCCCACCTGAAATCCGAGCCGCGCAAGGGCCGGCGCCCGGCAGCCGCGGCGGCCGGATCACCGATACGGGCGGTCCGGCTCCGAGAACCTGCTGCATGCTGCTCATGCCCGCCTCCTCGAGCAGAATCCCATTCTGACGCCGCGGTCACAAGCGGCGAAACACGATGCGCCGCCGCCCCTCAGTCTTCATCGTCCTCCGCTTTCCACGCCTCGCGGCCTTCCCTGACCAGGAGCCACACGATGACAAGCGAGGTCACGGAATCGATCCACCATGCGCCGACTACGAACTGCGCGGCGAGCCCGATCACGATCGCGAAGGACAGCCACCCGCAGGTTATGCTTTCGACGGCATCGGCGCGCAGCGCACGACTGCCGTCTGGATAGCGGTGCCGCCACAGGTCGCGAAACCCGATCTGCTCGATCGCATCCATATAATGTGCGGTCGCGTCGATCGCCCCCGCCTCGTCAAGATATGCACGGCACGTATTAAAGTCGCCGATG